>Ga0315545_1003716_pt1 | contig 12924 bp, 7 predicted proteins | sample SalMarSW160210MG_FD_203096 | JGI IMG/M metagenome (GOLD analysis project Ga0315545, IMG submission 203096) | Salt marsh sediment microbial communities from the Plum Island Ecosystem LTER, Massachusetts, United States - Salt Marsh Sediment SW1602-10 ... | reverse complement strand
GGAAGATAGGCTTGCTTAACTTAAGCATAATATCCTCCAGACAATTCTTGCGAATAATAATACATCTCCAAATCCCCGATGTCAAGAAAAAAATCAGATTTTTTTAACTGAGAACCCCACAAGGTTACCATAATCAGAAAGCTCCTTCAGGAGATCATCAAATTTTTGGGAGAAAGATCATATACACCCCGAAAAAACTGCCATCAAAAAACTGCCGAGGGGTTAACCCTTCGGCAGTTTAACTACTCCATCCTCTATATGGCCAATTGAACTATTTCAACAGGATCATTTTTTCCGTCTCTTTAAAATTTCCCGCCTGAACTCTGTAAAAGTAGATGCCGCTGGCCATCTGGCTGGCATTCCAACGGATGATCTTATATCCCGCCCCCTGCTGCCCATCTACCAGAGTGGCTACCCTTTGACCCAGGATGTTGTAAACCTCAAGCCTCACCCAGCAATCCTTGGGCAAGGCATACTCGATCTGGGTGATAGGATTGAAGGGGTTGGGATAGTTCTGGGAGAGCACAAAACCTTGAGGCAGGGACTTTCCGGAGAGGGGTTCTTCAACCCCCAGTGGCCCTTCCGACCAGGGGCGGTAGGCCACCCAGTCGGTGACCTTATCTCCTGTGCCTTCAGGATTGTAGTCTGGTGGCCCAGGGCTGGGATCATAAGGTCCACTTTTGGCTCCCCACCAGCAGCTCTCTGCCACTACGGTCACAGTGCTATCATAGTTGTAGATCCCCCATACCCCATTGCTGTCAATATCGCAAAGAGTAATCACCGGCGAGGAACCGAACAGGCAGATAACCCCATAGGTTCCACTTTTGAAGATTGTGCTGTTACCAGTTATCCGGGGAGAGGATGTTTCTTCACACCAGATTCCGGTATAAGTGCTATTTTCGATTTTCGTCTGCGAGATGAGGGGCGAGGAATTGTATAGATACATCCCATCATGGTTGTTGAAGAGGTTATTACCGGATACAATGCAGGTTGAATCGCAATCTGTCATATAAACACCGCACTCGCTGTTGTTCTTGAACCAGTTATCCCTGAGCTCCAGATTGGCCCCGTCCAGATCAGCCCCCACCGCACAGGAGTAGACATTATTCGACTCAATTGTCCCTGAGCCACCAATGGCGATTCCGGTCCCACAGGAGTGGATGTAGTTGTGGCTCACCTGGTAGATTCCCTCAGGGTTGCTCAATACGATGGCCCCATGAGGCATATTCCAGATATGGCAGTGGCTGATGGTCATAGCTTTCTGGTTCCCAGAGATTCCATAATTGCCATTTTGAATGTTGCAGTAACTCAAGATAGAGGAGTCACTGGCATCTTCGGAGAACCATATCTGAAACCATCCACCCTCATCTGAGGTAATGGTGATCCAATTGGTCAGCGTTCCCTGTGCCTTCAGGGTTCCCTCCACCTTCAGGGTAACCCAGGGGTCTGCATTCACCCTGGCTCCAGGGGAGATGGTCAGACAGACCCCGGGGTCAACCACCACCGGCCCAACCAACCTGAGGCTATCCTCCCAGGTGGTGTTGGCTGTGAGGTGGCCGGAGACCCCTCCTGGTGAGGGAGTTATCCCGTGATTGTCAGAGAAGGCGTGCAGGATATCATCCTCATGAGGAGTGCCGTTTGAGGGATCGGCATCACCATAGAAGAGATCGTCTGCGATGAGCACCTGATCGAGGTAGTCGGAGAAATACATGGGGATGCCAAAGAGGGCCTCAAAGAAGAGCCCATCGGTAAGAGAAGCCCCAAGATCGTTTCTCATATCCCATAGGGCGCCACTGATGATCTGACCATCGTGATGGGGCTCATAGATGAAGTCATCCGGATACCTGAGGCTATTCACCAGGTTCCTCCAATATGACGGATTAGAGAATACCCCTTCACCCATCACGGGATCCTCGTTCATTATGGCTGCCCAGTAGTCGGCAAACCCCTCGTGCATAGCATCCCATTGCCAGGTGCGGGAGATAAGCATTGCCTGGACATGATGGACAATGGCATGGCCATATTCATGGAATATGACATCGTTGTCTAAGGAGAGGTTCTGAATACCATATTCAGGGTCGCCTGCCCCAAAGTAGATGTCCCCCGTGCTGGGTTTATAGTAGGCATTCCCCCCAATGGGATCCTTTACCGTGGCCCACATCGGACGGTCATAGTAGTCCATAAGGTCAAAGAAAAACTGAGGTGGACTTCCAATGGCACCTTTTACAGTAGCGTAAATTTGGGTCGCATGGTAATACATATTCACCTCATCATCCAGCTCATCTCCCTGCTCCCCCCAGGTCCAGTTGTGTGGCCCATCGGCATAGACCCAGGCACTGTGCAGGGCATTGGGTATCCCCCAGTAGGGATGAACCTTGACCACCAGATGTTGACCCTCCAGCCTGGACTCAAGGAGATAGGGCCCCACGGAGGGAACATCTATGCTGTAATAGCCACTCCAGTTGGTATGGGTGCTCTCCGGCGGATCGGTATAGACCTTCACCTTCTCTAAAGGGAATCGCATCGTTTCTGTGGAATCCGCTGGATGGTGAGGATAAATATCTCCTGAGACATAGCCCCAGATACGGTTGTCATCAAAGAAATCAATGCTGTTGAAGCCATAGACCACATCCCCACTATGGGCATCCACATAGACGAGCCACTCCCCAGGAGGATCTTCAATAGATAGCTTCACCTCCCAGGTCAGGTGGGTGGTTACTGTGGTGTCAGACCGATAGGGGAATATCGCCTTGGAGCTCCCTATCACCTGATCCTTGGCCGGATCGAAGGCCACCGCCTCCTTGGCTATCTCCACTGCCTCATCCTGAGATAGAAGGGGAACAGTGGATAGCCCGCTGTCGGGATAGGCATCAGAGCCAAACTGGATGACCTTTCCATAGCGGTTGATGGTTAGCCTCACCAGACCAGAGATCACCGGAATCTCATCCTTCTCCTGCTGATAGCAGACATACCAGTTGTCATCCCTCTTTACCGCCTGCAAGAGATTCAGATCCTCTGGAGTGACCTTAAGAAGCCCGCTATATGAGGAGATGAAATCCCTGGTCCTCTCCTCTATGTTCCCCTCATTCAGGGGTAGAGGTAGTTGCACCCCGGAGCAGACAACATTATGAGGGCTCCCGGTCAGCTCGTTCCACCTTATCTTGAAGTAGTTCCCATGATCCTGGGAGATAAATCCCTGCCACTCCGGCAACTGACCAAGCTGCTTCTGCACCTCTGGATGCATAACCACTGGTGACATAGGGTTGATCACCTGCTCTTCCTCTGGGGCGACGAAGGCGGATGCCGTAACCGGCACCAGTATCCCCAGAAGGGCAAGGATCGCAAATAGAGCTAATACTTGACGCATCTTTCCACCCTCCGTTAAAAGTTTACGGTTAAAACCCAACGAACAGTTGCCAGGGTTTCTTCATCCTCCACCTCCTTTCTCATTAAATGGTTATCTTGGTTTTTCTGTGCTGTCAGGGCTCTGCCCTGACAGTCCCTTCTCTGTAGGGGTCGGATTTATCCGACCCGTTTTGCAGGTTCGATTTATCAGGTCCCAGGTTCGATCCCTCTTTCTCTTTTTGGTTGTATCCGTGTTCATCAGTGGTCTCACCCCAAAAAATGCTTGCATTATTTTTGGTCTTGGCTTATATTTAAAAGGGCATAAGAAAGGGAGTTCTCCCACCCTTTCTGTGTCTGCGGGGGTTATCAGTTGTCTTAGCTTTAGCGGGCCGGCAACTGGTAACCTCTTTTTTTGTAAAAGTTTACAGCAATGAGTGACCCTTGTGCTGTCAGGGCTACTGCCCTGACAGACCCCCCGATCCCTCCTCCAGAGGCGTCAGAACCCCGATTCTGACGCCCCTCAGATCACGCTCTACAATCCACGAGTAAGAAGCTATCCCCACCTTCGCCATTTTCTATTTTCTTATTTTCCAATTTCTGTTCCTTTTACCTGATCAGCAGCATCTTCCTTGTTTGACTGAATCTCCCTGCCTTAAGCCGATAAAGGTAGACTCCTGAAGGAAGCCCACTCTCTTTCTGGTTCGTCCCATCCCACAAGACACTGTAATATCCAGGTGCTTGCTTTTCATCTATTAGCGTCTTTATCTCCTGGCCGAGGATATTGTAAATCTTTAAGCTGACCGCTGACTGCTGACCGCTGATAGCTAACACCTGATAGCTGATAGCTGTATTTGAGTTGAACGGATTGGGCCAATTCTGACTCAGGTTGAACTTAGTGGGAAACCTCTCCTCCTCCCTTCCCTTCACTCCCGTCTTTCCCTCTACCTCCTGAGAATATCCACTGCCATAGCCCTTGCTGTTTACTGCCGATACCCGATAATAATAGGTCTTCCCATAGATTACCTGGCTATCCACATAGGCAGGCTCTCCCCCTACCTGGGCAATGAGGGTGGACTCCGAGGGGGAAAAGCCACTGGAATCTCCCCGATAGACCGCGTACCACCAGAGATCCGGCTCAGGATTTGATCTCCAGCTTAGACTCACTATGCTGTCCCCAGCCTCAGCTTCTATCCCCTTTGGATATACCGGGCGGGCCATATCAGCCCTGGGGCCACCATAGGCCCCGATGTCATTCCTGGAACTGTCCGGATCCCTGAACCCCCAGGCTGTATCCCCCCGGTCAATGCAGGGGGAGTTGACTAACAGATGATAGTCTCCCAGGGAGGTATCGGCAAACAGAGGGGCCAAGCTTATATCCCCTTCACCTGGTTGGCAGCCTGAATAGTCCCCATCGGTATTCCCCCAGACATCGTTGTAGGAGATTATGGGAGGTGCCTTCTCTATGCCTAAGATGCCTTCACCATCCCTGCTTTCCACAATGATATTGTTTGCTATGGTAGCCTTGGCCCAGTAGTCATATATCCCTCCTCCTTCTTCAGATGCCTGGTTATAGGCAATGGTGTTGTTGGTAATCACCGCAGTGGAGCCATAGAGGAAGAACCCACCTCCTGCTAGGGCGCTGTTGTCTGCTATCAAATTGTTGACGAAGGTGGGTGATGATCGGCTACAGAAGTAGGTGAAAACTCCCCCTCCTACTGTATCCGAGACATTGCTCACTATCTGGTTGTTAGAGATGGTTGCTGAAGTGATAGCCACTTGGAGACCTCCGCCCTGGTTAAATGCCCTGTTACCTCTGATGATGTTGCTTCTTATCTTTGGCACATTGCACACCACGGAGATACCCCCTCCACATACAGCCTCATTCCCCTCAATGATGTTCTCCTCGATAACGGTTAGGGTATCCGGACTACCGCCGCTTAAACCTATTCCCCCCCCTTCAAAGGCAGAATCTCCTGCTATGTAGTTGCCCTTTATCAAAAGTATTTTACAAGCGGTAAAATAGGTCCCTATCCCTCCACCTCGATCTGATGCCTTATTCCCGGTGATGATATTATCCACGATTATGGGGCGACTCCATAAGTCAGTGGCAATCCCCCCGCCATAGGATTCAGGGGAACGGAAGTTGTAGTTGCCAGAGATAGTGTTGTTTGAAATCAGAGGGGAGCCAGATTCATTTGTTCCTATACCGCCACCTTCATTATTCAATATCCTGTTGTTTATGATACGGGGGTGAGCACTTGTGTCGGCAAAGATGCCAATTCCCACCCCAGTGTTATCCGAAATCTCATTTCCCTCTATCAAAGGAGAACCTTCAGCACAGAATACACCTCCAGCACCGTTAGCCTTGTTCTGGGTGATGATGTTGTCCCTTATTATCGGCGATCCCATGTTGCAGAAGATCCCTGCCCCATTCCAGGGAACGGGAGGACAGGGGTCTTTATAGGAGCAGTTTTTGATGATGATGTTGTTTATTATCTTGGGGGAAGACCTCAAAAGGCACCTTATCCCTGCCCCTGTGGGAGCATATCCCCTGGTGATGGTGAAACCATCAAGAATAGAGTTTGTATCCTCTCCAGAGACAAAGCTTACCACCGGATGATAGGGGATGCTGTCCCCATCTATGATCGTGGATTCTGGACCAACTTCACTGGTAAGATAGATAGCCTTCCCTTTGAAGACCAGGTTCTCTAAGTATCTCCCAGTAGCTACCAGCACCGTATCCCCATCCTGGGCTCCATCTATCCCCCCCTGAATAGTAGCCGAATCAGCAGGAACCCTGATAATACTTGCTCTCAGGGGTGAATAGACAGCCAACCCCAACAGAACCCAGAATGATAAAACCCACCTCATTCTCTTTACCCTCATCTCAAATCCCCCTATCCTTCAGGATTTACTGAGGCCTTGAACACGAATCTCACGAATAGCCGAATAGCACGAATTCTAATCACTTGATGTGCTGTCAGGGCTCCTGCCCTGTCAGCTCCAGTTGTGGGAGAGATCTCCTGACCTCGACAATAATCGGCATCAAGAGATGCCTCCCACATTAGTTCATCCACTTATCACTTGTCTCTTGTAGCTGTCTCACCTGATTAACACCATCTTCCTGGTCTGGCTGAACCTGCTCACCTTTAACCTGCAGAAGTATATCCCACTGGAGACATCTTTGCCAAGATTGTCCCTCCCGTCCCAGACCACTGAGTAGTAGCCTGGAGCCTGCTCCTCATCCACCAGCATCCTCACCTCCTGCCCCAGCACATTGTAAATCTTCAGGGTGGTGCGGTGCGGGCTGACCTCTGACAACTGATAGCTGATAGCTGTAGTCGAATTAAACGGATTCGGCCAGTTCTGCCCCAACTCATAACCCATCACTCGTAACTTGTAACTGTCTTCCTTCTTTACCCCAGAGGGTTTGCTAAGCCAGGGCTCAAAATCAACCCAACTGCTTACCGTATCCCCCAGCCCTCCAGGGTTTAAGCTTGGATGATAGGGCCCGGTCTGGTCCCCCCACCAGTTGCTATCAGCATCCACTACCCCGGTAGTGTCCCAGTTATAAAGGCCATAGTGGGCATTGCCATAGATATTGTTCTCCGAAACCTGCACAGAAGAGCTGGAGGTGTAGATGCCCCCACCTTTGGAGGCTGAGTTATTGGTGATGGTGTTACTCACGATAACAATGGAATCGCCTCTACAGTATATCCCGCCTCCATCGCAGTTGTATCCGTGATTGCCATCGATGGTATTATCTGCTATGAAGATGGGTAATTCAGAATTACAATAGATGCCCGCTCCAGCGTTTATCCATCCACCCCTGGCTTCATTCCCCTCTATCCGGTTGCCCTCTATCCTTACAGCGCTCCTGGAGAAACAGGCAATTCCCCCTCCCCCTGTGGCCCAATTCTCGGAGATGGTATTGTTCAGGATCGATGCCGAGGAGCTTCTCAAAAATATCCCTCCACCCCCTACTACATTACTACCCAACTGACAACGATTTTCACTAATCACATTCCCCACTATTACCGGAGAGGCAGTATCACAGCAGATTCCAGCACCAAGACCATCAACCTCATTGAGTAGGTTAGCAGTGACGAGGTTGTTACATATCTTGGGGGAGGAGTTACCCACACAGAGTATGCCTGCCCCTCGGTCACTCCTGCCATTGGTTATGGTGAACCCATCTATCACTGAGTTTGTATCTTCCCCGGACTCAAAGGTAACTATCGGACCACACTCCTCCAATCCATCTATGACGGTGGAATCGGCCCCCTTCTCACTGGTCAAGAGTATGGCCTTGCCCTCAAAATTGATCATCTTAGAGGGATGGTTAATCAAGTATTTCCCTGGAGCAACCAATACCGTATCTCCATCACTGGCCATTTCTACCCCCGTCTGGATATAAGGCCAGTCCTGGGGGATGCGAATGATTTTCCCCTCTGCTGTGCCCAAAACGAGCACCAGGGCTAAGAACTTTATTAGTGCCTTCATTGCACCCTCCTTTCGGTTTTACAACGGAATCTCTGGAACACGAGTGACACGAATAAACGAATTTACACAAATAGATAAGACGATCATAATCCTTTTTTAGGGCTCCTGCCCTGACGGAAGAGGAATATCTGACCGTTGATCCCCGACCCCTGTGAACTGCTATCTGTCATTTTAGCACCAAAGCCAGGTTTGGTCAAGGTGTTTTTTGGGATAAAAAGGAGAACCTTGTTCCACTTACCAGTCACTTGGGTCTCTGTTCCTTTCTTCCTCCTCTTTCCTCAGCTCCTCTATGCGATCCAGGAGCTTCCGCCACAACCCCTTCTTCTTTCGGGGTTTCTCCTGGTCAAACTCTAAGCTCATTTTTAGCTTCGGTTCTTTGTGGTCAGATTCCATAATCAAACTCCTTGTCAAACTGAAGGTTATAGGAGAAAGGTCAATAGGTGATAGGGGCCCCTTCCTTCCCCTCAGAGCTCCTGCCCTGACAGCACACAATCTCAATGGGATTGCTTCGTTCCTTCTGGACGCTCGCAATGACGAGGAACAAAGCCCAGCCATCGTAAGGTATTGTCAAGGCTTTTTTCAGGTGGGCTTTCCACCTCCGCACAAAGCCACGGGAGAAATACGGAAGCTTACTCACCCACCGAAATTTTCAAATGTAGAATGGAGAATTAAGAATGAACAAAGGATTTTGCCATCTCATTTTATTCTCCCCCAGGACAGGAGCCCTACCAGCACAGAGAGCGCGGGGTTTCTACCGCACTTTGGTGTAGGTCTCTATGGGGCTGAAGCCCCATTGACCCCAGCTAAAGCTGAGTAGAAGGGTCAACCCCATTGGATTCCACCACTTAGGTGGGGCAGAGCAGGGCCCTGCCCCACCACCTTTTGGAGGAAAGCAAAATGGCAAGCGAGGGGAAAGGATAAGCCCTCCGGGGAGGAAGGCCAAGCCCTCAGCCTGCACAATTTATATTAGCAAAAAGCGTGCCAAAAAATAACAGCCACTTATTTCCTCCTAAGTGGCTGTTATTAAAGAAATTGCAAATACAAATTTTCCACTTTGATTTCTTTGCTGGACTAAAAATCCAAATTTATCGTAACCTTAGAGTCACTGTGAGAACTAAAAAATTGGGCTAATCTATTTTTAAAACAACACAAAGCTAACTGTGAAAGTATTATCACACTAATAACACTAAGATCACAGTCTACCTTCTGTTTGAAATTCCTTTAGTCTTCTACTCAAGGCTTCACGAGTTATACCAAGAAGTCGGGCAGCCTTTGTCCTGTTTCCTCCTGTTTTCTTAACCGCATTCTCCATTACTTCCCTTCTGACTTTTTTCAGAATCTCCCCCAAAGAGCCATTCAAATCCAAGCTAAATATCTCCTCAGAAAGTCTCGGCTTCTGAGCTCTTATCCCCTCTGACAATACCTCTGGGGTGATCCAGCCACCATTGGCCAGGATAGTTGTCCTCTCCACCTCATTCTTCAACTGCCTGACATTACCAGGCCAGTTATAAGTGGTGAGAAGTTCCAGCGCCTCCTCGGTTACCCCCTTTAGTTTGCCTTCCTTCTGGGCAAAGAGATTGAGGAAATAATCGACAAGCGGCTGAATATCTTCCTTCCTCTCCCTTAAGGGGGGAAGCTTTATCTCCAACCCGGTGAGCCTGTAGTAGAGATCCTTGTGGAATCTGCCAGCCTCTACCTCCTTGGCTAAATCCCTGTTGGTGGCCGAGATTATGCCCACATCTACCTTCTGAGATTTGGTCTCCCCTACCTTCCTTATCTCCATCTCCTCCAAGACCCGCAGCAGCTTAGCCTGTAACCCCTCACTGGCATTGGCCACCTCATCCAAGAAGAGGGTTCCCCCATCGGCCTCCTCAAAAAGCCCCTTCTTGTCCTGAAGGGCATTGGTGAATGAACCCTTCTTGTGGCCGAAGAACTCACTCTCCAAAAGGGTATCGGTGAAGGCCGCACAGTTTACCGGCACAAAGCTCTTGCCCCTCCTCTGACTGCTATAGTGAATAGCCCTGGCAATAAGTTCCTTCCCGGTTCCCGTTTCACCCTGGATAAGAATGGGAAGCTCGGAATCCTGGAACCTTTGGGCAGTCCTCAACGCCTCCTCGATCCTTGGGTTGACAGTGACTATGTTCCCAAAGCCATACTTCTCCTCCAACCTCTCCCTGAGGGAAAGGTTCTCTTTGAGAAGATCCTCCTTCTGAAGCTCAGTCACCTTGAGCTGTAGGATACCCGCGGAGAGAACGAAGAAATTTAAGTCCTTTTGTTGAAAGGGCTTATTAGAGAGCCGATCAACATAAAACAGGCCATCGAGTTCCTCATCCATCCCCAAGGGAACCATCATCAGAGAGCCCATCTCCTCCCCTTGCAAAGGGACGAGCCTTAAATCCTCCGGGACAGAACTGGAGAAGATAGGCATCCGGGGCCTAAGCAGATCCCCATTCAGAGAACCTATTTTGCCTAAGAGATCCCTGGCTTTCCCTTCCTCTATCCCCCGATATGCTCTAAGCTCAAACCCACCAGCAGATCCCCGCACACCTACAAAGGCCCTGTCCCCAGAGGTCTTCACCAGGGCCTTCAACAGGCTATCAAGACTGTTGGAGGGCTGACTGAGTTCCTCCAAGAGGTTAATCTCCTCCTTTACGCTGAGGGAGATCTGAGCTGCTGTCTTATTTAGTTCTGCCCGTATCTGGACAATTTCCTTCAGTGCTTCCTTCTCCCCTGAACCCTTCAGAACCTGCTTAGCCGTGGCCAGGCATTGGGATGCCTTGTCGAAATCCCTACCCTGAACCCTTCCCCTCGCCTCATCTATCCAGCTTCTCCCTAACCAGTAGCTGACCTTGAGGGTCTCAAATATCTTCCTGGCCTGAAGTATCTGTCCAAATCCCTCTGAACGAGTCTCCGCATCCTCAACCAAAACCTTGCCACTATAAAGGAGACTGACGGCCAGGTCGTATTGGGCCTCTGCTTCCTCCAAAAGGGAGATGCTCCCGGAGAAGCGCTCTTTCGCCTTTCGTCTCTTGCCTTTCGCCTGATACACTGCCCCTAAGAGCCTGTGGACCAGCCCCTCATCATAGAGAGAGCCAAGCCTCCTGGCAATCCGCAAGCTGCGCTCCCCATAGCTGAGGGCAGCATCCAAATTACCCCGCAGGAGACAGGTCCAGCCCAGCTTCTCACTTGCCTCCATCACCACATCGCCCTCCGGGGCTATGCGATAGCCAATCTGCAGGGCCTTGAGCAGAGCCTCCTCGGCAAGCTCCAGATGATGGGAGTCCCCATCTCTCTGGTATAGCCCAATTTCCAACCAGCCCCTTGTCTCCCACACGGTGGCCAATTCCCTCTGATAGCCACCTTCTTCGGCTATCTTTTGGGCCCGCTCTAAGAGCTCAGAGATTTCAGAGGCTTTATCCCATCTCCTCTGCAGGATGTAAAGCCTACAAAGGGCAGTCAGCTTTCTGGCAATTCTCAAGGAGTCATTAAGCTCCTCTGAGAGTTTCAGGCTCGATCTCAACATCTTAGAGGCCGAGAACCACTGGCCTTGGCCAACTCTGCGGTAGACCGTTCCCAGGTTGGCCTTAACCATTGCCTCCTGGCCTTTCTTGCCCCTTTCCTCACAAAGCTTCAGGGCCTCTTTAAGATGCGATAACGCCTCTTTAGTCTCTCCCCTCATAAAACATACCTGACCCAGAAGGTTCTTCGAACTGATAACTTTCCCATAGGGTATAGGTGAAACCCTCTCAAAGGCGGGAATGCTATACATCAATAACTTCTTGGCCTCCCTTAGATTACCAAGACCCATATGGATATTCCCCAGAGTCTTCAGGGCAAGGCCATACTCCAAATTATAGGTCGTATTCTCCAGAAGCGCCTTCGCCTCCTGACCTGTTTTCCTGCCTTCTTCTAACCTGGATAATTGCAGAAGACAATAAGCCTTCAAGGAAAGCAACCACCCCAACTGCTTTGTATCCCCTTCCGCCTCATAGACAGACCTCAGCTTCTCAATCGCCTTTAGAGACTCCTCATATCTGCCCAGCCTATACAGGCACTCAAGCTCCTTCCTCTTCAGTGAGCTTAAGGTGTCGGCACTGATTGAAGAACCATATACTTCCCTTACCCTCTGGTAAGCTTCCAATGCCTGAACAATCTCGCCCCTCTGGAAGAGCTCATCAGCTGGCTTCAATAACTCTTCATATCCGTGACTTTCAGCTTTCATCTCGGGCTCCTCTCAAAAGGATTCAGGAAAGATCACGCCCCAGAGTGCACGCAGGATACGATGGAAGAAATTGCTGACTCTGGAATCAGTCTTGTTAGGGGTAGCATTCTGTTGAGTGTTTTGCAGTCTGGCTTGATTTCCAATATTGCTCAATCCCGAAGTATCAGGAGGAGAAGGATTGCCTGACTGACAGAAATCATTATCCCACGGCTCGGCGGCACAGAGCGAGATCTTAGGTCCCGTATTAGCCTGTGCTGGCTTTGACCAGAAGCCACTAACAGGGCCAAGCATAATGGTCAAAACCAATAAAACTACCCATAATTTTCTCATCATTTTATCTCACCTCACAAAGTTGACGAAATTTAGAATTAAGAATTTAGAATTAAGAATGAAAGAAAATATTGGTTACACCAACCGAGGTAGCAGAACTCTTGTTCTGCCGCGGTCAAATTTTTAACCTGAGCAGATGGCCATAACAAAAAAACCGTAGCTTTGTATTTTCAACAATTTCTATCCCTAAATATAAAGCTAATCTGACTCTTTGTCAAGAGATTTTTGCAACTCTCTTAACTGAGAACCCCACAAGCTTACCATAATCTGAAAGCTCCTTCAGGAGGTCATCAAGGATTATGGGGGAAGGTTGAAGGCAGGAGGGATATGTTTCCTTGGGCATTTCAGCATGATTACCATCTACACAAAGAGAGCTTTGGCCTTGACAAATCAGGGACAGGGATTAACTTATTACTGATATGTTCACTTATCCCAAGAGATATGATGTAATTGTGGTAGGGGCTGGGCATGCCGGGTGTGAGGCCGCCCTGGCCTCGGCCCGGATAGGCTGTCAGACCCTGCTC
>Ga0315545_1003714_pt1 | contig 12929 bp, 15 predicted proteins | sample SalMarSW160210MG_FD_203096 | JGI IMG/M metagenome (GOLD analysis project Ga0315545, IMG submission 203096) | Salt marsh sediment microbial communities from the Plum Island Ecosystem LTER, Massachusetts, United States - Salt Marsh Sediment SW1602-10 ... | reverse complement strand
GGTGATCGGCGAGTTTGGCGCGGGCCGCGTCCTGCTCAAGCCGGCCTCAGCCGGCACGGGCATTATCGCCGGTGGCGGCGCCCGGGCCGTGCTCCAGGCCGGCGGGGTGCGCGACGTGCTCACCAAAAGCCTTGGCTCGAGCAACCGGCTCAACGTGGTCAACGCCACAATCGCGGGGCTCAAGGCGCTGCGCCGCCGCAGCGACATCGAACAGCTCAAGGAGGCGGGCGGGCGTGTCACTCAGTAGGCTCACCAACACCACGCGGCGTGCGCCGCGCAAACGCCGGGGCCGGGGCGTGGCCTCCGGCACCGGCGGCACGGGCGGCCGCGGCCACAAAGGCCAGCGCGCGCGCGCCGGCTCGTCCCGGCGCGCCTGGCAGGAAGGCGGCCAGATGCCGCTGTATCGCCGGTTGCCGAAGAAGGGCTTCAACAACAACCGGTTCAAGACACGCTATGCCGTGGTCAACGTGCGCGATCTTGCCCGCTTCGAGGCCGGCTCGGAGGTGACGCCCGAGCGGCTTGTGCAGCGCGGGCTCGTCAGGAAGCTGCGCGACGGGGTGACGATCCTCGGCCAGGGCGAGCTCGGAGTGGCGCTGACGGTTCGGGCACACCGGTTCAGCGCCACAGCGCGCACGAAGATCGAACAGGCCGGCGGCACCTGCACGGTGATCGAGTAGTCCGATGCTGCGCGCGTTCGCCAACATCTTCCGAATCCACGACCTGCGGCGCAAGGTGCTCATCACCCTGCTGCTGCTGGCCGTGTGCCGCGTCGGGGCGCACATCCCGACCCCGGGCGTCAACGGCGACGCGCTCGAGGAGCTGTTCGCCAGGCAGGCTGGCGCGCTCGGCGGCAACCTCCTCAACTTCATCAACATGTTCTCGGGCGGCGCCTTCCTGCGCGCCACGATCATCGCGCTGGGCATCATGCCGTACATCACCGCCTCGATCATCCTGCAGTTGTTGACGGCCGTGATCCCGGCGCTCGAGCGGCTCGCCAAAGAGGAAGGCGAGGAAGGCCGGCGCAAGATCACCCAGTACACGCGCTACGGCACGGTGCTGATCTGCCTGTTTCAGGGCTTCTTCATGGCGCAGTACGTTGAGAGCCTCAGCCATCAGGCGCTCGGCCTCGGGGTGTCGCAAGCGGTCGTGTCCCAGGGCGGGCTCGGGTTCCGGGTCCTCACGGCGCTGACGATGACGGTCGGCACGATGTTCCTGATGTGGGTCGGCGAGCAGATCAGCGAGCGCGGCGTCGGCAACGGGATCTCGCTCATCATCACGGTCGGGATTATCTCGCGCGTGCCCGTGGCGATCTCGGACACGTGGAGCAACCTGTCGCTGATCGACCCGCAGTCGCGGACGCTGCCGCCATACCTGCTGCTGATTCTCGGCGCCGTGTTCGTGATCGTCGTGATGGCGATCATCATCGTCACCCGCGGCCAGCGCCGCATCCCCGTGCAGCAAGCCAAGCGCATTGTCGGGCGCCGCATCTACAGCGGCCAGTCGAGCTATTTCCCTCTGCGGGTCAACTACGCCGGCGTCATCCCGATCATCTTCGCCTCGTCGCTGCTGATGTTCCCGGCCACGCTGGCGCGCTTCTTCGGCGGCGGCGGCTTCTTCCAGTCGCTCAGCGCCATGCTCTCGCCGGGCTCGTGGCTGTACACGCTGCTGTATGCGCTGCTGATCATCTTCTTCTGCTACTTCTGGACGGCGACGCAGTTCGACCCGATCAAGATATCGAACGACATGAAGAAAAACGGCACGTTTATCCCAGGCAAACGTCCCGGCAAGCCGACGGCCGAGTTCCTCGATCGCACGATGAACCGCCTGGTGCTCTCGGGCGCGTTGTTCTTGGCGGCGGTCGCAGTGTTGCCGACGCTGCTGACACGGGCGCACGCGGGTGTGACCTACTCGATGGCGAGTTTCTTCGGCGGCACAGGCCTGCTCATCATCGTTGGCGTGATGCTCGACACGATGGGCACGGTCGAGTCGCACCTGCTGATGCGCCACTATGACGGGTTCATGAAAAAGGGACGGTTACGGGGGCGGTACTGATGAGCGGACGACGTTCCATCGTCATTTTCGGCCCTCCCGGAGCGGGCAAGGGCACCCAGGCGAGCCGGCTGGTTCGCGACTTTGGGTTCGAGCACATCGCCACCGGCGACATCTTACGCGAGGCGATCGCCGGCGATACCGAGCTGGGCCGTCGGGCCAAGGGCTACGTCGAGACCGGCTCGCTCGTGCCCGACGAGGTGGTCATCCCGATCGTCGAGGAGCGCATGCGCTCGACGCGGGGGAACCGGAGCTTCCTGCTCGACGGGTTCCCGCGCACGATCCCGCAGGCCGAGATGCTCTTCGAGGCCGCCGAGCGCGTCGGCGCACCGGTCGAGAAGGTCGTGTATCTGAACACGCCGGACGAGGTTGTGCTCAAGCGCCTCACCCAGCGCCGTCAGTGCCGGCTCTGCGGCGCCGTCTACAACCTGGCGACCATGCCGCCGAAGGAGCCGGGCAAGTGCGACGGCTGCGGCGGCCGCATCTACCAGCGCGACGACGACAAGGAAGAGACGGTCCGTGCCCGGCTCAAGATCTTTGAGGAGCAGACGCGCGACGTGATGCGGTTTTACCGCGACCGCGGGCTGGTGGTCGAGGTAGACGGCGCTCTGCCCGTCGAGCAATCGTATGGGACGATCGCGGAGAGTCTCCGCGAGGCGCAATGATCATTTACAAGAGCGATCGCGAGATTGCCGCACTTGGCGAGGCGGGCCGGATCGCGGCGATCATCCGCGACGCGCTGTGCGCGCAGGTGGCGCCCGGCGTCACGACGGCCGACCTCGAGGACGAAGCGCGGCGACTGATGCGCGAGCACGGCGTTGCCTCGGCGTTCAAGGGCTACCGGGGCTACCCGGGCTACATCTGCACCTCGGTCAACGAGGAGATCGTGCACGGGATCCCTGGCTCGCGGCGGCTCGTCGAGGGCGATGTGGTGAGTCTCGACGTCGGGATCCGCCACGAGGGGTTCATCGGCGACACGGCGCGCACGGTGCCCGTCGGCGAGGTCGACGAGCTCAAGCGGCGGCTGCTCGACGTTGGGGCCCGCTGCCTCGAAGCGGCCATCGAGCAGATGGGGCAGGGCCACCGGCTCGGCGACGTCTCGCACGCGGTGCAGGCGACAGCCGAAGCGGCCGGCTTCTCGGTCGTGCGCGACTTCGTCGGGCACGGCGTCGGGCGCGAGATGCACGAGGAGCCGAAGGTGCCCAACTACGGGCGGCCGGGCACGGGGCCCCTGCTCGGGCGCGGACTGGTGATCGCCATCGAGCCGATGGTCAACGCGGGGACGCACGAGACCCGCGTGCTGGACGACGGGTGGACGGCGGTGACGGCCGACGGTCGGCCGTCGGTCCACTTCGAACATATGGTTGCTGTGACACGGGACGGCCGCAAGGTGCTAACCGCATGTCCAAAGAAGGCGTGATACGCGTCGAAGGTGTGGTCAAGGAGCTCTTGCCGAACACGATGTTTCGGGTCGAGCTCGAGACCGGACACCAGATCCTGGCGCACATCTCAGGGAAGATGCGCATGCACTTCATCCGGATCCTGCGAGGCGACCGAGTCACTGTCGAGATGACGCCCTACGACTTGGGCAAGGGGCGCATCGTATACCGAGAGAAGGTGCGAGAATGAAGGTCCGAGCATCCGTCAAACGCATGTGCGAGCGCTGCAAGGTAATCCGGCGCAAGGGCGTGCTGCGCATCATCTGCACGAACCCGCGCCACAAGCAGCGTCAGGGCTGAACCGACTGCGACTGGAGGAACAGACGTGCCACGCATTGTTGGTGTCGACATACCGAAGGAGAAGCTGATCAAGGTGGCGCTCACCTATATCCACGGCATCGGGCCGACTCGGTCCGAAGCCGTGCTCAAGGAGGCGGGCATCGACCTGGGCATGCGGGCCAAAGACCTGACGCCCGACGAGGTGGGCCGGATCACCGAGGTGCTCAGCCGCGCGCCGTATCCGATCGAGGGCGACCTGCGCCGCGAGACCCAAGGCAATATCAGGCGGCTTATCGCCATCCATTCGTACCGCGGCCAGCGCCATACGTTGAGCCTGCCCGTACGCGGCCAACGTACGCACACGAATGCCCGCACGCGCAAGGGGCCGCGGCGCGCGACCGTGGCGCTCAAGCGCAAGGTGACGAAGTAGGTCGAGGAGGACCGCATCAGTGGCAAAGCGTGACCAGAAACCCGGCGGGCGCCGCAAGACGGCGCAGCGGCGTATCAGCAAGATCGTGCCTGGCGGAATCGCCCACATCCAGGCAACGTTCAACAACACGATCGTGACGATCACGGACCCGTCCGGCAAGGTGCTTGCCTGGTCGAGCGGCGGCAAGGTCGGGTTTTCCGGCTCGCGCAAGAGCACGGCGTTCGCCGCGCAGCTCGTCGCCGAGGACGCCGGTAAGACGGCCAAGGCCTACGGCATGCGCGAGATCAAGGTCTACGTCAAAGGGCCCGGCAGCGGGCGCGAGAGCGCGATCCGGGCGCTTCAGGCCGTCGGGCTCAATATCACGATGATCAAGGACGTGACGCCGATCCCGCACAACGGCTGTCGCGCGCCGAAGCGGCGGCGCATCTAGCCCACCGACGCGAGCGACGCCGGGGACCGGGTGCCTGCCCGCTTCATCGGGGAGCAGGGGTTGACACAGACCGACACGTTGGGAGTGAAGGCGAAATGGCCATCAAGCTTGGTCGCTTCGAATTGCCGAACCGGCTGATCAAAGACGACAAGACGGCGACGGATACCTACGCGCGTTTCGTGGCCGAGCCGTTCGAGGCCGGGTTCGGCCACACGATCGGCAACTCGCTACGCCGCGTGCTGCTCTCGTCGCTCGAGGGCGCCGCGATCACGGCCGTCAAGATCGCCGGGGTGCAGCACGAGTTCTCGACGATGAAAGGTGTCGTCGAGGACGTGGCCGAGATTGTGCTCAACCTCAAGAAGGTGCTCTGTGTATCGCACACGCGCAAGACGCGCCAGCTCAACCTCACCGTCAAGCGCGACGGCCAGGTGACTGCCGGCGACATCGAAGCCGACGGCACGGTCGAGATCCTCAACCCGGAGCAGCATATCTGCACGCTGACCGAGAACCGGCGCCTGAGCGTCGAGCTCGACGTGAACGTCGGCCGCGGCTACAAGCCGAGCGAGCTGCTCAAGGGCGAGGACGAGCCGATCGGCAAGGTCGCCATCGACGCGCTGTTCAGCCCGGTGCGCAAGGTCAAGTACTCGACCGAAAACACGCGCGTCGGCCAGCAGATGAACTACGACCGCCTCATCATGGAGATCTGGACCGACGGCCGGCTCACGCCCGACGAGGCGCTCAAGCAGGCCTCGGCCATCCTGCGGCGCCATCTTGACGTGTTCGTCGACTACGACGAGCATTACGTCGAATTCGAGGCGCCGAAGCGCGAACGCAAAGACGAGGAAGAGGAGCTGCGCAAGCTGCTGTTCATGCCGATCAGCGAGATCGAGCTTTCGGTGCGCGCCGCCAACTGCATTGCCAACGCCCAGATCGAGACGATCGGCGACCTCGTGCAGAAGACCGAGGCCGACATGCTCAAGTACCGCAACTTCGGCAAGAAGTCGCTCGCCGAGATCAGGGCCATCCTCGAGGGAATGGGCCTCAGCCTCGGCATGAAGGTTGATCATATCCTCGACAAGAAGGACGACGAGGAAGACGAGGGGTAGGGCCGGATGCGACACCGCAAGGCTAGAGGGCAGCTTGGGCGCACGTCGGCCCATCGCCGCGCCATGATCAACAACATGATCACGTCGTTGTTCGCCCACGAGCGCATCCGGACGACCGTGCCGAAGGCGAAAGTCGCCCGGCGCGTTGCCGAGCGCATGATCACCTACGCCAAGCGCGACACGCTGCACGCGCGGCGGCTGGCGCATCGGCGGATTCGCGACGATGAAGTGCTGCGCAAGCTGTTCGCCGTGCTCGGCCCGCGCTACCAGAGCCGTCCCGGTGGCTACACGCGCATCGTCCGGCTTGCCGCTCGCCCGGGCGACGGGGCCGAGCAGGCAATCCTCGAGCTGGTCGACCGCTTCGGCGCAGGGACGCCGGCCGGCTCGGAGAAGCCGAAACGCAGCCGCAAGAAGAAAGCCGCGGGCGCCGAACCGGCTGAGGAAGATGTCCAGGAGGCCGAAGCGGCCGAAGTAGAGCCTGAGCCCGGCGACGAGGCTGAACAAGAGCCGCCGGCCGAAGCGACGGCCCCGGAGGCCGAGGCGGCTGGAACCGAGGCGGAAGAGAAGCCGGCGAAGAAAAAGAAGGCCAAGAAGCCGCGCCGCGGCCTGCTGCGTCGACGCAAGCGCAGCCAGTAGCGGCCCACTCCCGTTGTCCCGCGCGTTGTGTCCCGGTCTTCGTTTGTCCCGTCGTGATGTGGTATACTCTCGCGTCAATCCATCCAGGGGGCTATGAGCCATGGAGTTGCTGCGCATTGGCGCGCCGAAGGATCGCGACCGGCTTGAACGTCTTGTCGAGCGGCCTTCGCACACGCGCGACATCGAGACCTGGGTCCGGCCCATCGTCGACGCGGTCCGGCGCCGGGGCGACGTGGCGCTCATCGAGCTGACGCGCAAGTTCGACGGTGTGCGGCTCACCCCTGCCCGGATCCGCGTGTCTCAGCGCGAGATCGAGGCGGCAGTCGACAAGGTACCGCCTAAGCTGCTGCGTGCGCTCAAGACAGCTCGACGCAACATCGAGGCGTATCACCGGCACCAGCGTCGCGCGTCGTGGACGATGAAGGCCCGCAGCGGCGCCGTGCTGGGTGACCGCATCGTGCCGTTGCGTCGTGTGGGCGTCTGTGTGCCTGGGGGCGTTGCCCCGCTTGTCTCGTCGATGCTCATGACCGTCGTGCCGGCGCGCGTCGCCGGGGTCGAGCAGATCGCCGTCGTCACACCGCCCAAGAAGGCAGGCGCTGTCAGTCCGGCCATTCTCGCCGCGTGCCACCTCTGCGCCGTCGACGAGGTCTACCGCGTGGGCGGTGCGCACGCGGTGGCTGCGCTCGCGTATGGGACGCGCACGATCCCGCGCGTTGACAAGATCGTCGGCCCAGGCGGCGTTTTCACGACGACGGCCAAGAAGCTCGTCTACGGCACCGTTGCCCTCGACGCGCCGTACGGACCGAGCGAAGTGCTCGTGCTCGCCGACGGCTCGGCCGACCCGCGCTGGGTCGCGGCCGACATTGTCTCGCAGGCCGAGCACGGCACCGGGCACGAGTTCGCGATCCTTGTGACGACCTCGCTCCGGCTGGCGCGCCAGGTGCAGGCGGCCGTCCAGACGCAGCTCGACGAGCTGTCCATCCGCCCCAAGGTCCGGAATCAGATCAGCCGCGGCATCGCCCTCGTCGTGGCGCCCAGCATGACAAAGGCCGTGGCGTTCACGAACGCGTTTGCCGCCGAGCACGTCGAGATCATCGCGCGCGGCGCCCGGCGGCTGAGCAAGTCGATTACGAACGCGGGCGCGATCTTCATCGGGCCATACTCGCCGGTGCCCGTCGGTGACTTCGCCGCGGGACCGAGCCACTGCCTGCCGACGGCCGGGGGCGCAGCGGCTTTCTCCGGCCTGTCCGTCGACGATTTCGTCAAGCGCATCAGTACGATCGAGTGCTCGCGCGACACCCTGGAGAAGCTCGCGCCCGTCGTCGAGGCGTTTGCGGAAGCAGAACAGCTTCCGGCCCACGCGGAAGCGGTGCGGAAGCGGCTCGAACGATGAGCGCCCCGGGGTACCTTCGGAAAGCAGTTGAGGCGCTCGAAGCCTACGTGCCGGGTGTGCAGCCCGAGGGCGGCGACTGGCTCAAGCTCAACACGAACGAGAACCCGTTCCCGCCGTCGCCGCGCGTGCTCGACGCCGTGCGACGCGCCGCCGACAAGCGCCTCGCGCTCTATCCGAACCCGACGGCCGAGCCCGTGCGTGCCGCAGCCGCCAAGGCGTTCGACGTCGCGCCCGAGATGGTCATTGTCGGCAACGGTGGCGACGAAGTGCTCGCGATGATCACGCGCGCCTGTCTTGACCCCGGCGATCGCGTCGTCGTCGGCGAGCCGACCTACACGCTCATCGAGGTGCTCGTGGCCATCCGGCAGGCGCGCCTGACGCGCGTGCCGCTCCGCGCCGACTTCTCGCTGCGCGAACGCTTCTTTTCCGCGGCCGCTGCGCGCACGACCAAGCTCGTGTACCTACCGAACCCGAACGCGCCGACGGGCGTGCTCCACCCGGTCGACGAGATCGACCGCCTGTGCGAGGCGACCGACGGTCTCATCGTGCTCGACGAGGCGTATGTTGATTTCGCGCGCGAGCACGGCCTCGGCCTCGTGGACAAGTACCCGAACCTGATCGTGCTGCGCACTCTGTCGAAATCGTACTCGCTCGCCGGACTGCGCGTCGGGTTCGGCATTGCGCAGCCGGATCTCATTGCCGGCTTGATGAAGGTCAAGGATTCATACAACGTGAACGTCGTCAGCCAGGTCGCGGCCGTCGCCGCGCTCGACGACCAGGCGTACGCGCACGAATGCGTGCGTCGCGTCGTCGAGCAACGCGAGGCGCTGTCGGATGCGCTGCGCGCGCGCGGCTTCGCCGTGGTTGCGTCGCAGGCGAACTTCGTGTTTGCGAAGCCGCCGGCCCGGCCGGCGAAGGCCTTCTACGATGAGTTGGCGGCGCGGCGGGTGCTTGTGCGCTATTTCGAGCGGCCGCGCGTCGACGAGTATTTGCGCATCACGGTGGGCAGCGCCGAGGAGAACCGCGCGCTGCTCGAGGCGATCGGGGGCGCGATGGACGCGCTCGGCATCGACACGGCCTGAGGAGCAAGACCCATGGCGAAAGCGAAGGCCACACGGACCGCCAAGCGTGCTCGCACGACGAAAGAGACAGGGATCGAGCTGACACTCGCGCTCGATGCCACGGGCGCGACACGGATCTCGACGACGATCCCGTTCTTCGACCACATGCTCGATCTGCTCGGGACGCACGCGATGTTCGACCTAGCGATCACCGCGAGCGGCGATACCGCTGCCGACGATCATCACCTCGTCGAGGACGTGGGCATCGTTCTCGGTGAGGCGCTGCGCAACGCGCTGGGCGGCAAGCGCGGTCTGGTGCGCTACGGCAGCGCCACCGTGCCGATGGACGAGGCGCTCGCCACCGCCGTCGTGGACCTGAGCGGGCGGCCGTACTTCCGCTACGACGTGAAGCTCGGCGCGAAGACAATCAAGCGGTTCGACGTCCAGCTCCTCGAGGAGTTCTTGCGGGCCTTTGCGTTCAACGCGCAGATGAACCTGCACGTGAGCCTTGAAGCGGGGCGAAACACGCATCACTGCGTCGAGGCGGTTTTCAAGGCGGTCGGCCGGGCGCTCGACGAGGCGACGCGGATCGATCCCCGGCGCAGGGGCGTGCCGTCGAGCAAGGGGGTCCTGTGATCGCCATCGTCGACTACGGCATGGGCAACCTGCGGAGCGTCCAGAAAGCCCTCGAGCACATCGGGGCCGACGCGGTGCTCACGTCCGAGCGCGCGACGATCGAGTCGGCCGCCGGCCTCATGTTCCCGGGCCAGGGCTGTTTCCCCGATGCCATGCGCCAGCTCGGCGAGCTGGGCCTCGTCGACGTGCTGCGCGATTGGGTGCAGTCGGGCCGGCCGTTCCTCGGCGTGTGCCTTGGGCACCAGTTGAGCTTCGGGGAGAGCGAGGAGGGCGGCCGCGTCGACGGCCTGGGCCTGATGCCGGGCCGAGTCGTGCGGTTCTCGCCGGGCAGGAAAATCCCGCACATGGGCTGGAACTCGATTCACAAGACCGATGCCGGCCGGGCGTGCCCCTTGCTCGCGGGCATCGACGACGGCGCCTACCTCTACTTCGTCCATTCGTACTATCCCGTCCCGGAGGACGCATCGGTCGTGGCGGCAACGACCGACTACACCGACACCTTTGCGTCGGTCGTATGGAAGGACCGGTTCTTCTCGACGCAGTTCCATCCCGAGAAGAGCCAGGCACCCGGCCTGCGCATCCTCGAGAACTTCGTCTCGCTCCTGTAGTCGGCCCAACTTGGCACGATCGTTTCTTCCGCATGGACGCTGCGCGGTGGTAGGATGCCGTCGCCACACGGGCCTGGGGACATCGTTGTTGCGCGCGTTTCTTCAAGGGAGGACACAAGCCACCATGGACGAGCAGGTCGTCAAACAGCAATTCCAGCGCTGGTTCACGCGGTTCCGGTCGGGCACGCCGAACGAGCGCGAGAAGGCGCAGCTCCTGGTCGGTGGCGTGCTCTACGTCATTCTGAGCGTGATCGCGCTCGCCAGTCTCGACTGGAAGGCGCTCAAGAGCTTCATCCCGCTCGAGGTGATCGGGGCGCTGATCGAGGTCGGCCTGGGTGGGGCCGCTGTGTGGCTCGCACTCCGCATCGACGATGCGGCACGGCGCGGCCGGTTGGTGTTCGCCTTTATCCTTGCTCGGGTCGCGTACGCAGCCGTTCTCTACCCGCTCATCGTGTTTCTCTTCTACAGCAAGCAGGAGGCAGGGGCCGTCACGCTTATCATGGGAGTCAAGGCCTTCAGCTTCCTGGTGGTGTTTCTCCCCTCGATCTACGCAGCCAGTCTTCGTATCAAGAGCTACTTCCCCGAGCTGCAGGAGGGCAACCGGGTCGCCACGCTCGTGAGCATCATCATTGCCGTCATCGTACTCCCCTTCCTGGCTATTACGCTCGGGCTTCTTACGTTCATTCAAACACTGCCGGCCGAGGAGCTCGACGCCGCGGATGCCCTGGATGCTGTGTCCAGAGTCGGCACACCGTTGGTTCTGGGCTTCTTCATCATGTTCATCGCGTTCGTCTTCGCGATGCTCACGGCCTGGTCGATGCGCCGCACGCAGCTCCTGCGGTTCAAGCTCGTCGTGGCGAGGGTCAACTTCCGGTTCGCGTACCTGTGCATGGGCCTTGGGTTTGCCAGCGCTGCATTCAAGGTCAGCGAGCAGGGCTTCTGGGCTGACGTGTGGGACTGGGTCCCGTGGTTGCTGACGATGGTGGCGCTCGCCGCGATCCAGATCCCCGCGCTGACGGGCTGGTGGCGGATCCAGATTCTCAAGGAGGTGCGCGGCGATTACTCACCTGTGGCCTCGTCGAGGATTCGGCGGCTGATGACGCGCTGTGTGCGCAACGCGTTCGTGGCTGAGCCGGACGGCCTCGCGCTCCAGCGCGCCGTGACGGGCCTCGACGTGATGGACGGCATGCCGGCGGGCGACACGAGCGCGGCCGTCGCGCTCAAGAAGGACACTGTCGACATCAAGTACAAGCCGAGCGGTCACGAGACGGCCGTCGAGCTGCTCGAGGCCGAGGATCTCAAGGAGGACCGGCTGATCATCGGATCGCTCAAGCAGGACTTTGCCGCTGCGAAGCGCGCCTTCCAGCTCCGCCGCCACGGCGGCGACCTCCGCGTGCAAGCGCGGGGTGTCGAGCACCAGATCCCGTCGCTTTACCTCGCACTCGGCACGCTGGCCGACGAGAAAAAGATCGAGCACGGGCCGACGGCCGAGTACCGAGCGACGATCACGGGCATCGACCGCGAGCTGCGTGAGCTCGGCGGCGAGCTCAAGAGGCAGGAGGACAAGCTCGGCGGGCTGAACGCCGACCTCGAGGAGAAACGCAAGAAGCACGAGGCCACGATTGCCAAGGCGAAGGACGCGTACGACGCGGCGGCCGCCGAGCTGTCGGCCGCACGGCAGAAACGCGGCGACGCCGAGCGCACGGTGAACGAGGCACAGTCGGGCATCGACCAGGCCGAGGCGGGCATCGCCCAGAAGAGGCAGCAGCTTGCGGCCACGGGCGAGATGGCGCTGTCGGCCGAGGCGAAAAAGCAGGTCGAATCGCAGATGAAGCAGCTCGAGTCGCAGATCAAAACGTACAAGGTCGAGGCCGACAAGGCGTCGTCCGGTCTCGACAAGCTGCGCGCCGACGAAGAGGAGAAGGCCGGCAAGGCCGCCGAGCTCAACAAGAAACTCGACGCGGCACGCGGCAAGTGGGGCGAGATCCGCAGCGAGCTCGAGAGCAAGATCGGCGAGATCGAGCGGCAGAAAGGCGACCTCGAGCGCCGGACGGCCGACGCGCAGGAACGCCTCGACGACGCGCGCCGCGAGTGGGGCCGCGCGCTGTACGAGGAGGGGCGCGACCTGCCCGAGCTCAAGAAGGCGGTCAAACCGATCGACGAGAACCTGGCACAGCAGAAGCAGCTCGAGGACGAGCTCAGCACGACGGTCAGCGAGCGCGAAACCCTTCGGCCCGGCGTCCAGCGCTTCACGCTCATCGCGAGCGTCGCGGGCGAGGTGCTGATCCTACTGGCGTTGTTCATCGTCTTGCTCGTCTACGCGCTGTAGCGCGCGTACGCGCTCGAGCGCGCGTCGGCACCGGGCGCCGCGGCATGAGGGTCTGGCCGCTGGTCTTGACGTTCCGGCCGGTCGCGCGCATCATCCGCTTTTCGCGCGTGATGCGCGCAGTTGTTGGAGCGTGAGCCTTCCTATGGTGTCTGGAAACCGTCACGTCGGTCGTTCTTGTCATGCGGTTGCCGCGTTGCTCTGCTGCGCGGCCATGCTGTGTGGTGCCGGCTGCCGCAAGCGCGCCGCGGAACGAGAGCAGGGCGAGAGTCAGGGGCCTGCCCAGCAGCAGCAGCGGACCCGGCACGAGGAGAAAATCAAGGCGACGGCCCGGTCTTTCTATGAGGAGGGCAAGCGGTTTCAGTATGCGGGTCGCTACAAAGACGCGGTCGACGCCTGGACCAAGGCGATCGAGGCGGACAAGCGGGTCGAGCTTCTCGTCGCGCTCGCCAAGAACGCCATGGTCGACGAGATGATCGAGAAAGCCCACTACCGGATGCACCGGCCTGAGGAGAACCCGGCGTATTCCCGGTCGG
>Ga0315545_1003713_pt1 | contig 12930 bp, 11 predicted proteins | sample SalMarSW160210MG_FD_203096 | JGI IMG/M metagenome (GOLD analysis project Ga0315545, IMG submission 203096) | Salt marsh sediment microbial communities from the Plum Island Ecosystem LTER, Massachusetts, United States - Salt Marsh Sediment SW1602-10 ... | reverse complement strand
CACTCCCGGGGAAATCCGGCGAATGCCACCTGTTCTGGGCGAACACACCGAAGAGGTCTTGAATGAACTGGGATACAGCCAACAAGAGATACGCGATCTTGAGGAGTGTGGAATTGTGAAGCAATATTCTTTGAAAGGGGGTGGTAGATCAAAACAAGCATAATGAAGGTGTGAAACAGTAAAAAAGAAAGGAGAAATAATTATGAAGAAACATTGGATAATAGTGGTGTTATCATCCCTGCTCGTCATTTTCGTTGCAGGAGATGTTCTCGCTGCCAAGGCGACAAGAATTAAATGGGGTGCAGTATCACCTCGTATCGGCTCTTTCGCGTATCTGGCAACCATGTGCCGGAATGTGAACAAGGAACTGAAGGGTCAGGTTGTCCTCTCACCAATGGAGACCGGAGGATTCCTGGACAACATCCTCAGGCTCCGTAAGAGATTAGTCCACTGCGGACTTACCCATAATCTGGCTGCGTATGCGTGTTATAAGGGTATTGCGGATTTCAAAGACAAACAGGATGACCAGTTGCGAGGACTGTGGGGGGGATACGTTGCCCCTGTACTTCAAGTAGCAATAAAGGGGCGAGGTATCAATAGTATTTATGAGCTCAATGGAAAACCGTACGTTATGAGTCCCGGAACAACCGGAGGTCGACTGTCGAGAATGTTTCTTGAGTCTTTGGGAATCAAAGCTGATTACAAATTGATGGGAATCTCATCAGGGATCGATGCAATGAAGGCGGGATCAGTAGACGCATTTTATCGGATTGGTCCGTTAGATTCCTCCATCCTCGAAATCCAATCGACCATGGATGTAGTGCTTCTGCCAGTTACGCAGGCTGATTTAGACAAATTTGAGAAGGCCTGGCCAAAACATGCCCTGAAATTCACACTCGCTGCCAATACATACAGGGGTCAGTCTGACCCGGTGCTCTGTTTGGCCTACGCCTGCGGAGATTACTCTCATACTGGTGTGAAAGAAGATGTTATCTATAAGATTGTGAAGGCTACCTACAAGCACCGTGAGAAGATCGCCAGCGCCGTACCAATAACCAGAGATGGGAATTGGGGAGATATGTGGAACCAGACAGTTAAGTATATGGAGGTTCCTCTCCATAAAGGAGCTATTAAGGCATACAGAGAAATGGGTTTCACAATTCCCGATAAACTGATCCCGCCTGAGGCGAGATAGATGGGGAGGTCAATGTTATGAGAAAGGAAAACAAATTTTTTCGTTTTGCCATACTATGTGCAGGTATAGTAGCACTGTCGGCTTTTGTCTCCTGTGCAACCACTGGATATGGCACAGGTTCAAAAGCTGCCATTTCCGTGGTTGGTGATGGAATACCTGGAAAGGCAATGAAAATTAACGGTGCTGGTTTTTTACCGGGAGAGTTGATAGAACTTGTTCTTGAGATGGAAGATGTTCCCATAATTGTCGGGGAAAAAGGAAAGGTCATTAAAGTGAAAGAGGACGGCACGTTCACAGCTAAAACCAATTATCCGCACAAGTTCGTTGCTGTTCCCGGCTCTTGGGACTTGGTTGCCAATGGGAGTAAAGGCACCAGTGCACGCTGTAAGGTGGAGATAAAGAAACCTTAGATTTCTTTCTCCTTTAAATGATACCTTAACTGGCTGTTAAAAGAGCCATCTGGTGTAATCGTATGCTGTGATGGCTCTTCTCTCTTCATTCTTTATCATAGTGCGTAGAAAGAAGTGATACATACAAGGGGCCCTGAAACCAGTTTTTAAGGCCGCCCTGAGAAAAAATTCGCCCTGAGGAGACAGGAATGAGAAATTTAACTGGCATCTGGAAATGGATAGTAGTGGGTATCACTGCGTGTGCCATTGGTTTTATTCTTTTTACCTCTCTGACACGTCCCTACCATCCGGCACTGCAAGGAGCAATCATATTATCGTATGGAATGCTGGTAGTATTTCTGAATTTCCCTGTAAGCAGAAGTGCTATGGCGAAAAAGCACTCACACCTAAAAAGACTCCTGTTTTTTGGTACCAACGAATCCCCTTCTGTCATCGACATTCTCTTCACCGCCTTTGGAAGTGTTCCTGGTATATTTATTATCTTCTATTGGGAACCGATCGTCAGCAATCCCCTCACCTATGAAACCTATCACCTTGTCTTGGGGGCATTGTTATTTTTTATGCTTATCGAAGCGACCCGAAGGACCTTAGGCTATATAGTCCCCATCGTAGTGACATTTTTTATTCTCTATACGCTGCTCGGTCATCTTCTCCCAGCGAGCATAGGACACGCGGGATATGGTCTTGAGGAGCTCCTCTATATCTTTTATCTTACAACTGAGGGTGTGTGGGGCTTGTTGACGGATCTTACGAGTCGACTTATTGCAATCTTTATTCTGCTCGGACCAATTCTTTTTGCATGCGGTGTGGGTAACACCTTTATCAAATGGTCCCGTTTCACAGGTGGGAGGATCCGTGGAGGGGCAGGTCAGATTGCCCTTTTGTCAAGTGCAGGTTTGGGAATGCTTTCCGGTTCCTCGGTTGCGAATGTCGCCACAACAGGAACATTTACCATTCCTACCATGAAAAAACTTGGCTACCATTCGGAAATTGCGGGTGCAACAGAGGCCTCGGCATCCTCGGGTGGTCAGATTATGCCACCAATAATGGGTGCAGGCGCCTTTGTTATGGCAGAGCTGCTGGGAATTAAATATACCTCGATCATGATTGCTGCCATCATTCCTGCCCTCTGCTACTTTGTTGGAATAGGCAGTGGTGTCTATGCGCTGGCTGGAAAATACGGATTGAGCAAGCTCCCAAGCCGGTTGATTCCCAAATGGAAAGAGCTTTTCAATCCGAGAGAGCTTGTAAACACAATCATTCCCATTGGAATCCTCATCTATCTCTTGGTCCACTATTTGCCCCCCCAGACGTGTGCCGGTTGGTCACTTGTTTCTTCTTTATTCATCTTTCTTTTTCTGGGAGGGTCATTAAAACCATCCGAGGTTCTCAAAAGAATCAAGATAAGCCTCCAGGCATTTTTTAAAGCCGCGAACAGGGCCCTGGTGATGCTGATTGTCATGATGAGTTGTGTGCAGGTTATTGTGTGTCTCATTAATGCAACTGGACTCGGTGTAAAGATATCGGAATTCATTGTGAATCTCGCTGGTAACAATTCTTTTCTCGCATTGATAGCGGTCATGATAGTTGCCATTATCCTCGGAATGGGGATGTCCACCACAGCAGCATACGTTATTGCCGCCTCTGCATTGGGCCCAGCGTTGATCACCCTGGGATTGATGCCACTGCCGTCTCACCTGTTTATTTTCTACTTTGCAATTGCAGCTGGAATCACACCTCCAGTGTGTGTAGCGGTTTTCACTGCCAGGGCTATCTCGGGTGGATCGTGGATGAGGATAGCCATTATTTCAATGGGGCTCAGCTTAGGGGGGTACATTATTCCCTATTACTTTATTTATCAGCCCGCTATTCTCATGGAGGGAAGTCTGTTGGTAACGCTGAGGATTGTCATCACTGTGATAATCGCCATGTTTTTTATTGAAGCAGGAGTTTTTGGTTATTTCATAAAACCTGCATCATGGCTGGAGCGTATTCTATTTATTTTCGGCGGCTTGCTCCTTATGGGTGCACGATTTACAACGGACATTATAGGTCTGGTCCTGGTGGCACTCGCTATCGGAAGCCATCTGTTTCTGCCGGAGATACCCTTAATTGGCAAGAGACCTGCACCGGCTAAGATGGTTGATCTGTCTGAGATACAATGGGACGAGAAAGATACCGAGAGACTGCTCACGAATGTAGATGCAGAGGCTGAGTTATGAGAAACCGAAATAACACTCATTACCTCCCAAGGATACATCGATATGAATGTTACATTAACAACCCTCTGTGAAAATACCGCTGGCAAGCCCGGCTTTATGGCTGAATGGGGTTTGAGTATCTTCGTTCAGGTTGATGGCATGAACGTGTTGTTCGACACGGGCGGGAATTTTGCAGCAGTGCGGAATGCCGATAAACTCGGAGTTGACCTGCGGGCAGTTGATGCAATTGTGCTCAGCCATGCCCATGCCGACCATACGGGGGGATTACGTGAAGTGTTAAGGAGGACTGGCCCCAAGGAGATTATTGCCCACCCAGCCATATGGGAGTTAAAATATACAAAGAGGGCGTACGAAAAAAGGGAGGCGTTTATTGGAATTCCTTTTACCAGGGCAGAACTGGAGCTCTTTGGGGCATCGTTCACACTTTGCAAAAAGCCTGTGCACATCACTGATAGCATAGTGACCACGGGTGAAATAGCACAAACGACAGATTTTGAAGCCATAGAACCCATATTTCATGTCAAAGGGGAGGGTGGCTTTCGGCACGACCCTATCCCTGATGACCTTGGTCTGATTGTGAGAACGCAACAAGGCCTTGTAATTATTCTTGGTTGTGCTCACCGGGGGATGATAAACACCATTCGACACGCCCAAAAAATCACCGGGGAAGAGAGGGTTCATACCGTGGTAGGAGGCACTCACCTGTCCCCTAAAACTGATACGCAGATAGAGAGAACTATTGTGGCCTTGCAAGAAATAGGTGTCCAAAAGCTCGGCGTTTCCCACTGTACTGGCTTCCATGCCTCCATGCGCCTTGCCCAGGCATTTGGGGATACATTCTTCATAAATAATGCAGGGACTGTGTACACCCTCGATGAGGTATGAAATTAGTTACAGGGTGTCACTTTTTACTTTTCAATTTTTTCAATAGCAGTTTTTTGAGTTTATCCGTAAACCAATAGGGGAAAAAAGATAAACCTCAGGGAGTTTCTCCTGTCAGCTACTCAAAACCCCATCCGGACTCGTTCATTGTGGGTTGCCATTATCGCATAGATAGAGCAAAGGAAAGCTCACGAGAATAAAAAAAATAACAGAAGGGAGGTAACCAAACAATAGTAACCCTAAAACGAAGGAGGTAGTACCATGAGTTGTGAATATTTTAAAAAAAGGCTTTGGTCAACCGTCGTTGGTTCCATAATTCTGCTGGGACTGGTTTTCGCTTATGTCCCACAGGCCATTTCAGCCCCCAAGGTGATAACGTGGAATGTTGCCTTATGGGGAGGAGAACGGGATTGGACCCGTCCCTTACACAGATGGGTTGCAGATATGGAAAAACGTACCAATGGTGGGTGGAAGATTAATCTCCACTATGGTTCTGTGCTGTCACCATCCAAGGAGCATCTGGATGGCTTGAAAGGCGGTCTTTTCGAGGCATGTCAGTTTTGTGCCTCTTATGCCCCCGGGAAAACTCCCCTTCAGACGGTTTTTGAGCTGCCTTTTATACTTCCCCAAGATCAACAGGAAATTAGCGAAATGATGGCCGCCCTATGGGAACATCCCGCACTTAAAAAGGAGCTTGGGAGATGGAATGCAGTGCCCCTTTTTCCTGCAGCTATCACCCAGTATGGACTTATGGGCAATAAACGCATTGCGAAAGTGGAAGACTTCAAGGGTGTAAGAATACGGATATCCGGTGAAATGGCACGAGTTGTATCAATGTTCGGTGCAGCTCCTACCATGATACCCGTATCGGATCTTTATGAAGCCATGGAGCGGGGTACACTGGATATGGCCACTCTGCCCTGGGCATTCTCATTTGGCGCCTTTAAGATCAACGAGGTTTCTAAATATGTCACCACTAATTTTGCCCCAGGCAGTCAGAGTTGCGCCTTTCTCGCGAACAAGAGGGCTTGGAATGCCCTTCCCAAAGAGTTTAAAAAATATCATATGGTCTGGTATGCCAAGGCCCCGAAGGTATGGGGAGACGAGTACAAAAAAGGCGATGAGCGATGGATCCCAATCTACAAAAAGAATTTAGAATTTGTTGAACTCCCAGATTCGGAGAGGGGCAAATTAGTGAGTAAGGCGGAAGGCATTTGGAAAAAATGGGTCGAAAGAATGGAGAAAAAAGGGCTTCCGGGGAAAGAAATCTTTGACTATTTCCTTGCAAAAAGAAAAGAGATTGCAGGATATTAGCCATTGCACTCTTGAGAGGCTGGTCGCGATGTATATTCTTTATATGTCAGCAACAAGGTGTGTTACCTTCACTTCCCGACGCAGCCTCTCAATGCCTTCTCAAATCCATGGAGGATGGGTTAGGTTGATATGAAAAGAGCAGAAGATCAAAAGGTCTCGTATATGGATCGGTTTCAGGTTTTTCATTATCTGGATAAAGGGAATGCCTATATCGAAACCGTCCTCAACGTGACAGGCGTTATTTTTATTGTAATCCTTATGCTTTTCACTGCATCTGAGATAATTGCGCGTTACGTATTCACCTCGCCTATCCCCGGTTATGTGGAAGATGTTGAGTTGATCATGGCCGCTGTTGTATTTCTTGGTATTGGGTATACCCAAAGGGTTGGGGCCCATATAAGGATGGATATGGTGATTACCATGATAAAAGGCCGGTTTTATCACATAGCAGAGGCCCTCTCGTTGCTGCTCGCTCTCATTGGATTTGGCATCATTTGCATTTCCTCTTTTCAGTTCACTCTGGATGCTTATCAAGTGGGAGATGTGACTGAATATCTCTACACACCGACCTGGCCTTCAAAGTTGTGTGTCCCTATAGGAAGTTTTTTTCTCTGTACACGTTTTATCATACAGATCATCAGAAGCATAGCCCAGGCAGTTGTTGGGGCTGAAATCAAAGAAGTGGAGTAGAGTCGGTATGGATCCCTTGGTTGCCGGGTATATAGGAATAGGACTAATAACCCTGCTGATCGTATTAGGGGTGAGGATAGCATTTGCTACCGCTCTCGTGGGTATCATGGGTATTGCTCTTCTTAAGGGCTGGGATACAGCGTATTATATGGCTGGATATCTTCCGCATGGTATCGTTGCCCATTATTCCCTTAGTGTGATTCCGCTGTTTATTATCATGGGTTACTTCGGTTTCTATGCCGGCTTGACCAGAGAGGTCTTTCAGACCGCACGACAGTGGTTTGGTCACTTTCCCGGTGGTTTGGCCATAGCCACAACTTACGGCTGTGCCGGTTTTGCGGCCTGCACAGGAAGCAGTGTTGCATCAGCAGCAATCATGGGAAAAATGGCGATTCCAGAAATGCTGAAATATCACTACCAACCCAGACTGGCCGCAGGAGCTGTTGCAGCAGGTGGTACTATAGCCACCCTCATACCCCCCAGTGTTCCACTGGTCATCTATGGCATCATCACCGAGCAATCTGTCGGGCTCCTTCTCATGGCCGGTTTTTTACCAGGCATATTATCTGCTGTGATCTATGCTTTTATGATCCAGGTCCGAGTTAAGGTCAGTCCCGATTTGGCACCACCACTTCCAGCGGCCTCCTGGAAGGCCAGGCTTGTCTCCTTGAAAAACACATGGGGTATTATTGCGATCTTGATCATTATACTCGGGGGCATTTACACCGGTGTGTTTACGCCTACCGAGGCGGGTGGGGCTGGCGCAACCGCGACCTTTTTTATGGCATTGATCTCAGGTAAACTGACGTGGAAAGGCTTCAAACAGTCTCTTTTAGACACTGGGAGAGCCACGGTCATGATTTTTTCCATTATCGTGGGGGTCCTTATTTTTGTTCGGTTTCTTGCAATATCGGGCCTGCCTGCCGCCTTTAGCAAGGCCGTGGTGGCGATGCAAGTATCTCCTATGCTAATATTGTGCGGCATGCTCGGGATTTTTGTTTTTCTGGGTATGTTTTTGGATTTGATAGGGATGATGCTTTTGGCCCTTCCCATAATTTTCCCGGCAGTCGTTGCGCTTGGTTTTGATCCTATCTGGTTTGGAGTCATTGTCGTTAAAATGGGCGAGATCTGTCTGATAACACCTCCTGTGGGACTTAATGTCTACGTGGTGAATAGTGTGGCCCCTGATATTCCCAGCCAAGAGATCTTCATGGGTATTATCCCTTTCCTTATCATGGATTTTCTCACCCTGGGTGTTTTGATTATATTTCCTCAGATATCCCTTTTCTTGCCTTCGCTCATGGCTGTAGGATAATCGGTTTGGTGATCAGAGATGGTACCAATGTTTTTTAAATTGAAGGCAGTACGGGGTAAAGTTACTTCGGAATCAAGCAAGCCCACTTAAAAGAACGGTAATGAAAACGACCCTGTAAAAGGTTTTAAGCCATAATAATTCTATGTTATAGGGCAATCCAGATGAGCTATTCTGTTTGAACGGGTTTTCTTATTACAGTCGCAAGAATGCCGCCACCCAGAAGGAGCATCGTCACAATCATGAAATCAATAAAATAGCTACCTGTACTATCAAAGATAAATCCGGCGAGATACGGAGCAAAAGCCCCAATGAACATAGAAATAGCCATGCTAATCCCGATAATTTCTCCCAAAGAATTCATTCCGAAGAATTCCCCTAAGATCCCCACATGAGCGGAAACCCTACTACCGTGACATATTCCATAGAATAAAACAAAAAAGTAAAGCATCCACGCTGCTTTTAAAATTGAAAGCAACAGGATCAATAATGCCAGCCCAAAAAGGGAGATGATCATTATCTTTTGCCATCCCACTCTGTCCGCTATGAAGCCGGAAATAATACGCCCCGGAACCGAGAATCCCCCAAGAAGACCAAGGGCTAATGCCGAGATTGTAGGAGTAACACCGATATCCATTGCATAAGGCACTAGGTGGACAGAAACGGTGTGGAAGGCAAAAGATACACTGCAGGCTATTAAGGTTATTCCAATAAAGGAAGGGCTCAAAAGGATCTGGGCCGTTGTTAAGCCCTGGCTTCTCACAGGGTTTGGCATACTTTCCGCCCCCTCTAAGATAATTGTTGTCTCTGCCGGGCTGCGTTTAACAATAAGTGATGACAGACCAATTGTGCAAAAGAAGAGGATTCCAACAACCAGATAGGAATTTCTCCATCCGGATATCAGGATCAAATAATTGACCAGGGGGGTAAAGACCAGGGCTCCTGCGCCGACACCGGCTACAACAACTCCCAGGGCCAAACTAGCCTGTGGCTTTTTATAAAACCATCGTTGCACCAGAGAGGTCGGTACTGAAAAGGTGCCGCCAGCCCCCAACCCACCAACCAGGAGAAAAAAACGGAGCTGGTTGATGCTCTGTACCAGGCTGCATAGTGAAATTCCAAGCCCGGCTAAACATGCGCTAAGAAAAAGGATAGGGCGGGGGCTATATCTGTCTGCTAATCTCCCTGCAGCCATAGCTGAAATTGCATAGCCGAGGACAAAGCCGGTGTAACCTGAAGAAATCAAGGCCCTGCTCCAGCCAAATTCCTTTTCCATCGGCTTAAAAAAAACGCCAAATGACCACACGGCCTCACCGCAGGTGAAGGTAGCAATAAAACAGGCAGCTACAACAAACCAGCCGTAGAATATTTTTGGGCTCTTCTCCTCTTGGAACAAAACTATATCACCTCAGCATTTCTGCACAGATTATCCGGAAATCGGGAACCGTTCAGTAGATTTTTTCACAGCACCATTTGCGATGAGAAAGAGTATCAGGAGAAACGAACCCTAATGTTTGAAAACTCCTTTCTCGGACACACGAAAATAGTTAAATGAAAAGGGATTTTTTCTGGAAGGGGGGAGTATAAGGTAAACTTACTTAGGTGTCAAAGAAAAGCGCATCAACTGTGTTAGCTTAATGAAAATGTACCCATTATGAGAAAAGATATTTTGTAATAAGTCGGAGGGAAATGCAGAGTCACCGTTTCCTGCAGATGGTTTTATATGGTAAAAGTACCTTGAAGCATTTGTCAAGAATGAAGACCTGACCCTTAGTTTTCTTAAAAAGTCCTTTCTAATTTTTTTGGGAAGTTTTCTTGTATGTTTAAACTGAACTTGTTTTCCTAAAAATCTATCTATGTCTTCAGCAGTAAATCCTTTGCATATAATTCTTCGTGCCTCTCTCAATATCTTTTGAGAAAAAGCTTGCAGATATGAAAGATCTTTCATTTATGAACATTCCCATTCCCAATAACTTAAATCATAGACACAAACTGACTCAGTAAACATACAAACACCTTCACACCCTTCAGGATCAGCACATCCACTAAAGTCAGTATAATAATCCCATTTTACTCGTTCTGGTGGACTGTGATCAGGATCTATACAGTTATCCTTTGTTTTTCCTAATTGAGCGCAGGTATAATAATCTCCCATAGCGTCACAAATCTGCTCGGTTGCCTGCCATTGTTTCTTGTTGCCATAAATTAATGTGTATGTCCAAATCCTGTGACAACCAACATCACAATTAAAACTTTCAAAAGTTCCAGTTCCACTCATTATACAAGAACCCGTACTTTTTCGTACCCATTTTCCTTCTGTGCATCTTATATATCCTGTGCAACTAGTACCGCGCTTATCTGTTACAGTTATTGTCGCCGATCCACAGGCTGTGTCATTGGCAATGAGGGTGTTGGTTAACCCTTTTGTTGCTCCTTCTGATAAGATGAATCCCGTTCCGCTTACTTGCCATGTGTAAGAAGGGATTCCTCCAATAACACTTATTTTTACAGAACTATTTCTATCTATTACATCAGGATTATTGGGATCATATTGAAATGCAGGGAACCAGTCTGAAGGATAATTGTGATTGCCTGTAAAAGTTGGGCCACCACCTTCACGATCCCAGCACTCTTTCTCGGCCGCTACTCCGCTTAAGAACAGGCAAAAGATAGACGCTAATATCATAAGGCCTATTTTAGGTTTCTTTACCTTTAACATGGTTTCTCCTGATTTTGTGGTTTGTGGGTTCTGTATTGGGGTGTCACCAATCTTTGTCCGGTTTCGGGATTATTGTTCGATTGCAGTTTGGGCACCTTTCACAATATTTTCATTTCAGTTTTTCCCTGTTTCAATTCTCACAAAGGTGGACCAATACTTATTTTTTACGATGTACTCCCTTTTTGTCTAATTTCCTTATGGGAGTTATTGAATTATTTAACCACATCACCCTTTACGTATTTATTTTTACACTTATTAATTTTGTCCAATGTTCGTCAAGGGCAGACCCCAATTCACACAAGACATGGCTCCTATCTTCGTTTTGGCAACAGCCTGTTAAGATGCGACCCTAAGTCTTTCTGGACTTTCTTGCTGGACTAAAACAAAAACATCTGAAGAATAAAAGCTAATATACTTACACAGAGTGCCAAAAAAAGAACTTGAATGACCACCTTAATATACCAATTTATCGATTTCTTAGGTATTGAGAAATTAGTGGCACTGATATTCCAATCTTCTCCGTGTTGTTTTTTCTTTTCTTTCACAGCCTGTTCTATGGCTTTAAGCCAACCTTTTCTCTTTGGAACTCGGAACTCCTCTATCGAACCATTCCTAAGAAGAATAGTAAATTTGTTAGAGATAAAATCATTGTGTTTTGCCTGAATCGAGACAATATCCTCAAGTCGTATTGAGTGCTCTCCATTTCTTAAATTAAGAGAATTGGGCCTAAATGTAAGCCGCTTTTTGGTTAAAAGCACCCTCCCACCGGCCCAATCGAAGGGGTCTAAATGATTGCTCCGATGGTTGCATCTGCTCTCTCTAACAACTATTTCATCATCATTTGACTTCATTTTCGTCATTCACATGGTGATTCAGTTTGCTCAACTGCAATAGCAGGTTCAGATTCAAGCAATATCGCCTCCACAGTTCCAGCCATTATGCCTGTACGAATAGCAGCTTGAATCCCAGTTCTTGAAATAGCAGTCATAAGTTTACCAATACCGACCCCTATATAACCAGCGGCTAGGCCAGAAATTGCGGCATTTCCCACATCAGCCAAATCACCTCCAAGCAAAGAAGCCGCTGCGGCGCCGAACAACGCACTTCCGGCGGCAGCACCGACAGGAGTTCCCACTCCCCAACTCGTAACGCCAACAGCAAGTCCGCCGATGATAGCTCCTGCACCACTAGCCATTGAGACGATAATTTTTTGCTTAGATGTCAGATAAAGGCCAAAAGGATCAATCAAATTGATGGGATTATTGTGAGCATACAGGAAAGCATTAAGTAGCTGAGGATTTAGCATACCATATTGGTAGACAAAGGATGCAGCAAAGGCTGTATGGAAATTCTGCCTTGCAATCTGAACATTGCCAAGATGAAGCGGATCCGGCCTCAAATACCTCCCCGTCCTCGGATCATAGTAGCGATGATAGTTATAATGCAGCCCCGTTTCGTCATCATAGTATTGACCTGCAAACCTGAAGTTATTCACTACACTTGAGTTGGGATTTACATCTGCCTCACCAAATGGTTTATAGATACCCTCCCAAACGACTGTGTTAGTCGAATCGGTAAGTATCTGGGGTGTGCCGAGACGATCATTGCCAAAATAGTATATTTCTCCACTTACAACATCCACCATTGCTGAGCGGCCTTTACCTCTATAGAGATACTCTTTGGTGAAAGTGCCATTAAGGTCGCTCTCTCCTATTATATTCCCGTTAAAGTCATAATGGAATATGGTGGTAACACCATTTACTTCCTTGATTATCCTCTGACCCAGTCCATTATAGGTGTATTCTCCTAAAGTAGTCCCATTCTCTTCAACCTTGATGAGTCTGTTGTTCTGGTTATAGGTGAGGATTTTGTTCCCTATGCCTGTAATATTACCATTGGCATCATGTGTATAGATTATCGTGACAGTGTCCGTGACCGTGTCAAGTATGTTAGTGTCGGTAACATAAGCATAAGTGTCGGTCACACTATTCTCTACCTTAGTGAGCCTATTTCCCACAGCATCATAGGTGTAGTCTATAATTCCATAGGGCCCTTCTGCATGATCAAGTCGGTTTAAGGCATTATAGGTATAAGTTCTATTGTACCAGGGCATGTTGGGTGCGGTGACAGAGGTGAGATTACCATTGTTATCATAGGTATATGTTTTCTCTTTGTCAGTGCCAGGA
>Ga0315545_1003712_pt1 | contig 12932 bp, 11 predicted proteins | sample SalMarSW160210MG_FD_203096 | JGI IMG/M metagenome (GOLD analysis project Ga0315545, IMG submission 203096) | Salt marsh sediment microbial communities from the Plum Island Ecosystem LTER, Massachusetts, United States - Salt Marsh Sediment SW1602-10 ... | reverse complement strand
TCTATTCCGATCACGAAAAGTGCCTTCTCACACAGAGGAACCATTGCCCTGCCATACCCGCAGCCGAGCTCGAGGACGATATCCCCCGGACCGATCCTGTCGAGAACGTGTTTGATTTCCATGTGCAAATACTGCTGCACACGGGGCGGCGCAACCGTGTAACAGCGTTCCAGTCTTTCGGCCGAGAGATTTTCAGAGTAGTAATTTTTCATATTCACCGCATAGTACTCCTTTTTTACTTTCATGTAATGAAAATTTCTGTAATGAAAATTTCTTGACATAAAATATTTTTTCGTATAAAAATGTGTAATATCTTTTTGCTCTATTTGTGGAGATACCCTTTCACTTCAATAAATAAGCGACATGATTGTGAATAACGTTTTATTAAGTGATGTTTTACTCTTTTTATAAATATAATGTGATAATGATTTTCATTGCCTGTAAAGAAGTTTTTCTCTATACAAATACTTTTTTAATAAGAAAAAAAAGGAGGGTGAGTGGATGAGTAAATCAATTTTCATTATCGCCGCTGTTATTTATTCGGTTATCATGCTTCTCATCGGGTACATCTTTTCCAGACGGCAGAAGTCGGTACTTACGTATTTTCTAGGCGGGCGCAACATAAAGGCGTGGGTGATTGCATTCACATTTACCGCGTCCTGGTTCGGGCCCACTGCTGCAGTTGTTGCAACAGGGAGAGCGTTTCACGGAGGGGCAAGCGCGATCTGGGTGATCGCAGGTCCGACGTGGATTGCGATTGCGCTCATCACTGCACTGTTTGCCAAGAAGATGCGGAGAGTCTCTGCGAGCAGCAATGTGTATACCCTCGCCGATGTATTCAAAATTCGGTACGGTGATTTTTCAGCATTTTTAATGTTTTTGTGCGTGCTGGGCTACCTCTGGGGGCTCACCGCTGCATGTTTTCTCGGGATGGCCAAGGCACTGAACACCCTCGTCGGTATGAACTGGTATCTGGGGCTCTGTATTGCTGCCGGAGTGGCGATTATCTATACGGTTCTCGGAGGATATGAATCCGTTCTGTTTACCGATGTGGTGCAGGCACTGCTTCTCGGTGGAGGAATGGTTGTCTTTGCGATCATATCTCTCAACCGAGCAGGTGGAATGGCGGCTGTCAGGCAAGTTGCAGCCGGAAAGGAGGGCTATTTAAACGTTTTCCACGATTTCGGGAATTATCTGCCGATAATCATTGCATTCGGCCTCGGCTGGGTCGCGTCGCAGGAAATATTCCAAAGATTCGCCTCAGCCAAGGATGAGCGGCATGCATCACGGGGCGGCTGGTGGGCACTGGTTGTCAATGTCCCGCTGTTTATCGTCCCCGTGCTCGCAGGTTTGGGAGCGGCCGTGTGGTTGCCTCAGCTGATCGAACAGGCAGGAGAAGCGATTCCGGAAGCAGAGAAGATAACATTCTGGGCAACAACGAATGTTCTCGGAGGGTTCGGAGTTTTCCTCTTTGTTGCGATTCTTGCTGCAATTATGTCCTCTGCAGATACCTTTATCAATGCAGCAGGCATGACCGTCACAAAAGATATCTACGCGCGCTACTTTCACAAAATGGGTGATCTCTCAGAAAAGAAAACGGTCAACATAAGCCGTATTGGAACACTGATTGTCTGTTTGCTTGCGCTTCTCGTTGCGCTTGCATTTACTTCCATACTGGATGCACTGTTTCTCGGTTCGGACATTCTCGTGTGCGGAATGCTTGTTCCACTCGTCGGTGCATTCTGGTGGAAACGGGCGACAAGAGTTGGTGCAAATTTGAGCACGCTTGTAGGCGCGTTGTTTGTCGTTGTCGATTTCATTCTACACAAAGCCGGTGTGAATGTTCCGTATCCTGGATATCCGAAATCTCTCTATGTAGGATTTGCCCTGAGTGTGATTCTGTTCATTGTGGGAAGCCTCCTGAGCAAACCGGAGGAAGAATCAAAGATCAAGCCGTTTTTTACTTGAGAGTATGTTTCTCATAGTTGTTGAGAAGTACAAACGCTGGAAGAGATATGAAAGAAGAGCGGAAGGGATTTTCTTTCGAGGGGATTTACCCCGACAGACCTGAGGAGAAAAAAGTACGGGTCATTGGGAAAGACAAGAGAATACCCACCGTGCATGGGGAAGCTCACAAGATACTTATAGAGTTTATGGTGAGCACAGATCGCATGCACGGTGGGATATTCGAAATAGGCCCGTACTCCCAGGGCGAGGAAACTCCTCCCCACAGAGGGGACGAATTTTACTATGTTCTTCATGGTGAGGGAATTCTCTGTGTGGAGGGAAATGAGTATTATAAGATATGTGAGGAGGAAGCTGGGTATCTGCCGTCGGGATTTACGCACTACTGGCTGAATCTCTCGGATAGAACTTTACGGGTGCTGTTCGTCATTGCACCCGAGCTGTGAATTCCTGAATGCGCTGTTTTTGAAAATACTTTTTTCAGAATGCCTTTAAAAGGCATTCACTTCCGGTGATGAATATTGAGTCCCTTCTGGTGAAGTGTGTTTCCCCGAGCATGAAATTCACTGTGCCATCTTGAGAAAGGATCGAACGTCATGGAGAATGCGACGGGTACGCTCGCGCAGTACATCGTTGGGACACAATTCGGGGATTTTCCCGGCACAACGGTTCAAACTGCAAAGTATGCGATTCTCGACAATATTGGAGCTGCAGTTGCAGCATGCGGAACGGATGTGGGAAAATGTTTTCTTTGCTGTGTATCCGGAGAGGATTCCGGGCCCTGCACTGTTGTCGGTGTGAACGGGAAAAAGCCGATCATGGAGGCCTGTTTTATCAATTCCTCGCTCGCCCAGGTTCTTGATTTCGATGACACCTATGAGATACGGTCCCTCGGTGTGTCACACCCGGGACCGGCCGTTGTATGGGCAGCACTTTCGGCCGGTGAAAAACAACGCTGTTCGGGAAAAGAGCTCATCCGTGCAGTGATTCTCGGGTATGAATCTTCCATACGGGTCGCTGAGGCAATCGAGCCGAGACAGGACGAGTTCTGGGGGTTTGGGAACACTCAGGTCATTGGAGCAGTGACAGCTGCATCCGTGCTTTTGGGGCTCAACGTCGAACAGACCGTCAACGCCCTTGGCCTGGCAGCTGCAACCTCTCCGGTTCCGAATACGAATATGATGTGGAGCTTGGAAAATAGGCCAATGTCCTGGATAAAGGATGGTGTCGGTTTTGCCTCATCGACTGGTGTGATGTGCGCGCTTCTTGCAAAAACAGGTTTCTTCGGCTCGCAAAAAGGGCTCGATAGAGAAGATGGGTACTACCTTCTGTGTGGAAGCAGAGATTACAAAGAAGAACGATTGGTGGAAGAGTTTGGGAAACCGTACAAGCTCGATCTTTTAAGTTTCAAACCCTACCCAACGTGCAGATTTATGCAATCAACCCTCGATTCCGTAGCCCTCATAATAGAGGAAAACAAACTGCACGACGAACAAATTAAAACGGTTGAGGTATATGTTACTCCATATCTTGCCCGTGTGTTTTCAGTGTACAGACCTGCGTCCATGATCGATGCCCAGTTCAGTCTCCCCTATGCGGTCGCCATGTTATTGAAGAGAAAGACTCCTTCAGCCTCATGGTTTGCACCGGACATGATCAAAAACGATGAGGTTCTTCACAGTGCACGGAAGGTGATACTCATACCCGATCGTGAAGTTGAAAAAAAGAGAGTTGGTGAAAGCATACTGAGCCCAAAGGTAAGAATAACCACACAACAAGGGAAAATCTATAAAAAGCAGGAGTATTGTGCGAAAGGGCATCCGGAAAAACCGTTCACAAGAGATGATTTTCTTAATAAATTCCGTCAAAACGCAGGCGTTCTGCTTGACAGCGACAGAATTACACACCTGATCGAGGTGATAGAAAACCTGGAAGGATGTGGTGCCATTGAGGACATCTTGACGCTGCTGCTCTTACATGGAGGAGGAAAAAAATGAAAGATGTGACGAAACGATACGTGGAACAAATTCTTGATACCGAATTCAAAGACTTCACGCAAAAGACCATTGAAGAGACAAAAAAGGCCTTTCTCGATACCATCGGGTGCATTATCGCAGGGTCACAATCACCGATCGGGAAGTCTGCCTTTCAGGCCCTCGGTGGAATGGGCGGTTCAGAGGAGGCAACTGTTTTCGGAGATGGAATGAAGCTGCCTGCACCGATTGCAGCATATATAAACGGCCAGTTTTCTGTGGGCCCTGATTTGAGCGATAACTACAAGCCGGAAAGCATAATCATCAGCCACCCAGGGGAGGCCGTTTTCCCGCCTGTGCTCGCACTTGCAGAAAAAACTGGGACGACACTGCGGGATGTATTTGTTGCAATAATTCTGGGATATGAAACTGCGGGGCGGTATGCACATGCAATAGAGCCGCGGCGTCCTGAGGTCTACAGCTTTACCACGCATTACACGCTGGCTGCAGGTATTGGATGCGGAAAGCTTCTGAGGTTCGATGAGAACGCATTGATAAATGCGCTCGGCATGGCGGGAACACTATCCCCGTTGCCGGTGACTATGCCGATGTGGGGCTTTCGAGAAGGACAGAGGCCTGCGTCATGGCATCGCGATATGCCTGGCCACTCGAGCTTCGCCGCTGTTGTTGCATGTATGTTCGCTATGACCGATTTCAAGGCAACTTCTTTTTTGCTCGACGAAGAAACTGAGTATTACAAGATTGCCGGGTCAGATATATATCACCCGGAACTCCTTTTTGAGAATTGGGGAAAGAAATGGGTTATCGACACCATTACCTATAAATCAATCCCGAGTTGTTATTTTAATCAGCCATGTATTGAGGCTGTTCGGCTGTTGATGGAGGAACAGGGTTTAAAGAAAGATGAGATCCAGAAGATCGAGCTCTATGCTCCAACGAATCTGGCGAAAAATTTTATCTATTACCCGCCGAAAACCGCTGTTGATACCGCGTCCAGCGTAAAATATTTAACAGCCATGTATATCATGACCGGAAATCCAGGGCCCGACTGGTATCACAAATACGAAGAGTACCTGCACAAAGAAGAGTACGGAAAGATAGCGGAGAAGATCGATGTGTTCGAGGATAAAAAACTGCAAAAGATCCTCGAGAAAGAAGAAAAGCTGTTAGGGAGAGCGAGGATCACAACCGCGAGCGGTGCATACGAGAAAGCGGTCGATGTGGTAAAAGGGTCCTATGAAAACCCCTTTGATGAGCGGGAGCTCGAAGATAAGTTTCTCAAGCTCACCGAGCCTGTAATCGGCAACAAAAAGGCAGATGCCTTTGTGAAAGCCACGAGAGACCTCGATTTCAATATGGATATTCGTGATGTTATATCTTTACTCCATTCCTAGGGGAGAAAAGTTTTTATGAACTCTTACCAGCGTGTCCATGCCGTGCTTGCCGGGAAGGTCCCTGATCGTGTTCCGTGTATTCCCATGATCAGGGAGTGGGCATCGAAGCAGGTGGGGCTCTCATTACACGATGTAATCGATAATCCGCAGAAATACGTGTATTCGCAGTACTTCTGCACACGAGAGCTCGGGTATGATTCAGTTTCGGATCTCAATGCGGTGAATGCAGAAGTCGAAGCAATGGGATGTGTATTGAAGGATAAGGATATATCCGTTCGGACCCCTGTGGTTGATGACTACACGGAGGATCTCGGCAAAATACACCTCGTGGACCCTGCAAAGGACGGAAGATTACCGGTCATCATTGAAGGGGTGAAGAGACTGAGGGAGTTGTGCGGCGGAGAGAAGGCGATTGTCGGGTATGTGCAGGCTCCCTTCAGGGCGGCAGCGATGGTACGGGGGGTCGAGAGCTTTCTCAAGGATTGTCTGCGGGACCGTGAAAATGTATTGAAGCTGCTTGAAATTGTTACCTGCAACCAGATTATTTATGGAACTTCGCTCGCTCATGCAGGCGCTGATATTATCGAAATATCTGATCCCATGTCCTCCGGTGATGTGGTTTTAAAAAAACAGTACAGAGAACTTGGGTTTTCATATTCTCGTCAGTTGGTAAGAGTGTTGAAAATAACAGGTGTGCTGATTATTCACCACGCGTGCGGGGACACAACTGACAGACTGGATCTGTTCAAGGAGCTTGGGGCGGACGCATTGAGCCTCGATCAGGTGGTCGACATGGGGGAAGCGCGAAAGATTGTCGGTGATGGGATCACTCTTTTCGGCAATGTGAGCCCACTCACGCTTCTCAACGGCAGCGCCTGGGAAGTAAAAAATGAAGCAGAAAGATGCATCGAGAAGGCCGGGAAAAACGGATCATATATTCTCAGCTCAGGCTGTCTGATATCAGCGGATACGCCCATCGAGAACATGAGGGCGATGGCCGATACTGCGAAAGCGCATTCTTACTGATAAAACAATTCACTATCTGAGGAGGCTCCATATGATAACGGATACAAACGATCTTGCGGGTGCAATGACCATAAAGTTGGAAGACAAACTCCCTCCGATGCCGGATTTTGTCGAAGGGATACGAAGGGCGTCGGACAGGGGATTCAGGCTATCTCAGAAGCAAACTGAGACAGCGCTCATGAATGCGCTCCGGTACGTACCAAAAGAGTTGCATGAGCAGCTTGCGCCGGAATTCCTGCAGGAGCTCATGTCAAGGGGAAGGATATACGGGTATCGGTACAGACCGCCTGGACATATCAAGGCGAAACCGGTGGAGCAGTACAGGGGAAATTGTCTGGCTGGAAAAGCGTTTCAGGTGATGATAGATAACAACCTTGATTTCGATGTCGCCCTCTATCCCTATGAGCTCGTCACATACGGGGAAACGGGGAGTGTTTGCCAGAACTGGATGCAGTACAGATTGATCAAGAAATACCTCGAGAACATGAAAGACGACCAGACCCTGGTGGTCGAATCCGGGCATCCGCTCGGACTTTTTCGCTCAGACCGCCACAGTCCGCGAGTGGTGATTACGAATGCCCTGATGGTCGGCATGTTCGACAACCAGGAGGATTGGGAGATCGCGGAACAAATGGGTGTCGCCAATTACGGCCAGATGACAGCGGGTGGATGGATGTATATCGGTCCGCAGGGTATTGTGCACGGCACATACAGCACACTGCTCGGCGCGGGTAGATTGAAGCTGGGCATGGAACAGGGGAAAAATCTGGAAGGCTGTCTGTTCGTGACTTCAGGGCTCGGTGGAATGAGCGGTGCACAGGCAAAAGCAATTGAAATTGCAGGCGGTGTCGGAGTTATTGCCGAGGTCGATAGATCAAGGATTGAAACGCGAAGAAATCAGGGCTGGTTGAGCAGAGAATCCTCCGATCTCGAGGAAGTCTTTCGTATGGCAGACGAAAGCTTGAGGAAAAAAGAGCCGTTGTCAATCGGGTATTACGGGAATGTGGTTGATCTATTCGAATACATTTCACGGAAGAAAATTCATGTTGATCTGCTCTCCGATCAGACCTCCTGTCACGCCCCCTATAGCGGGGGGTATTGCCCGCAAGGAGTGAGCTTCGAGGAGAGGACGGAGTTACTGCGAGCGGACCGAAAAAAATTCAAGCAGCTCGTTGATAAAAGCCTGCGAAAGCATTTCGAGCTCATTCAGACACTTGTAAACAGGGGTGCCTACTTCTTTGACTACGGTAACTCTTTTATGAAAGCCGTGTATGACGCGGGAGTGAAGGAAATATCGAAAAACGGGATTGATGAAAAAGACGGGTTTATTTTTCCCTCATATGTTGAGGACATCATGGGGCCTCAGTTCTTCGATTTTGGGTATGGGCCTTTCAGATGGGTCTGTTTGAGTGGAAAACACGATGACTTGGTGAAGACCGACCGCGCGGCAATGGAGTGTATTGACCCGGACAAGAGGGCCCAGGACAGGGACAACTACGTGTGGATAAGGGACGCGGAAAAGAACAGACTTGTCGTCGGTACACAGGCGCGGATCCTCTATCAGGATGCGGCGGGAAGGGTGAAAATTGCGTTAAAATTCAACGAAATGGTGCGAAACGGAGATGTCGGGCCGATTATGCTTGGAAGGGACCACCACGATGCGGGTGGAACTGATTCGCCGTTCAGAGAAACATCAAATATCAAGGACGGAAGCAACGTGATGGCGGACATGGCGACGCAGTGTTTTGCTGGAAACGCTTCCCGTGGAATGACTATGGTTTCACTCCATAACGGCGGCGGTGTCGGGATCGGGAAAGCGATAAACGGGGGGTTCGGACTTGTACTGGATGGACGCACGGAAGTGGACGAAACAATAAATTCAGCCATTCGATGGGATGTGATGGGAGGTGTCGCACGGCGTGCATGGGCGAGAAACGATAACTCCCTTGCGACCTGTATGGAATACAACAGGATGAATAAAGGCACCGATCATATTACACTGCCCTCTATTCCTCAGGAAGATATGGTCCGGTCTCTTATCGAAAAAGTGTTTCAGAAAAGACACTGAGCGCTCTCAGAAAAGATACTCTCAATGTGGCATCCGTAAATATGATGAAAAACAATGTTAAAAAATTATAAATTTGAAAACTGATTTCAATTTTTTCATTGACACACAGCGGTATATGTGATCTAATGAATATTACTTTAATCCAGGGAGGTACAGCATGAAAAAGAGCGTGATTGTGGTGCTCGTTCTTCTCCTTTCTGTCACAGCCGCTGTAGTTGCGGTCGGTTCGAAAGAGGGAGGGGAGAAAGCTGAAGAGCCGAAGGTGCTCAGGCTTATCACGTGGACAGGCTACGCACCGCCGGAATTGATCGACAAGTTCAAGGAAGAAACCGGAATCACCGTGGAAGTCACATTCAGCAACAATGAGGAGATCATGTCGAAACTCCGGGCAACCAGGGGCGGCGGTTTCGATCTCGCACAGCCGAGCCAGGACAGAATTACTGCAGTGCAAGAAGAGTTCGGGATTTATCAGCCCATTGACTGGTTACGGGTTGATGAGGATCAGATTGAGCCGAATATGCTCAAAACGGTAAAAGAGTTCACCATGGTTGATGGAGAATCCTATGGAGTGCCTGCGGTGTACGGCACTTCGGGGCTCTGTGTGAATACTGCAAAAGCACCGGATGTGAAGGACTACAAAGACCTGCACAATCCAAAGTATGCAGGCCGTATCACATACAGAATGAGAAGGCCATCCCTCTGTGCGATGGGAATCTCTTACGGATTCGATCCATTCGGGCTGTACAGCGATCTCGACGCGTACCAGGAATATCTTAATGAGCTCGAAAAAATCTTCATAGAGAACAAACCGGTGGTGAAATTTTACTATGAGAATGCCGACGCCCTGATTGCGGCGATGCAATCTGAGGAGGTGTGGGCTTCAATGGCATGGGAACAGGTTTCCTGGAAGCTTCATGAAATGAGCTCTGCCATTGATTATATCGCACCTACAAGCGGCCCCATGGCATGGATCGATACCTTCGCGATTCCGTCCAAGTCGGAAAACCTTGAAGGAGCCTATAAGTGGATCAATTTCTTCCTGATGCCTGAGAATGCTGCCGTATTTACGAACAAGGAGAAGTTCGGGACCGGTTCGAAGGATGCAGTGAAGTACTACGATCCATTTATTAAAGAAATGTTTGAGAGGTGCTTTCCACCGGAGGTCATGGCGAACATGAACTGGTACCCGACAATTCCTCCCGGGATCGAGGATATGGAGGCGAAGACGCTGGAAAGAATAAAGATGGCCAAATAAGTACTTACTATGAAACGCTTTTTCAAATCTATAGCGATCGTTGAGGCTTTCACGCGCTCAACGATCGTTTTTGTGTAATCGAATGTACACAGGTGGAAAGATATGCGAATTGCATTATCTGTGAAAAACATTACAAAGAAGTTCGGCGATTTTCCCGCAGTGAATAACGTGTCCTTTGATGTCGAGGATGGGAAATTTTTTTCCATTCTGGGCCCTTCCGGGTGTGGAAAGACGACCCTGCTCAGGATGATGGCCGGTTTTTATGAGCCGACCTCCGGGAGCATTGAGATACGGGGCCAGGACATGATCGGGGTGGAACCGAACAGGAGGCCAGTGAATCTGATATTTCAGCACCTGGCACTTTTCACAATGATGGATGTAAAGGAAAACATTGCATTCGGTTTGAAACGGAAGGGTGAAAGGGGAAAAAAGGTCTACAAAAAGGTTGAGGCGATGCTCGAAAGAGTGGGACTGTCAGGGTATGCAGACTACAAGATACAGCAGCTTTCCGGTGGACAGCAGCAGAGAGTTGCAATCGCGCGCTGTCTCGTGCTGGATCCATCAGTGCTTCTTCTCGACGAGCCGTTGGGCGCACTGGATCTCAAGCTCAGGGAGCACATGAAGATTGAATTGAAACAGCTCCAGCACCAGGTGGGCACCACGTTTGTGTACGTGACCCACGACCAGTCAGAAGCAATGGTGATGTCCGACTACGTCGCGGTGATGAACAAAGGACAGTTTGAACAGATCGACACTCCGCAGAACCTCTATTACCACCCGAGCTGCTCTTTTGTGGCCCAGTTTGTCGGTGAAAACAACAAGTTCGTCGGAACGCTGAAAAAGGAGAGTTCTGGCAATTTCTCAGTCGTTCTGGAAAACGGAAAAACGCTTCAGACAGGCATGATCTCCAGTCTTGCTCCGGGTGAGAGGATCGAGCTGTTTGTACGGCCGGAGGCGATCTTTATCAATCAGAAACAGGAAAAGTCCACGAACCTACTTTACGGGGAAGTCAAGGAGGTGCTCTTTGAAGGTGGAAACAGGCGGCTTCTGGTGGTGGTCGAGGGGTCTTCACAGGAGGTGATCGTGGCGCTGCCGAAGAACAAAGTCTATGATATGATCAAGGTGCGGGATTCGATAAAAATCGGGTGGGATCCTGCCGAGTCGGTTTGTTTCAAGGAAACAGGGGTGAAAACCTATGTTGAACTCTAAGAGATCAAAGATACGATGGAGTTTTTTTGTCTTCTTCATTCCTGTCTTTCTCTGGCTCATGTTTCTTTTTGTCCTTCCCAATCTGGAGTTGCTCAGGATGTCGTTCATGGGATCAAGATTCCTTGGGGAAAGAGGTTTTACACTTGGCAATTATACTTCATTTTTTCTGGAGCCGATATACTGGCTCACCTTTGTGCGGACGATCGGGTTTTCTCTTCTTGTCACATTCATTGTTCTCCTGATTGCGCTGCCTGTGGCGTTTTACATAACAAAGGTAACGAAGTTAAAACTCAAAGGCCTTCTCATGACGCTGATAATGGTGCCCTTCTGGGTAAGTGAGGTAGTGCGGGTATACGGGTTGATACTCCTTTTGCGGGAGAGCGGCGTAATCAACAGGATTTTGCTGGCATTTGGGCTCTGGGAAAAACCGATTGAGATGCTCTATAACGATGCCTCCATGGTTCTGGGTCTCGTGTATACGACCCTTCTGTTCATGCTTGTTCCGATCATCGGTGTAATGGACAGCCTTGACGACGCGTTAATTGAGGCTGCCTATGACCTTGGCGCGAAAAAAGTGGTCATATGGTGGAAGATCATCGTTCCACACAGTGTGCCTGGTATTATGTCGGGATGCATTGTGGTTTTCATGCTGGTGATAGGAAATTTCATTACCCCGGCCCTGATGGGAGGGAAATACTCCTCCTGGTTTACCCAGATAATCTACAACGACTTCATCGCGCACATGAACTGGAACCGGGGGGCGGCATTCGGGTTTCTGCTCCTCATCATTTCCTCTCTGGTAATATGGGCAGGGATGAAAATTACAGGACAAAAAATCAGTACGGTGGTGAAATGATACGGACATTACACAATAAAAAAAGCTATAAAATCGGCTACAATGCGTTCATTATTCTGTATTTCACACTGCTTTTTACTCCACTTCTGGTCATCAGTCTACTGGCATTCAACGACTCTATATTCCCTTCTCTTCCGTGGCAGGGATTCACATTGGACTGGTTTTTTGGCAAAGGGCCTGAAAAGATCGGCATTTTCCACAACTCCAGAAACTTGAAGGGAATATTTGTCTCATTCAAAGTAGCGGTGTATGTGACGCTGTTTTCCACCACCGTGGGAACGTGTGCGGCGTTTCTCTTTGAACACGAGCAGTTCAGGTTTAAGAATTTTTTCTACTTTCTGATGATTGCTCCCCTGGTTGTTCCCGGTGTGATCATTGGAATCTCTCTGCTCATCTTTGCGACGAGCATAGGGTTGTTTCTTGAGCACACCATAGGGCTCGACGTACGAGCGCTGAGTCCAGGGATATTTCTCGTGGTCTGCGGGCAGGCTTCCTTTATTACGACGTTTGTGAGTCTCACAGTGATTGCGCGGCTGAAGAAGTTTGACAGAAGCCTTGAAGAGGCCGCCTATGATCTGGGGGCCAGGAGGTTTGAAGTGATACGGTATATCACTCTCCCGTTCCTTCGGCCTGCAATCATCGGGGGGGCGGCGGTTGCGTTTCTCCTGTCCTTTGAAAACTTCAACACCACGCTCTTTCTCGTGGGGGCGGACGCGACACTGCCCATCACTTTATTTACGCAGATAAAGGACGGGTCCACACCTGTTGTCAATGCAGTTTCGTTTCTTTTCATCTTCTGTCTTTCAATTTTTGCTCTGCTGAATTTTCTCATCACCACAAGGAAAACAAAGCAATAAGGTTCAAAATCGGGTGTGGTCATATGGACTGGTGAGGCAGGAGCGTATGCAGTATATTAGTGAGCCGTCGAAGAAGAGTCCGGTCATGGCAGAGACAGACGTGTTGGTGGTGGGGAGCGGACCAGGGGGGCTTTCCGCAGCCATCGCAGCGGCACGTGAGGGTGTGAGTGTCATGCTTGTTGAGCGCTTCGGCTGTTTCGGAGGTAGTATCACACAAGCCATGGTAGAGGGGATCGCCTGGTACAGGCACGAAAAAACGGTGGATGCAGGGGGGATCGGCGTCGAGTTTGAAACACGGGCAAAGACGA
>Ga0315545_1003708_pt1 | contig 12943 bp, 10 predicted proteins | sample SalMarSW160210MG_FD_203096 | JGI IMG/M metagenome (GOLD analysis project Ga0315545, IMG submission 203096) | Salt marsh sediment microbial communities from the Plum Island Ecosystem LTER, Massachusetts, United States - Salt Marsh Sediment SW1602-10 ... | reverse complement strand
GCTTTTTTTTCTCACAGCTGCAACCCGCATCAGCGTCACTGTCACTTCACGAAGCAGAATGAGCCCTACCAGCCAGAAAGGAATCCGGAGATCCGGAATAAGTGTGAAGCTGATAAATGCACTTCCCACGAGAATCTTGTCCGCGAGGGGGTCCATGAACTCACCGAACACCGATGATGTCCCCCACTTCCTCGCGAGGTACCCGTCAAGATAATCAGTTATCGTTGCAAAAAGAAAGAGGAGAATTGAGAGAAAACCCCAACAGATGCTCTCGCCGAACAAAGACAGGACAAAAGGGGCGACGAGCGCGATTCTGAGAACGGTGAGTATGTTTGAGGCCTGAGGTTTTATTCTCTCGATAAAAGACATTGTCAGTGTTGGTAATACCGAATAATGTACTTATAATAGAGCAATTTCTGAAAACTTCAACAGAAAGGAGGCGTCGAGTGAACTACCGCACATTCGGGAGAACAGACTGGAGCGTAAGTGAGATCGGCTACGGCATGTGGGGTCTTGCGGGGTGGACCGGAACGGATGCAAAGGAGGTCGAGCGAGCGTTGAGCCGTGCTGTTGAGAGCGGGTGTAACTTTTTCGACAGCGCATGGGGGTATGGAAACGGAAAAAGCGAAAGGATACTCGGCGACCTTTTGAAACATAATTCAGGAATCAGGCTGTACGCTGCAACAAAAATTCCTCCGAAGAACTTCAGCTGGCCGTCGAAGAGAGGGTATACGCTCGAAGACTGCTTTCCATCCGAGCACATTGTCGAATACACCGAAAAGAGCCTGAAAAATCTCGGTGTGGAGACGATAGACTTACAGCAGTTTCACGTGTGGGAGGACGACTGGGCCGAGGATGAGCGGTGGCAGCGCACAGTTGAAAGGCTGAAAAAAGACGGGAAAATCAGGGCAATCGGTGTAAGCGTGAACCGCTGGGAGCCGGACAACTGCCTCAGAACGCTGAACACCGGCCTTATCGATTCCATGCAGGTGATCTACAACATATTCGATCAGGCGCCGGAAGACAATCTTTTTCCCCTGTGCGAGAAACTGAACATAGGGGTAATCGCCCGCGTCCCTTTTGATGAGGGCACACTCACGGGAAAAATAAAGAAAACCACCGCGTTTCGGGACGATGACTGGAGAAGCACGTATTTTGTTCCGGAAAACCTCGATTCCAGCGTCGAGCACGCCGACTGGCTGAGACCTCTCGTACCCGAGAACATGACTATGGCAGAAATGGCGCTTCGTTTCATCCTCTGCAACAGAAACGTGAGCACGGTCATTCCCGGTATGCGAACAGCTGCGCATGTCAGTTCGAACATCGGAACAAGCGACGGAAAATTTCTGCCTGAAAAACTCATGTCAGAGCTGAAAAAGCATCGCTGGGACAGAGAACCGACTGAGTGGTCACAGTAGCATCTGCAAAAACACATTGAGCCTCCACTTTCCGATCAGAACAACGAAGCGTGAATGTTTGGAAAAACCCTACTCAATGTGCGCGGAAATCCATTCATCGAGCCTGCGGTAGGTATCGGTTTTTCCCGACTCATTGAGGGTATCGTGCCGCATGCCTGGCATGAGAATAAACGTTTTCCTTTCGCGTGCAAGAGAGTCGTAAAAGGATTTTGTGTCTTCCGGTGAGGTAACACGATCATCTGCTCCGTGAAAAAAAAGGATGTGAAGGAGTGTGTTCAAAAGGGCTCCATTCCTTTTCACACGCTCGCTCAGCGCGAGAAACTGGCGGAAAAACCGCGGAGTGATTGTGCTGTGCACCAGAGGATCTTCCCTGTACGCCTGCTGGGCTTCCGTGTCACTCGAGATCTGCTCGGCACTTATTCTGTTATTGAAAGAAAAAGCCGGGCAGACGACGGCGCACACACGCGACAGCAGAAGCAGTGTTTTGGGCACCTTTTTCTCCGGATTGAGGGCGGGTGAAAAAATCACTGCATGTGAATAATCCGCGGGATGCTGTTCGAGAAGCGCAAGAGCAATGAGCCCGCCGAAGGAGTGGCCGACAATCATGCTGCACGCGTCTTTTGGCACATCACCCGGGTTCATCCTGTGTTGGAGAATCTTCATATCTTCGATGTAGTCGTATATATTTTTTACATCCCCACGGCGGCCCTCTGATTTCCCGAATCCGTAGAAATCGAGACAGCCAACCCTGAACCCGCGTCTGCATAAAAACGCCGCGAGCTCTGCGTATCGAAGTGAATGCTCACCCAGTCCGTGTGCAATCACCGCGTATGCGCCGGGAGCTCGATCAGGAGGGTTCCACACACGAGAGAACACTCTGAGTCCGCGGCTGTTCGTGAAATAGCTTTCTTCTTTTACGGGCTTCACCTCTTCAACCGCCTATTGCAAAATTCAGAAGTATCTCGGAATTTTTCAGTTTTGTATTCAGGCTCATGAGTATTTTTCCAGTGTCATTTTCACCCAGCGGCAGCCGTTTGAACAGGTCTTCGGATAGTTGAGGAACATACTGCTTTCCATCTCCGTTTTCCCCGTACCCTGTCCTCCTTACCAGTGTGTCTGATAATCTCACAACATCTATTGTGGTGTCTGATGAAACAGCAAGCCCTTCCCGCTGAGATAATTCCTGATGGTGATGTTTAATCACTGCAACGACATTGATCGGAAGTTTCCACGCACGCGTGATCCACTCTCCCACCATCGCATGGTCCACATCGAAGAGGGAGTGCTCCGCTTCAAAAAATGAACTTCCCGACTGTGCCGCGGCTTCTATTATTTTTTCGAACTCCTCATGCAGATACACATCCATAAAAACCTTCCCCAGGTCGTGAAGCAATCCTGCCGTGAAAATGTCGTCCGTAGCCCTGTACATGGATTCCTTTGCAATCCTCTCGCTGATTATGGCCGTGGCGATCGAGTGTATCCAGAAGCCTCTCCTGTTGAAAGAGCTTTTTCCCGAATGTTTCAGTGTATCGAATACCGAAAGCATCAGGACAATGTTGGAAATGTTTTTGTACCCGAGAAGGGCAATTGCCTGCTGAATACTGCTTACCCGTTCGGGGAGGGAGTAGCACACAGAGTTCACCAGTTTGAGTATCTTTGCAGTAATACTCTGATCGAGCTCGATTACTTCAGCGAGATCTGCAGTGCTGGATTTGGGATCCGCAAGAAGCATGTTTACCTTGTTTGCAACCGCAGGCAGAGTCGGAAGCTCCTTTACTTTTTCAATCGCCTTTTTTATCGTCTCCAGTTTCACGTCTCTGGCCTCCTTACGAAGTCAACGGACACCATTGCGAGATCATCATAGAACGTGCTCTGCTGCATAAACTCTTTCACTTCCGCAATGATTGCGTTGAGTCGTTCGTCGATTAGTTTTTCGTGATGCTTCTTGAATGCGCGGATGAGTCTCTTTACACCGAACTGCTCTTCCTGGTTTTCTGAGAAAGCTTCTATGATCCCGTCTGTGTATACGAGATATTTGTCTCCGGGAGCGAACTCGATCGACTTCTCGACGTACTCTGAACGGTCGAACATCCCCAGGAAAAACCCCTCAGACTTCAGGGTCTCCACCCGATCATTTCTGCTGCGATAAAAAAGCGACATGGGGTGGCCCGCACCGCTGTACACCATTGTGCGGTTTGCCGGATCGAATATTGTGTAAAACGCTGTCACGTAGTCACCTGTCTGAATGAGGCTGCAGTATTCCTCGTTGAGCATGCTAAGCAGTTCAGCAGGACCGAGGCCCTCGGGCGCGTAGTTCATGAACGAGATTTTCAACATCGCCGCGATAAACGCGGATGAAACGCCGTGCCCTGATACATCGGCGAGTATGAGCCCCGACCTTCCACCAGGAAGTTCAACCAAATCATAATAATCCCCCCCTACCGGTCCCATCGGTTCGAAATGCGACCCCATTCGCAGGTACATGCCCTCGGGAAATGTCTGGGGAACAAGAGAATGCTGGAGCGTCGAAGCAAATTCGAGTTCTCTGTTGAGCGCCCTGTTCATATCATCCAGCTGTGTGTTTGCGTACTCGAGCTCCTTCAGCGCTTCCGCAAGCTCTGCACCAGATCCTGAATCGCCGCACTGGTTTCGAAGCATGCGGTTTTCTCTCTCGAGAGATGTAATTTTTTCCACCTGGCGTTCGATTGTCTCATTAAGATAGGTTCTTTCTTTCAGGTCTTTTCCTATGACGAGCAGCTTTTCAACTGCGTCCTCAAGGATCACAGGAACAAAGGTGAGCTTCATGGGACAGCGGTCGCCTTTTTTCGACCTGTAGTGAATATGCACCGACTGTACGAGACTTGTGCTTTTCAGGCTTTCAATGACCTCCTCTATTCCCGCGCCGAGGCGCTGTATCCTGTTTCCCCGGAGCCCATACCCGAAGATGAACCGGGCTTTATCGTTTTCATCGAGAACCCTGCCCCTCTTGTCCGTCACCATGACTACATCGTTTACATTGTTGAAAAGGCCTTCATACAGGACGTCGGATCGTACGGTCGTGCTCATCTTCACTTGCGCGCTTTTCTTTTGAGGTATTGGTCTGCACCCGCTGAGTTTTTCTAAGATAATCATAATACAAAGTATCCTTCATTGCAATTTTTTAGATGCACAACTGCTCACTATACGAATTGGGAAAGACTGTATTTTTATCCTTTTGACTTATTAAGGGATTCCATTAAAATAGAATGAGGTAAAATCATTCAATTTTGAGAATCACGAGCGGTGAAAAAAAATATCATACTCAGAGGAGAAGGAATAGTAGACGGTATACTGTATAAAACCGCATTTGTCTACTCGCCTGAAAAGATCATTGTTCCTCAAAAATCTTTGGACAAGAATGAAGTAGCCAGGGAAATCGAGCGGTACAGAAATTGCCTGAAACATGTAAAGCGCCAGCTTGATAAGGACCGGATGAGGGTGAAGAATGAGCTCGGGCGCTCTGAAGCTGAAATTTTTCAAAGCCACATAGTAATAACGGAAGACCCCTTTTTCACAAGCGAAGTTCCGCTTCTCATTCAGGAGAAAAAACGTAACTCCGAATGGATCATTTTCGAGGGGCTGACAACATATATGGACACCTTTAACAGCTTAGACAATGTATATTTCAGGGAACGGCTGAGGGACATAGAGGATGTGTCCATGCGGATCATTCACGCACTCCAGGATGAAAAGGAGACAGACATCCTGAAAGGAGTGGAGGGAATACTCGTGGTGAAAGAGCTTATTCCCTCCATGATTACACAGATCAACACACGGAAAGTGAAAGGCATCATTGCCGAGTTCGGAGGTGAGACATCGCATGCGACGATTCTCACAAAATCCCTCGGAATTCCATTCATTCTCAATGTTCAGGCTGCGACGGAAAAGATCGCCACCGGGGATCCCGTCATAATGGATGGCCATATCGGTGAAATTATCGTAAATCCATCTATCGGTGCAGTCGAGCTCTATCAAAAAACCATGCAGGAGTATCAGCAAAACCTGAGAATTCTGCAGAAAACCGTAAAACTTCCTTCACAAACGAAAGACGGAACGAAAATCACGATTTCCGCTAATATCGAACGGGTATCGGGAGCACGAATTGCGCTGAACTATGGAGCGGAAGGTATCGGGCTTTTCAGAACAGAGCTCCCATTCATTCTTCACAACCGGCTGCTCAGTGAGGAGGAACAGTTCGAAATGTACAGAGCTGTACTGAAGGTATTCAGAGGTAAACCCGTAACCATAAGAACCCTTGACATCGGAGGTGACAAGTTTTTCCCATTCCAGCGGTCCGTACCGTTTATGGAGGAAAATCCATTTCTCGGACTCCGTTCCATACGGCTTTCTCTGCTCAAACCCGACATTTTCAGGATCCAGATACGTGCACTTCTCCGGGCGAGTGTTTTTGGAAAAATCAAAATTCTGTTCCCCATGTTGTCATGTTACGAGGAGATCGAGCGGATACAAACCATCATCGGAGAAGAAAAAGAGCTCCTCGCACGGGAGGACATCGAGTTCGACGAGAATATTGAGATCGGCGTCATGATCGAAATTCCATCGGCTGCCCTCGCATCGGGATATTTAATTCACTCCTGCGATTTTTTGAGCATTGGAACCAACGATCTGATACAGTATACGCTTGCGGTTGATCGTACCAATGAGAGGGTCTCTTCGTACTATGTCCCGGAAAACCCCGCTGTTCTCGAACTCATCAGGATCACCGCACAGTCTGCAGTGAAGAATAAAAAGCTCTGTTCGGTCTGCGGAGAACTCGCCGGAGAATCGCTTTTTACCGCATTCTTTGTTGGGGTGGGAATCAGGGAATTGAGCATGGAACCGAAGCTCATCCCACAGGTAAAAAAATTTATTCGCACTATTACTTTCGAAGAAGCTGAAAGAGTTGCCCGTACAGTCTCGAAAATCCACCGGACTGATGAAATACGGACATATTTACAGAAGTTCTACGATACTCACAATTGAAACCCACTCTCAGTCGCTGTGCAGTGCCCGTAGACTGACACTGCTCTATTCCTCTGCGTCCTCTTCGTCTTCCCCGAGTTCGTAATCCGGAAATTCATAGTAACATTCGGGACAGCGCCAGTCGGGAAATTCGAGAATGTGCCCGCACTTCGGACACCTGATCTTGGCAGCCGCCTGTTCTTCTTTTTTTTCCTTGACGTTGTATATCCTGACAGTCAAATCCTCTTCAGCGAGAGTTGCTTTCAGTTTCTCCGCCTCTTCTTTTTCGAGCCGTTTCACCTCGATCGTATCTGTTTTTTCGAAATACTCCTTGAGCGCTTCCCTGTCCTCTTTCATGTAGGGCTTGATCGTTTCAATGACGAAATCTTCCTGTTCAGCCTCAAAAATATCAGAAATTTCGAGACAGTAGACATTTTTCTTTGTAGGCATGGGCAGTCCTCTATTCGTGAATGTACGTTTTTTACACCTCGCTCATTGCAGGGTTGTTTATCCCGAGCTCTTTCTCCCGTTTTTTAGTGACCACGATACATATCCACACTCCGATTTCGTACATGAGAAGAATCGGGGTTGCGAGCATTATCTGGCTCACCACATCCGGCGGCGTGAGAATCGCAGCTATGACAAAAATACCAACGATCGCGTATTTTCTTCCCTTCTTCAGCATACTCGGAGTGACGATTCCGAGTTTCGAAAGTAAAAGAATGACGAGGGGAAGCTCGAACATGAGGCCAAACGCCATAATCAGCTTCGAAAGAAATCCTATGTAGGCATTGAGCGTGATCATTGGAGAAAGATTCTCCCTGGAAAACGAGAGGAGAAACTTTATTCCCAGAGGGAGCACTCCTCTGAACGCAAACGCCGCCCCAATGAGAAATAGAATGTAGGACACGGGACCGAAGTAGATGAGATACCTCCGCTCATTTTTCTTCAACGCAACGCCCACATACCTCCATATCTGAAAAAGGATAAAGGGCATCGCGCCAACGATTCCGGTGAGAATACAGAGTTTCACGATGACGAAGAATGCTTCGGTAGGGCTGATGAACACCAGATCCTCAATTCCACCGGTCTTTGTAATGAAGTCAAGAATCTCATCGATAAAAAAGTAGGCTGCCCCTGCTGCAATCGCCACACTCAGGAGAACATAGATGAGACGCCGTCTCAGCTCGCCCAGGTGCTCGACAATCGTTAAGGGTTTATCTTCCATATTTTTCCACTGTGATTATACTATCTGCATTCGAGCACTGTCAACGACAATTCATTGAACAGATTTTTTCCCGAATACCTCGGGATTGACAATGAAACGGGGGCGCAGTCCGTTCAGCACGCGAACAGTTTCATCACATCCCTGCACCATGCTGTTATGAAAACTCTCCTCTGAATACCATGCGATATGAGGAGTGAGAATGATATTGTCGAGAGTGAGAAGCATGTTGTCTTGCCTCAGCGGCTCTGTTTCGAGCACATCGACCGCCGCGCCCGCGATCCTCCGTCCGCGGAGTGCCCGGTACAGCGCCTCCTCATGGATGATCTTCCCTCTCGCAGTGTTCACGATATAAGCAGTGTCTTTCATCGTATCGAAAGCACGTTCATTCACAAGATGATAGGTTTCCTGAGTCAGTGGTGCATGGATGCTCACATAGTCTGCATTGCTGAGCACATCATCGAATTCATACCATCTGTGTACTCCAAGCAACTCGAAAATATCATCCGGCAGATACGGATCATAGGCTGTAACATTGAGCCCGAATCCCTGCGCCTTTGGGACAAGCGCCCTGCCGATCTTACCAAGGCCGATTATTCCGAGCGTCTTTTCCCGGTAATTGAATATTTTTCTTGCGGGATTATAATCCCAGCGCCCGGCTTTCGTCTCTTGGATGAGGAGCGGGATCTTTCTCGTAATGGAAAGAAGGAGTGCCATGGCATGATTTGCAACGTCGTCTGTGCAGTATGCAGGAACGTTGCTTACGGGTATACGCTTCATCGTCGCAGCTTCCACATCAACACAGTCGAATCCTACGGAGAGCGCGAGTATGTGCCCGCATTTGTCAAGCTTCCGTATTGTTTCTGACGATATCCTGCGGTCGATCACAACGATGGCCGACGCGTCGCTTACAGCGTGCTGAAACGTCTGCTCATCACTCGTTTCAACAGGAATGATTTCGGCTTCGGCTTCCTGCGCCCTTTTCCCAAAGTAATCGAGGTGGTCACGAAACTTCATAAAGAACCGGTCTCCTGACACAACGATCTTCTTCACGCTCTCCCCCTTCTGCCGAGGTGTATTGTTTAATATATGTACAGACACACAGGAAAATCAAGAATCTCTTGACCTCCTCAATGGAATATGTTAATATGAACATCGACTAAAAAACAATAATGGTCGAATAGTATCAATAATGAGAAAAAACACCAGAAAAGAACAGATACTCAGGACCGCAACGGATATTTTTTCCCGATTCGGTATCAAAAAATCGACCATGGATGAAATAGCCCAGAAAATAAGAATGGGAAAATCGACACTCTATCACTATTTTAAAAACAAAGAAGAGATATTTCTCGCTGTGGTGAAAAAGGAGGAAGAAACGCTGAAAAAGCGGCTCACAGAGGCGGTGCGGAACGCCACAACTCCGCAGGAGCAATTCAGAAATTACGCAAAAGAGCGAATGAAGTGCCTTAACGAACTCAGCAACTACTACGCAACACTGACAGATGCCTATCTGGATATATACTCTTTTTCCGGCGACGTCAGAAAAGACTTCGAAAACTTCGAGCTCACAACCCTTCAGAAAATATTCCAAGAAGGGAAAAACGCCGGGATCTTTGACATTCCTGATTCGTATCTGGTTGCGAGAATGGTCTTTGTCGTGTTCAAGGGTTTCGAATATCTCTATTTCCAAAAAGAAATTACAAGTGAAACCGAGAAGGAGATCGCGAAAACGATCGAAAGAGAAATCGACAACTTTATCGATATGTTTTACAGAGGGCTGGAACGCCGCTGATTTTTTTTCGAAAAAAAATAGAATAAAAAACGAAAAAGGTCGAAATAGACGATAAATTTATGGCCCGATATGCAGAGTGGGTAATCAAGTGGAGGCTTTTGATCATCGCTTTCACCGCGGGCATAACCATTTTTTTCGCCACAGGGTTCGGCAGGCTTGGGGTAAATAGCGATATCACATCGTATTTAAAACCCGACGACGAAGTAATGCAACTCTTCAACAGAATTGGCGACGAGTACGGCGGGAATCACACGGTTATGGTTGCAGTTCGTGCGGAAGACATCATAAGCACCGAAGTGCTCCAATTTCTCGCACGGCTCTACACCCGCTACGGTGAGTTCGAGGGAGTCTCAACGATTACGAGCCTTGTGAATATCATCGATATAAAGGAAACTGATTTCGGCCTTGAAATAGGCAAACTCATCGATCGACACAACATTCCGAGAGACGCAGAAGAGCTGGACAGCCTCAGGCGCTACATTCTCTCCAAAGACATCTATAGAGGAAAAATCATCTCTGAGGATGGGAAAATAACGATCATCATATGCAAGCTCGATCCTGAGATCAATAAAGTGGCGCTCGCGCAGAAGATCAAACAGGTCACGGAGCGGGAAAAAAGAAGTTTTAGCGTATTTTATAGCGGCTACCCTGTGCAAATGAGCGAGCTCGGCTCACTCCTCATAAGCGATCTAAAAAAATTGATTCCCATCGTGATCATCGTGATCGTGGCTGTCCTATATTTCAGTTTCAGGACAGTACGAGGTGTGCTGTTCCCTCTCGTTATCGTCGTTATCTCGACGATATGGACAATGGGATTGATGGGGTACACGAACACGGAACTTTCGCTCATCTCAAATGTCGTTCCGGTTGTGCTGCTCGGAGTGGGAACGGCCTACGGCATCCATTTTCTTTCCCGCTCCTATGAAGACCTCCTTTCCGAAAAATCGAGGATCGAGGCAATCAAGAAGACAGTTTCTGAAGTCGGGATTCCCATTCTTCTTACCGGCCTGACCACGATCACGGGGTTCGTGTCCTTCACAGGAGCCTACATCACTGCAATAAACGAGTTCGGACTTTTCACCGCCTTTGGTGTGTTCGTTTCAATGGCACTCTCGATATCCTTTCTGCCCGCGGTCCTCTCCCTGATAAAGCGGGAACGAAACCTTCGAGGGAGAAAACACCTGCACCTCTATACACAGCTCATGCCGGCTCTTTCGGCACTTGTGGGCAAACGAAAAAACCTCATAATAATCGTCTCCTTGAGCACTGCGGTGTGCGCCGCGCTTCTGATACCAAGGATAAAAACCGAGACCGCATTGACGAACTTTTTTCCTGAATCATCAGAAATCAGGAAAGCGGACCGCGTGATCAGAAAGCATTTCGGTGGGTCGGTTCCTGTGCAGGTCGTGGTAGAAGGAAACATGAAAGATCCCCAGGTTCTCAAGAAAATGAGAGATCTCGAGAAATATCTGAATCACCTGCCGTACATGAGCAACGCGCAGTCAATTTCTGACCTGATTGGCAGAATGAACGACATTCTGAACGGGCACCATACAATACCGGAATCACCCGATGAAGTCGCCAATCTCCTCTTTCTTCTCGAAGGAGACGAATTTCTCGAGCAGCTCATCAATCACGACTATTCCGAGGGTGTGGTGCATGCACGTTTCGGAACCGAGGAGACGGCTGCAGTGAAGAATACGGTGAAGAATATCTGTCGATACCTCGAATGCGAATTCAACGCACCATTTACACTGATGCGAAGAACCGGAGCAGATCCCGAACAGGATCACAGGCTCTACCAGGAGCTGCTCGACAGGGTGTCCCGAATGATTATCTACGATTTCGTTGAGCACACCCGTAGCACTCCTCCTGATTTATCGCTCATACGCGATTCGCTTACACGCACAATCGATGAAAAAGACTCTCTCATTTCCACAGATATAAAGAAAAGCCTTTTTCAAAGGCTCGAACTCTTTTTTAAAGAGGAGTCGTTGATGCTCATGGAAGATGATTCAGAGATCTTTGCGGTGAGCAGTGCGTTGGTCGATTTCGCCGACAAACACAGCGTGAACATTGAAGAATTGACCGGTCTGCTGAAAAAGACAATACCCGAAATGTACTATGAAGATGATTCTGACGCTCTCGTGCTGACAGCCGAGTTCATACTCCCGAAAATTGAAAATGCACAGAAACAAACCTATGTCCGGAGAAAAACCAGTTTTCTGGTCGAAACGGTTTTTCCCCAATACACTGACGATGCTGAACTGTACAAAAAATTCCAGGACGACGTCTGGCTGCTCACCGAGGAAAATATCGCAATCACGCCTTATGGTTCTTCCGGTTTCACGACAACACCGTTACAGAACGACGTACACGCACGGGCTTCAGGAATGCTCAGCATCATCGAAAGACTGACCGTGAGCCTCGAACGAAGCCAGTTACAGAGCATACTCATTGCGGCCGTGGTTGTGTTTGTGTTTCTCACGGTGCAGTTCGGATCACTGAAAATGGGAATGGTTGTGCTCTCCCCCATTCTTCTGATAATCCTCATTAACTTCGGGATAATGGGATGTTTCAATATACCCCTTGACTACGCGACCATGCTTGTCGGGAGCATTCTCATCGGAATAGGAATCGATTATGCCATACATTTTTCCTCTAGATACCGCGCAGAGATGAGAAAAACGGGGAATGCACAATTGAGCATTGAAAAGACGCTGAAGACAACAGGAAGCGCCATTCTCATCAACGCGTTAACCGTTGCACTAGGGTTTTTCGTGCTCGTTTATGGAAACTTTGTCCCTGTGAAACGGGAAGGGTGGATGATCGGCATACTGATGATCCTGAGCGCGTGTGCCGCGCTGATCTTTCTTCCGTCGTTATTTCTCCTGCTGGGACGGTATCTGAGATTTGAGCGCAACGAATAATTGTTCAAGGAGAGAAACATGAAAATTCATCACATCTTCTACTGTATTTTGACTGCAGTGCTCTGTGCACACCTCTGCTTTGCTCTGGACACGCTCGAGATCGTTCGAAGGGGCGATGAGGTAATCAATGCGCCGGCGGATGCCTACATTTACAATTCAATGCTGATAGTCGACAGGGATGGAAACAAAAGCGTGCGTACTGCCGAGATGTTTCAGAAAGGGGCTGACAAGCGTCTCATACGGTTTCTCATGCCCGCTGATCAGAAAGGAATAAGTTTTCTCACGCTTCCAGATGACACGATGTACCTCTACCTTCCTGCCTTCAGGAAGGTCAGGCAGATCGCCTCGCATGTGAAAGACCAGAACTTCGCCGGTACAGATCTCACATACGACGACCTCAGTCACTTCGGATTCGCAGAAAACCATTCCGCGCAATTCCTGAGAGAGGATTCGGATGTCTATGTGATCGAGCTCACCCCAAATGACAGCAGGGGAAAAGACTATTCATCCCTTCATGTATTTTACAGAAAGGACAACTTTTATCCTGTTCTCGTGGAATACTATGACGCGGCCG
>Ga0315545_1003705_pt1 | contig 12948 bp, 13 predicted proteins | sample SalMarSW160210MG_FD_203096 | JGI IMG/M metagenome (GOLD analysis project Ga0315545, IMG submission 203096) | Salt marsh sediment microbial communities from the Plum Island Ecosystem LTER, Massachusetts, United States - Salt Marsh Sediment SW1602-10 ... | reverse complement strand
TCGCTTCACTTCGTGGAGTTTACCCTTGAGCGGAGCGAAGGGCTCAGAATGACAAGGCGATATATGTCTTTGCAAATTAATACGCCTGAGGCGTATAAAAGACTTATCAATAATAATGTTAGTAAATCGGTCAGTTTGATTAATTAACGAATAATGTCACAAATTTAGATAGGCTTTACCCTTTCCTTCCATGCTAGTGCCCGCACGAATGAAGCCCGAAGTGGCCTCATTTTCTGGACTTTACAACTACAGTTTTACTACAACTCTACAACACCTTATCTGCCAATTTTGCAAAAATGCCGATATCATAAATATCAATATATTAGCGATTTATAAAATTCACAAAAAATTAAGAAAAAGGATAAAAGTGTAAAGGTGAGAGGTACAAGTCAGTTCTGTTGGAGCAAACGGAGTTCTTGGGGGCTATTGCTCCGCTGCTGTGCGAGCAGTTTTTTAAACTCGTCTTTAGACACCCACTCGACCCGGCCATCAAGGAAAAGAACGATATATCCTTTGCCAACGAGAGGTGAACGATAATTTCTCGAGGTGTAAGCCAGGATTTCGTCGAGAGTGGACTCGGAGTCGATATAGCGGGCTCTGTAGGTTAATCTGCCAAGTCGAACATTACCGGGAAGATATTCTCTTTGCCTATCAACCCATGGTTCGGGCGGGGCAAGCCGACGCTCCTCAGGATGAGCCTCGTTATATTGCTGACGCCATTTGAGGACTTCCTTTCCGAGCTGCCTCATTGCACGCATTGCCTCTGAACGGTTGACCCAATCCTTAACGTTAATCATCGCAACAACCGCGAAGACCGTAATCGCGATGACAATGACGGATTCTATCACGAGCATTCTTTGTCGTCTGTTCATACTTTATATTTCGTAAAGCGAAAAAACCGTGATTTGGATTTAAGGCTTCACTTTCACACGACCGTCTTTAATGACCAGCCTGCCGTCAGCGAATAACTGTATGGCCTGAGGATATGCTATACATTCCTGCTGGAATACTCTTGCGGCCAGAGTGTCAGGTGTATCGTCGTCTCTGGCCTCGCAGGCCCGCTGAACAATTATTGGCCCTTTATCATATTCATTTGTACAAAAATGAACTGTACAGCCGCTTACCTTACATCCTGCTCTAAGTACGACTTCGTGAACGTGATGTCCCCACATACCCTGGCCCCCAAAACTCGGCAGCAAAGCAGGGTGTATATTCATGACACAGTTCTCATATTGGGCAGGTATTTTCCATAGGCAAAGCCACCCACCTTGGACAACGAGGTCAACCTTTGCCGCAACGAGTTCTTCTTCGATGCGTTTGCTAAATTGATCGATATCCGGATAATCTTTTTTACGAACGATTTTGACATCAAGGCCAGCTTTTCTTGCTTTTTCAACTCCCGCGACGGCAGAGCGAGAGCTTATGACCACCGCGACCTCGGCATTTAGTCTATCTTTCTTGATGTAGTCAAGAATATTCATTAACGTTGTTCCGCCGCCACTAATGAGCACACCGAGACGAATTGGCTTTTTACGATGGCTAATCGAAATAGCTTTAGCTTCAACATTACGCTGGAGGTTTAGGGCCTTATTTACAAGCTCGTCGGCCTGTTTGTTTTTATCCCTGGGGATGTGGTGAACCCGATAGTTTTCGAAATCCGTGAGCAAAGCTATGGCTTGCTCAAAAAGGGGTCTGATTTGTTCGCTCTTGACTTTATATCGGCCTTCTATCTGCCTAGCGAGCAATTCACTGTCGGTGTAAACAATTAGATCTTCTGCACCAAGTACTTTAGCGGCCTCGATCGCTTTTATCAGAGCCGTATACTCAGCGATGTTGTTGGTGGTGTGACCTATAAAGAAAGCTTTTGCCTGGAGCTGACGGCCGGTGGGGTCCTGTAATATGTATCCGGAGGCAGCGGGGCCGGGATTGCCCCTACTGGCGCCGTCTATGTAGGCAATCAAATCGTGGCTCTTATCTCGCATCTCGTGACTCGTGATCCTTGAAGCTGTTATGTGTGAGCGATAGATGCCTCTGTACGTGAATGCAGCAATTCATACATTCATATAGCTAAGCAATTTTATTGTCTTCGCTTTTAAGCACAAGTATCCTCGTGCAATTCGGGCACCGGATTATATCGTCTTTGGTCATAAGCATATTAACGCTCTCAGCGGTGATACCCATGAAACAACCGCCGCAGCTATAAGCTTCCGTCCTGCCCCCCTGTTGCTCAACCGCAACGACGGCCTGTCCGTCGTACGTTTCGGCGACACGCTTAAACATGGCCAGGGGCTCAGGCGGGATAACCTTGGCGACTTCATCCCATTCCGCTTGTATCTGCGCAATCTCAGCTTCGTGCTCTTTTGCAGAGGCTTCGGACTTTTTGCGATTTTGTTCGAGCTGCTTCTTTTGCTGGTCTATCTGGTTCTCGATCTCCTTGCACTCGGCCTCGTCAGCTTCAATGGCTTTGAGCAACTCCAGGATTTGGGTTTCGATTTTTGAATTGTCGGCTTTTGTAGTGTTGAGCTGGGTCAGCAGTGCAGCGTATTCTTTGTTTGTTTTTGCGTTATTAAGCGATGCCCTTAGCTTATTGATTTGCTCATCTCGGCCTTTTAGCTCAAGCTCAAGGCGGTCACACTGGACTTTAGTTAGCTGAATCTCTTCCTTTTTTGCTTCAAGGGCACTTTGCAGAGATCTGACTTGATTTTCCTGGATGATGACGCTGCGCCGACACCTTGCAAGTTTTGCCTTTGCAGCACGCAGACGATTTTCAACGCTTTGAAGTTTAATTAGGCCATTCAATACAGGTCCCATTTACACTCCTTACCGCCGATTATTAACTTATAAAACCTGTATTATTACGGATGAATTTACAAGCTTCAATAAAAACTTTCTGCTTTTTACCAATCTTTGTTCCGGCAAGGCCATTATCCTTGACTGAATATGTGCCTTTGCTTATGATATGAGTGATGATTATGTTCTCATTTTGCGCTCTTAACTCTTTTCCTATAAAGGACTTATTACACTCATGTCAGAAAAAGGATTTACACATCTACATTTACACAGCCAGTATTCACTGCTCGATGGCGCTATTAACTTCGACAAACTTTTTAAGCGCTGTAAAAAGCTAAACATGGATACCGTCGCCGTCACCGACCACGGTAATCTATTCGGCGCAGTTGAATTCTATACTAAAGCTCACGCAGCGCACATAAAACCTATCATAGGCATTGAGGCGTACATAGCGCCTGCCAGCAGATTCGACCGGACAAAAACCAGCATCTCTGAAGCAGCATATCATTTAATCCTTCTGGCAGAGAATAACACCGGCTATCAGAACCTTCTCAAGCTCGCCAGCGCAGGCTACTTAGACGGCTTCTACTATCGCCCAAGAATCGATAAAGAAATCCTCACTGAACTAAACGAAGGCCTCATTTGTACCTCGGCTTGCATAAAAGGTGAGATTGCCGTGGAAATTGCCAACGGAAATGAACAAGCGGCACAAAAAGCGGTCGAGAGTTATCTAGAGATATTTGGGCCTGACAGATTCTTTATCGAATTACAATCGCACGAAGGAGATGACCCAAAAATCCGTCAGGGACTGATCGAACTGGCTCAAAAAATTGGCATCGGCATTATTGCGACGAACGATGTGCATTTTCTCAAGGCAGAAGACCATGAGGCTCATAACTGCCTATGCGCAATCAGCACGGGCAAAAGAGCGGACGATCCCGACAGAATGATATATCCAGCCGATGCTTATTTTAAGAGTGCTGAAGAAATGCGCGGCCTTTTTGCAGAAACCGCTGAAGCATGTGACAATACTCTGACAATCGCCAATCGCTGTAACGTCGAACTCGACCTTAAAACTCGTCATGCACCGCGCTTTGAGCCGCCTGATGGCTCAGCTGCTGAAAATTTTTTGACAGAACTTTGCTATGAGGGAGCCCGACAGCGTTACGGCGAAATTACAGACCAGATAAAGGCACGCCTTGATAGAGAGCTTGAAGTAATAGAATCGAAAGGCTTTGCCAGCTACTTTCTCATCGTCTGGGACCTCTGCAAATACGCTCATGAAAGAAACATACCCATCGGTGCACGAGGAAGCGGTGTAGGAACCCTCGTCGGTTATTGCCTTGGCCTGTGCGATGTCGATCCAATTCGCTATGACCTGCTCTTTGAGCGCTTCATGGACCCCCAGCGCAACGAAATGCCCGACATCGATATCGATATCTGCCAGGCCCACCGCGCAGAAATCATAGATTATGTCCGCCAGAAATACGGCCAGGTCGCGCAGATCATAACCTTCGGAACGATGAAGGCTCGTGCCGTTATCCGAGATATTTGTAGAGTCCTCGGAGTGCCCCTGCCCGAGGCTGATAGACTCGCAAAGCTCGTACCGTTTTCTCTCGATATGACACTTGATAAGGCCCTAGATACTGAGCCGGAACTTAAACGTGCCTACAAAGAAAACGAGCAGATAAGAAAGGTCATCGACATCAGTAGAAAGCTCGAAGGCCTCGCACGTCACGCATCGGTTCATGCAGCCGGCGTAGTTATAGCCGATGAGCCTTTAACGAATTTTGTGCCACTTTATAAAGCTTCAAGCTCCGATGACATCATAACTCAATTCGAAGGCCCAATGGTTGAAAAAGTCGGGCTTTTGAAAATGGACTTCCTGGGTCTGAAAACACTTAGCGTACTCGAACGTGCTCGCCAGCTTGTCAAGGAAAATCATGGAGTCGATATCGACCTGGAAAAACTTGACCTTACCGACTCTAAAGTCTTTGAACTTTTCTCGAACGGCAAAACAAAAGGAATCTTTCAATTTGAGTCCGGAGGCATGCAGAATCTGCTTGTAAAGATGAGGCCTGACCGAATTGAGGACCTCATCGCTGCAAATGCGCTGTATCGTCCCGGGCCGATGATACTGATTCCCGATTATATCGACCGGAAACACGGGGCAAAATGGAAGCTGCCACATCCTATCATGACCGAGGTCTTGCAAGAAACGTACGGCATAATGATATATCAGGAACAGGTCATGCGAATCTGCAACCTGCTCGGCGACATACCTCTGCGTGAAGCCTACGGCCTGATAAAAGCCATAAGCAAAAAGAAGGCAAAAACCATCGTAAAAGAAAGAGAACGATTCGCCTCAGGCTGTGTCAATAAGGGCATGAAGAAGCAACAGGCTGAGCAGATTTTTGAGCTTATCGAGCGCTTTGCCGGCTACGGCTTTAACAAGAGTCATTCGACCCGCTACGCTTTCATCGCGTACCAGACCGCCTATATGAAGGCACATTGGCCTGTCGAATTCATGGCAGCACTTTTAACCTACGAAATGGACAACACCGAGAAGGTCGTCGAGTATATCGCTGAGTGCGCCGAGATGGGTATTGAGGTGTTAGCTCCGGATATTAACGAAAGCGGCGTCAATTTCACGCCCTTATATCCTGATAACGATAATAAGAAAAAGGCTGTCATACGTTTTGGCCTAGCAGCCGTAAAAGGCGTCGGCGAAAAGGCCGTTGAGCAGATTATCGCTACCCGAAAGAAAGTCGACAGATTTGAAAGCCTGTTCCATTTCTGTGAAAACGTCGATTTGAGGGCAGCTAACAAACAGGTGCTCGAAGCCCTCATAAAAGCCGGCGCCTTCGACAGGCTCGGCGGAAACCGTCGCCAAATGATAGAAGGCCTTGAAAAGGCAATGGAAGTCGGTGCCGGTCTGCAGGCCGACAAACAGAACGGCCAAATGAATTTCTTCGGCCAAATGGCTGGCGCCTCAGATTACTCTCAAGACCATCACAGTCTGCCCAACGTTCCGCCGTGGCCCGAGCCACAAATGCTCGCCTATGAAAAACAGGTGCTTGGTTTCTATGTTACCAGCAACCCGCTCAGCCATCATGCTGAGACTATCAATCTTTTCTCCACACACAATACATCTCAGTTGGATGCTGCCAACCAGAATGAGAAGGTTGTAATCGGCGGCATGGTAACAAAGATCAGGTACAACATCATAAAGTCAGGCCGAAATGCCGGCTCAAAAATGGCGGTTTTTACCCTCGAAGACCTACAGGGCCAGGTCGAAGTCGTTATGTTTCCCGATACGCTTAATAGCTATTCCAATAACCTGATGGAAGACACCGTTGTATTCGTAAAGGGAAAGTTAGACTATAGAAGGGAGCGACCTAATATTATAGCGTCGGAACTAATAGCTCTGGACGAAGTTAGGGAAAAATTAGCTGCTAAGGTCAGGATACGGCTGGATACTAATAATGTCACCAAAGAAAAGGTTGCTATGATAAAGAGCATCTGCCAGCATCACAGAGGCAAAAGCCCTATCTATGTGGCGATACATACCGACAAAGGCCATGTCCACGCCACCGTTGATAGAGAGCTGTCCGTTAATCCCGACCTGGAGTTCTGCCGTAAAATGAGGCAACTGCTCGGCGAAGAAAATTTTCAGTTGACAAAATGATAATAAAAATGCTGAAAAAGGAAAAAATGTTATTTGTCACTCCCGCGCAGGCGGGAGTCGAAACAAAAATAAAAAAAGTGGATTCCCGCTTTCGCGGGAATGACACAGGTAGTTGGTTTTAATCCTGGAAAAAGTTTAAAGCTTGGGGGAAAATGATTATGTGGCTGCCAAGAGATGAAAGGTACTTACTCATGGTTTACTATATTAGTACACCAGAACTAAGAATTGAAGGACCGATCTTTTCAGTCGATGAGCTAAAACCATTTGTAATTAAACCTCCCCGGATTCCAATTTTGGGGCCAAGGGAAGTTATCAAATTGGCTCGCGAACTGATCAAAAACAAACGTAAAGTTGGATTAACTTGGAATCAACAAAAAATGGAAACAAGTGCTGAAAATAATCGTTCGAAACAGCAGGAAACTAACGATAGAAACAAAGCATGGCTTGAAGCTAAAATAAAAATAGAAGCTGCCAATAAAATGCTCAACGAAATAGGACTTGTTGTAGTAAGCAAATGTGATAGCTACTATTACAAAATTAATGAGATGAAACTCGCAGGTTTGGATTTGGGCAGAAAATATTGTTCATTGTGGAAACGGAGCAACTTATGGTATGCAGAGTACATAAAACATCACTGGATTTGGGTTATTGTGAGCTTTCTTGGAGGAATTATTGGAGGATTATTAATTAACTGGCTATCATAAATAAATTAAAAATCCTTATAATTCCTTATAAAATAAAACCATAACACTGACATTGCTTTGTAGAAAAAAAAGTATTTATCATTTCGAGTGCACCGTAAGGCGTTCCTTAGGGAAGCCGAAGGCGAGTCGAGAAATCTGCTTTGTAAATAGATTTCTCCACATCGCCCCTTAGGGGCTTCGGTCGAAATGACAAGGACTTTAGAGTGGGGCTTTCATCCTTCGCATCCCTTTGGGAGGAGAATGGATGCCCCACCAATTCAATTATAGGATCGGTGGGCTGACTCGTGCTACGTAGCAACCCGACCTCCGCAGTAGTTTAGCTACGGAGGGTGGAAACTACTTCGCAGAGTAGTAAGCTTGCCCGCCTATGGCGGTGCCCACCCTACCATTTGAAAACTCGGCGAAGAAAACTTCCAGTTAACAAAGTAAGAAAAAGGAAAGCTCAGTGAGCGAAATCAGAAAAACATTGGCTATATTCAAAGTTCGCTGGCCGGAGGTGGCTCTTATCATAGGCATCTCTATATTGGCAATACTATCGAACAGACTTCTTTCAATAGTGAGGTCAAAATCAATACGAATTATCGGCTTAATTATCCCATTTGTATTATTGACGCTTTCGTTAACTCGAACGCTACTCCGCTGTGGTTTCCTGCGGACAGTATATTTAGAAGGCCCAAAGCGACAATCTCCTTTGTTTCTGTTGCGTATAGGCATACATTTTCTTTGGAGAATGATCGTATTATCTCTGATTTATTCACTACCTTTCATATTACCATTTCTAATATATTACAGTTTAATCTATAAACATGCTAGAAATCCCCAGGAGTTCACCTCATCGCATTTTTTCTGGATTTTCACATTATATCCCATCTTTCTAAATTTAATCTTCATCAAGCTAATATTGCTAATACCTGCATTGGTGTTCGTATTGGATTGCCCTGCCCTTAAAAGTTTTAAGTTCCTGAAGTTCTGCAAGCTATCCGATGCAAGAGAGTTAGTCATTTTATACTGTATTAATATCGTTATTGGTCTTTTCTTTTCGATTTTGTCACGATATTGTTGTGGTACAAGCTGTGGGAGTATTTGTTGTAACGGAAAATCAAATCTGCAAATTTTACAAGATATTTTGATTGTAATCTCAGCATTGGTAATAAATTTTATTAGCTTAATGATAGCAGTTATGGCTGTTAGATTTACACATCAATGTCTTTTGATCTTAAAAACCAACAGGAATATAGAATCAGAGATTTGAAGAAATCAATAATTTCGTAATGCAAATTCTCAGAGAAATTCATGACACTTGATAGCAACTCAAAAATACATGATAATAGTAGTTCAGGTACATCATATTTTTGACAGGTAGCCTATTTTGTGTTGATTTTTCGTAATGTTTACCGAGCAAAAGAAACAATCAATAAGACAAAAGTTGGTCGCCTCTTTGACTACTGAGCCTGAAGTGCGTCGTATCGTAATCTTCGGCTCGTTTCTGAAATCAAAAGATCCGCACGACCTCGATGTGGCTGTTTTTCAGGATAGCGACGAAAAATATCTTCCACTTGCTATGAAATATCGCAGAAAAACACGCGATATCGCCCGCATAATACCGATAGATATCATTCCCCTAAGTGCAGGCGCCGCCAACGGCCCGTTCTTGGACGAAATCCAGCGTGGAGAGACCATCTATGAAAGAAGAAGCTAAAAAGTGGCTCGATTACGCAGAAGAAAACTTACGCTCAGCTAAGGTGCTATTGGATAGCAAACTGTTTAATCCTTGCTTACAGAATGCCCAACAGGCTGTTGAAAAAATGTTAAAGGCCGCATTGCTGCATGCGAGTATCAAGCTCAAGAGAACCCACAGTATAAATGAGCTTGTAGGAATTCTCAGCCGAAATGGTTTGAACGTCGATATAACAGAGGACGAACGCGACTTACTGGACTCTATATATCTGCCTTCGAAGTATCCTCTTGGAAGCACTCTGCCTGACTTTGAACCGGACCTGCAAATCTGTAAAACGTGTATCACTGCTGCTGAACACGTTAGAAATTCCGTTGTGCAGCTAATCTTGCAAAACGACTGAGAGAGCAACGAGTGTTTCGAACATCATAAAGGTTATCGTGCTAAACCAAATGCCAGGTAAATTCATTGTTCTTGATGGGCCGGATGGCTGTGGTAAAACCACGCAGACGAAGCTTCTAGCAGAATGGTTAAAGAGCCAGAACATGCAAGCAGTAACTTTCCGTGATCCGGGCGATACGACCATCGGCGAGAAAATAAGAGAAATCCTGCTCAGTCCCGAACACAGCATAATGGATACAAGGACAGAATTACTACTTTATATGGCGGCAAGAGCACAACTGTGGGCTGAAAAGATAGCACCGGCCTTACAGGAAAATAAATGCGTCATACTCGATAGATGGCTCTGTAGCACTTGTGCTTACCAGGGGTATGCGGGCGGTTTCGGGATGGAAAACGTGATAAAAATTGCAACTGATTGTCTGGAAAGAGTCTGGCCGGATATGACTATCATTTTGTATGTGGATATTCAAACAGCACTGCAGCGTCTGAACCGTCAGCTTGACAGAATGGAGCAAAAAGGCAGCACTTACCATGAAAAGGTTCGCGAAGGATTTCTTCAATTAGCCAAACAGAGTGAAGATTTCCGTATCGTCGATGGTGACGACTCAATTGAAAACGTCCATAAAAAAATTATAGAAGAAGTTGTGAAATTTTTTAGCCTAAAAAAACTTTAAGATTTGCTTTTTCATGTTTTGATATTTCACAATGTCGTTGAAAGAAATTTTTTGTCAGGATAAAACAATCACCGCTTTGCAGCAGGCCTTTGCCATAGGCAAATGGTCCCACGCATACATATTCGCGGGTCTGGATGGCGTCGGCAGGTTCAAGACCGCGACTGCATGGGCCAAGTTACTGCTGTGTGAAAAACCTGTTGTTGAAAATGGCTTTACCGACAGTTGCGGTTCGTGCGAATCCTGCCGAGCTATCGAAGTGGGCTCACATCCTGACTTTAATCACATTTACAAGGAACTGCTCGAATTTACGAGCACAGGCAAGGGCAGGTCTACACCTGTCGAGCTACCAATTGATGTCATCCGCGAATTTCTAATAGATAAAGTGCACATAAGGCCTTCTTTATCACAAAGAAAGGTATTCGTAATAAGCGAAGCTGAGAAGCTAAACATCGCCTCGCAGAATGCACTACTAAAAGTACTTGAAGAACCGCCCGGATACTGCTGCATCATACTATTGTGCACAAGGCTCGAAAAACTCTTACCCACTACCAAATCGAGATGCCAAACACTCAGGTTCGGCCCGATAGGCGAATCAAAGATACTTGAGAAATTGAGGTCGATGGATATCGAACAAGATAAAGCGCGATACTTTGCCCGCCTTTCTCAGGGCAGTTTAGGCTCAGCCATCCAATATGCAAGACTTGAGCTGGCTGGTGTCCCACTGTATGAAATTAAAAAACAGCTTGTAAGCTCTTTAGCAACCTACAGACTTGCAGACGCTGTGGAATTCGCGCAGCAATTTCTTAATGAAAGCAGGAAAATCGCTGAGGTTTGGACAGGACTTGAAAAAAATGCGAGCAAAAGCGATATTAACCGTCGGGCGCAAAAGACTCTTATCCAGATAATCATATCAGCTTTATATGATGTGATGACACTGAATGTGGCACCTGCCAAGCACTTTTTCAATTTCGACCAGAAACAACACATAGCAAAATTAGCTGTACGCTTCGAGACGGACCAGGCAGCTATGAAAATTGCAGATTGTTATAAGGCTCTTCGCTGGATTGAAGCCGGTGTCAATGAAAAGCTCATTTTCGAACATCTCTTGTTATGCCTCGTAAATTCTGATATAATTCTTGGCCTGTAGTTGTTTGACCTTGTTTTATTCTTGGCTGGTCCTAATCTTGAACCAGACGGTAAAATGACAGCACGTTATTTTTATTAATGAAATGGCTGAAGTCTCAACAACAAAACCCCCGCGGGCAAAAGGTAAAAAGTATATGCTCGTTCGATATGGGCGGATGAGTACGCTCGGTTTTTTCGAGCACAACGAAACTCAAATACCCAAACTCCCTGCCCGTGTCGTGGTAAAAACTGAAAAGGGCCTTGAGCTGGGCTCTCTCGTGGGTCAGCTCGCATCCTACAAAGATGGTCGACTCAAGCTCACTGACGAGCAAATAGAACAGTATTTTAACGCTGGGGACACCGAATTCTCCCTTGAGCAAGCCGGCAAGTTTGTCCGTTATGCCAGCGCTGCTGACGTCGCTGAGGAGCGACATCTTCAAAAGATTGCCAGAGATGAGATAGAATGCTGTAAGCAGTTCGTCAAAGAGATGAACTTGCCTATGAAAATAGTCGATGCCGAGCACATCTTCGGCGGTGAGCGAATTGTTTTCTATTTCATGTCCGATGGGCGAGTCGATTTCCGCGAATTGGTAAAGAGACTCGCACAGGAATACCAGACGCGAATTGAAATGCGCCAAATAGGCTCACGTGACGAAGCCAAGCTCCTCGGCGATATCGAAAGCTGCGGACAAGAGTGCTGCTGTAAAAGGTTTCTTAAAATCCTAAAGCCGGTCAACATGCGAATGGCTAAAATGCAAAAAGCCACTCTGGACCCTTCCAAGATATCGGGTTACTGCGGCAGACTTAAATGTTGCCTGCGGTACGAAGACCAGACCTATACGCAACTGAAAAAACGACTGCCGAAAAAGAATGCCCGGGTAAAAACAAAACACGGTGAGGGTAAAGTTGTGGACACGCAAATACTAACTCAGCTTGTCGTCGTTGAATATGAAAGCGGGGAGAAGAACGCACTGAACGTTGACGAGGTCAAGGTAATTCCTACATCTACTGCTAAGAAAAGACAAAATCAGCCACCCAAAAACGAGAAGAAAACCAGCGAAGACAAAAATCAACAGTAATTTTGGAAGAAGTATGTCTCGCAAGATAGTTGTGACGTCTGCTTTACCTTACGCCAATGGGCCAATACACATAGGCCATTTAGTGGAGTACCTGCAGACCGATATCTGGGTACGCTTTCAGAAAATGTGTGGCAATCAATGTCTTTACTTTTGTGCCGATGACACACACGGGACGCCGATTATGCTAAGTGCACGCGCTGCCGGCATACAACCTGAGCAGCTAATTGAGCAAATGTACAAAGCTCATGTCGCTGACTTCGACAGCTTCCACATCGAATTCGACAACTATTACACTACCCATTCTGCGGAAAACAAACAATTTAGTGAACTGATTTTTACCCGGCTCACCAAGGCTGGGGCCGTTACAAAACGGCAGGTCGAGCAGAGCTATTGCCAGAACTGTAAAATGTCTCTGCCCGACAGATATGTACGCGGCACATGCCCACGCTGTAAAGCCGAAAACCAATATGGTGACTCCTGTGAGATATGTAGTGCTACCTACCGCTCTACCGACCTGATAAATCCTTATTGCGCGACCTGCCACGGTACACCCGTTGTGCAAAAGTCCGAGCACTATTTCTTCAAGCTCACCAACTATGAGCAACAGCTCAAAGATATTATAACCGCAGGCCATGTACAAAAATCAGTCGCAAACAAACTCGATGAGTGGTTTAAAATCGGCCTTAAAGACTGGGACATATCTCGGGATGGTCCATATTTCGGATTCAAAATCCCCGGTGAAGAAAACAAGTTTTTTTACGTTTGGCTCGACGCACCCATAGGATACATGGCATCAGCAAAAAACTACTGT
>Ga0315545_1003703_pt1 | contig 12949 bp, 13 predicted proteins | sample SalMarSW160210MG_FD_203096 | JGI IMG/M metagenome (GOLD analysis project Ga0315545, IMG submission 203096) | Salt marsh sediment microbial communities from the Plum Island Ecosystem LTER, Massachusetts, United States - Salt Marsh Sediment SW1602-10 ... | reverse complement strand
GTCAGCGGTTCGCCCCATGGTTTCCCTTTCTCGCAAAAGTCCCGAACCTCCTGCCTGAGTTCCTCTTGCTCTTCTGTAAATCCGAATTCCATACTACCTCCTTTCCGCTTTGGTTTCGATTAGTGTTGAAGAGGACTCTCATTTACCTTGGATTTTATTGTGCTTTAGCTCCTTTCTCAGCATGCTTTATGAGACTGGGCAGAAATCATGTCACCTTTCCTTCGACTTCTCCTTAACCCACCATAAGATCAGGCAGAAACATAGCGATGTGAGGGAAAACCAAGATTAGCCCTAAAACCACGGAGTCAGCAACAAAAAACATAAGACACCCTTTGATAATATCGCCCATGCTGATGCTTGGGGGTGCTATGCCCCTTATAATATAAAGATGAAACCCAACAGGTGGTGTGATCAAGGCCATCTCTATGTTAATTAGGGCTAATACCCCAAACCAAATTGGGTCGAAACCAAATTGTATAATAAGTGGAAGTGCTATCGGCATAGTAATTACGAGCATACTAATTGGGTCGATAAACATGCCTAATGCAATATATAGAAGTTGTATTCCTATTATTACCATCAAAGGGGGCATCCCAATTTCGACTATTATCCTCACGATATTCTGTGGTATCATGTAATATGACATGGCCCAGGTAAATATTGAGGCGGCCCCTATTATGAGCATAATGTAACAAGTCGTTCGTGCTGTCCTCAGTGCACAATTCAATAGGTCCTTGAACTTGGCGCGTTTGTATATAGCTACGATGAGGCAAGCGAATGCGCCCACTGCTGATGCCTCAACCACAGTCGCAATGCCTGTATAAATGGTGCCCAAAACAGCTACCACTATGACCAAAGGAGCCAATCCTTTTGATAGTATCCTAAACCTTTCTCCCCAAGTTGCTCTTACTGCTTTTGGTGCTATTCTCGGATTAAAAAGTATCAAAATCCAGATGGTAAAGGCAAAAGCAATAGCAAGAATAATACCGGGGATAAGCCCTGCCATAAGTTGCTTGCCTACAGAGGTCTCGGCAAGTGATGCATAGACTATCGCCAGTCCACTTGGTGGAATTAGGTGGGCTAGACCACCAGCAGCGCCTACTGAACCCGTGGCAAGCTTGCTATCGTAACCCCTCTCTAACATCTCAGGAATGGCTGTAGAACCTATAGTCGCCGTTGCAGCGACGCTACTACCACTAACCGTGCCGAAAGCAGCACACGTGATAGTGGTTGCCAAAGCAAGACCACCCGGCATTCGGCCTGCCCACTTCTCCGCAATGTTAAATAAGTCTTTGCCTACCCCCGCAACTAAAACCAATTCACCCATAAACATAAATAGAGGCACGGGAATCAGAGTGTAGTTCGTAAAAACTTGCCAAAGTTCACCACTTGTAAGAAGAATTGCCGGCCTTATATCCATAGCCAACACTATGAATGCCAAGCCGCCTACGAAAAGAGTTGCTGCTACTGGGACGCCAATAGTCAGTAAAACCAGAACAATCCCGATCATAATAGCCGCGGCGAAATACCATTCCATACTATCTTCCTGACTCCTCGTAACGATCAGGCTTGCTTCGCATTCTCAACTTCTTTATTGATTGCACTATCTGAATTGATAACTTTAAACAGAGAACAACAGCGCCAGCGAAAAGGAAAGCTAAAACCAAACCAAGATGTACCCTGGTTATAGTTGCCTGAACCCCTTCCTTAAACCATATCAAAGATGTTTCCCAAGCAGACCAAGCTATAACAACCACACTAAATAAAAACACCACTAGGCTGACAAGCTCCAGAATATCCCTTATCAGTTGTGGGAAAAGGTGTAAAAATAAGTCAACCCGAACGTGCATTTTTTTCTCTTGAGTGCAAGACAAAGCCAGAGCAACTGTACCAAGTAGTCCATACGAAATTGCCTCGTAGGGCCAGCCAACAGGCGATACAAAGATATACCTACGAACTACGCCGTAAACTACGCTTAATGTTATAAGTAAAACAATTATTGCAGCTAGCCAACACAGAAACCGTGTAAGCATGTTTACAAAGCGATTGACAGGAACACTCGTTAATTTCAATTTCCTATCTTGCTACAAGCTGTAAAAAGTTGCTTTATAGTTGGGCGCTACTTGGGAATCACTGAAGTAGTTTAAGTCTAATTGGGTTATACCGTGTCCACTCATCACCATGCTTCTCCGCCAGAACATCGAAGTATGGCTCAATGATTTCTATCCATAAATCTTTTTGCTCAGGGGTCAATTCCTTTATCTCGCAGCCTTGCTCTGTCAAAAAGTTGAGCATTTCCTCGAGTTGTGCAGACCCGCCTTCATAATACATATCCATTGCTTCTATAAAGCAATCCTCTATTAACTTCTGCATGTCGGCAGGTAACTTATGCCAGGAATCCATATTTGCTACAATGTGAACATTGCCAGTCAGCGCTCCCGTTAGCGTTATTTTTTTTGCTACCTCATATAATTTCAGTGCTATCACCATGTTAGGACCCTGGTCCACAGCATCAACAGTTCCCCTTTGCAACGCTTCATACATTTCGCTTGGGTCCATGAAAACCGGCTCACCTCCAAGTAGCTTTATGGGCTCTAGCTCTGCTGCCGTTGTTCTTATCACTTGACCTTTGAAGTCATCGGGAGTTATATAGAACTTGTGCCCAATAAAGTCACCTGTTCGCATACAGGCAACAGCTAGTGGTAGCATGTTATATTCCGCCCAGTATGGTAGTTGAAATTGATAGAACTCTCCATGTTCTCTCCAGTCTTTCCAGACCCCATCTATAGTGCTATTTAAAAAACCAACGGATGACCAGGCGACTACACCCATTCTATCAGGCTCCCAACCGGCACAATGCATACCAATATCGCAAACCCCAATTCTCATGTCTTCAAAAGCGGTCTTTTTGGTTAGTAGTGAACTGTTTGGCCAATAGTCGATCTTAATTCTTCCCTCAGAGCGTTCCTCTATTAATTGGATAGCATTTGAAAGAATAACACTGTGAGGTGCAGCGTCAGGGTCAAAGCTTGCTGCTTTAAGCTCAATTGTCGCTGGTTGTGTAGTTGGTTCTGGTGTTTGTTGTGTAGTTGGTTCTGGTGTTGGCTTGGGACACCCCGAAAGAACCAAGCCCGCTACTATTAGTAGCACCGTGACGAATAGCAATACCCCTCGTTTCATTTTAATCGTTCCCCCTTTTTACATTGAATATTGACAATTTATTAGGTGATAAAACAGGCAAGTTGGAATTTACAAATCAACTTCTTACCCTAATAGCTTGTTCTTTCTGCTACATCTTTGACATCCTCCATAAAATTTTTGGTCTGGTAACGGGCCTGTATCACTTCCTACCAGAACCAGAAAAGCGCGATAATTCCATTTCTAATCAGGTAAATTGCCTGCGCTCTTTGAAAACTCTTGAAGCCCTAATTGAGTGAGTTTTTCCTTAGTAGGTATACCAATATGTATGTTCCACCCCCTTTCGTCATAATATTCATCGAGTATTTTGAGAAGGTCATCTTCGCTGAAACGCCTCCCAAACCAATCGTGCAGGTAGCTGACTTTCGCATCGTCTTTTGCCAATGTTGTATCGCGTCTTACCGGAGTCTTTATATTCTGTATCCATACTGACGGAAACTGACTATCTTCCCTTGAGAAGCCCTCCTTAGTATTAATAAGCGCCTCTAAATTGAAAATTCGTTCCCCCCTCCTTTTCAGTTCCTTAGCAGTTACTTTAAAGCCGGTTGCAGCTTCATAAAGTTCAGCAAGCCAGTACATATCCTGAGTAGGATAATTAAGCCCGAATGGTGAGTTGTCACAAATTCCTAGTGAATTATAGGTAGCCCCCGCATCCTCAGCATGTTTCGTAAGCCTACCCATTCTGAAATCTTCTTCACTAAAAACCCTGTTTGCCTCCTCTTTTGATGTACCCATCTTCTCAAAGTTCCGCTTCACATCATTAAGTGATTTTTCATTATTAGGGCCATAGGTGTCCTTATGAATATCTTCTCCTCTAGGGTCATGGGAAGCCTGATGTTGATGCAACACCCTCGGCTTTACTACTGCGCTAAAAATAGATGGATTAACGCCATAGAATCGGCCATCGCTTACCAAATCCATACCTTTAATAATAGGTGCGCCATCCCAAAAATCATCATCAGCATAAATACCAAATCTTTTACCAAGTGGGTACCATCCTTCAGCCATAACCGCCCCGATGTCTTCCTTGTTAACTAGCTTCTTGAGCAATGCAACGTAACCTTTGAAGTCACCAAGTTTGAGCTCCAACCCACCGATATCGTCTGAGGATATAACTCCACGCTCATAGAGACTAGTAACCCAACGAAACATGCGGCAGGTTGTGAGATAACATAGTCCATATCTAGTAACCAAATCCGCGAATTTCATTGCATCTCTACCGTCTTTAATCCTTATCCTCTCAGTCACGTGAGGAATGAGAACCCAAATCATGCTCTGAGTACCTTGGCCTGCAAATCTTCCGTCTCTTATGACATTGGCGAAAAACTCGCCCCCTTGGCAAGTAGCACAACTGACATGACCGGCCTTTGTCCTATCGAATAACCCTTCAGGATATACTGGAATCATATCCCAGCCACCCTTTGGAGGATTGTCCTCACCGTATAGAGGATGGTTCATAATTTCCTGGCGCTTGCGGTCAACCAGCGCCATGAACTTCTTGGGATCAGCAACCCTCACCCCTTTAGTCCCAAGAGTGACCACAGCTTTGAGATTTTTAGATCCTAGTAATGCTCCACCGCCGCCTCTACCTAGTGTACCCCTCTTGTCGACAAAAGCGTGCGCCCATCTTACCAAGTTTTCCCCAGCCTTACCAATAGTCCATACCCCACAGCCACCAGATGCCCCTCTATGTCTTTGTACTAGCTCATCAGCAGTTTCATAGACATCTGTTTTGCCCCAAAGGTCGCTAGCATCACATATCTCTATGTCATCATCGATGATTTTTAGATAAGAGGGTCTCTTAGCTTTTCCAGTTATGACCACATGATCGTAGCCGGCACACTTTAACATTATTCCGAATCTTTTAGTACCACCTATTGCTGATACAACGGCATGCTTTTCCTCTTGCTTACTTCCTAAACTGGGATATTTGTAGGTAGCCGCCACCTTAGAGCCTCCCGGAGCGAGGGTACCAACCAAAGGACCGGCGCCAATTACGATTGGGCTATCTGGTAAGAAAGGGTCCATGTTAGGCTTTAGAAGATCCCAAACTATTCTGCAATTCATCCCTGATCCGCCGATAAACTTTTGAGCAAGTTCTAGGTCAAGCGTCTCCTTACTAATATCACCACTGGTTAAATCTACACGAAGAATCTTACCAGCATATCCATAATATTCCATTCTTCTCCCTTCAAGGTGTTACTTTTGCTAATGGTTCATATTTGCATTGCGATAAGTAGGCACGGTCTTTCCGACGTTGTAGTGTTATTGCACCCAATGGGCAGTAACGGACGCAGCGAAAACAATATAGGCAATCATCCTTAAAAAATATTTCCGGTTCCTCGCCTGGGTGAGTTATAGGCTTTATAACGATTCTTGCTTTTTCAGGATTAAAAGCACCTGTGAGCACAAACGAGCATTGTAACTGACATGCTAAACATCCTATGCACTTCTTCGGTTCTATTGCGAATTCTAAATTGCGACGACGTTTACGTTTTTGGGGTAAACTCACGATATCTCCAAGTTCTTGTCAAATGTTGTGGAAATTCCTTCCAGCATCTTTTTCTTTAGCTCCTCACCCCTGCCAGTTCAGGCACCTGTTCTCGCTGTAGAATGCCGTCTTTGAACTCATGCCCCTCCAGCACCAGCATCATCAAATTAGCGCCACCATTAATAGCCCTCCAGTTCCGGCTTAACCGTTCCACGATACTTAAATACCAGATATAGAGCATTATCCCGCCGCTGAATTCGTCTGGCAGCATCTGTCCTCAACCTCATGCTGCTGAAGATGGATTCTATCGGGTTGGTAATTCTCAGGTATATCCATTGCTCTTTGGGATAGTGATAGAAGGTGGCGAAGTCGTCCCAGTCTCTAAGCACTGTCTCGGGAGCCGACCGCTGGCCTCTCCCCACGAGTTCAGTGACATACTGGCCTCGTGGTTCTTCGCACTCCTTCTGAGTTGGAGCCTCGGGTATCTCCCTCAAGCGCCGGCGTGCTTCTACCTGATAGCGTTTCGGCAGTTTAGCCTGGACATTGATGACACAGTGATTCCAGCACCTCTGATGCTCGGTAGTCGGGTAGACCTCATTTAGAGCGGCCCACAGACCCAGAGCACCATCCCCGGTAGCGATAAGTAAGGCCTCCAGACCACGGTTACGCAGGTCCCGCAGTATTTCCGCCCAGCTCTCTTTGCCCTCACAGTAGCCGGGCTCCATCCCCAATAGCTCCTTTTCACCATCACCTTGTGCTCCCCCAACACAAAGGAGCACCATCTCCTCTTTCTCAAGTCCTGTTAAAACTTGGGTACTTTCCAGTTCAACTGAGAACATCTTATAGCTATCCTATGAACTAATAAACAAAGGGCTCAAAAGTCCCCAAGCAATCCTTGAGGCCTTTTACTTGATTAGTGTTTGGCAATAGTTTAAAATGTAAATAATCACATAAACTCACTTGTCATTTCTACTCTTGAAAGACCTAGGTAGCAGCCTTTCGGCGATTGATATGATAGCTTTTCACAACATATTTCCTTTAGTTTCACAAGATTGTTTTACTCGCGATTTCACCATATTTAACGGCTGATAACCTGTATTTGCTTGACATTTGTCTTAATCTTATACTAATGTTGGATTGTAACATTTAAAGTGGGTAATGTCAATATATCTAATAGAACTATTTTTAAATAAACATCTAGGAGATTTTTTATGTATGAAAACAGTAGTATGGAAGCGGTTGCTAATGACCTTAGAGAAACCGCTAGTGATTTAAAAGTCGATACCTTGCTTTCTTTGGTTCGCGCTGCTGAAGTAGCGAACAGGTATTTAGATCTTGAAATGAGTAAATATGGCGCTAGGCGAGCCAGGTCTGGTGTTTTGAATGTCCTGATAGTTAATGGTGGTAAAATGAGGCCGACAGATTTAAGCAAGAAGCTATTTCGTGCCAAACACACTATTACTAGCATTGTTGATGGTCTTGAGAAAGAGGGTCTAGTAAGGAGAGAAACCACTACTGAGGACCGTAGGATTAGAAAGATAGCCATAACGAAAGTAGGCTTAGAATTTGTTAAAGCAACCGCATCTTACAGGCGGGATATCAGCTATAAGGCTTTCTCTTGGCTGGATGTCGAGCAGACGCAGGAATTAAATAACATGTTAACACGATTAAGAAAACATCTTCTTCTCATCTTGGAAAGGAAGGGAAACGGGGAGATATTGGAAAGACACAAAGGCCCTTAACTGAAGTCGAGATGGAGCTAGCCTGGATGAAGAAAGAACTGGTGGAAGTAAAGATGGAGCGGGACATATTAAAAAAGCAGCCGCGTACTTTGCCAGGGGGTCGCTGCACGGTACGCGGCGATGACCGAAATGCGGCTGCACTACCCGATCGTGCTTACAAGCCGGATGCTGAGAGTGTCAGCCAGCGGTTTCTATGCCTGGACTAACTGGTCACCCTCAAAGTGGGCGAAGTAAGAAATGCGGCTGGAGATAGCCATTAAGGCGGCACACAGGCGAACCCGGCAGACCTATGGGGCAGAGAGACTGCAGCATGAGATAGCTGAGGATGGAATAAGAGAGGGCATCTGCCGTATCAAGCGTATCAAAAGGAAGCTGGGTCTACGCTGCAAGCAGAAGCGGAAATTCAAGATAACCATTGACTCCAGGCATAAACTGCCAGTGGCGGAGAGTTTACTTAAAGCAGTTTAAGGCACATGAACAGAATGCCGTGTGGGTGAGTGATATAACCTATGTATTCGCCCCCCTGTCCTCTGACTGTAAGTTCGGCAATATACGATCGTGGCCCAAAAAGGATAACTGGTTAAGACAAGTCTACTTCTTGCCATACAGGTGCTTCCATCCATCAGAGTGGGATATAGCTCCCGGTTCACAAGAAGCGACACAGGGTGGAGGTTTGTTCCAGTAGCCGGGCCGGCATGGTGCACAAGTATATTTGATCCTTTTTCGCTCCTCGGGTTTAAACCTGACCACTGGCTTCTTCCGCAAGGGGTCATATTCATCCTCGCAGATTTCAAGGGCACCCGCAGGACAGGCTTTGACGCATTCAACGCAGTTATTACACTTATCGGTGTCAACGATAAAGAACCACTCGCCTGATCCATCTTTAAAACCGTATTGAGCTATCATTATTAGTCCTACGCCTTTCTGATGCTTTTCGCCTTGCCACTTTCCAGCATATCAAAGGCGAAGAGAGCAGCCCCTATTGCACCAGCGATCTGTGTGTCAAAGGGAAGACCCTTGTCACGCATATTAGGGTCATACCACTCCGTCTTCATGGCCTTGACCTTCGTTTCCTTCTCGAGCCGCTTTACTACTCCCTCGTTCTTAGCTATGCCGCCGGTAATGGCGAATTTCTCCTCTATACCCAAGCGGTTTAGTAGCTCGGTTATGCGGTGAGCCATAGCGGCACAGTAAGCCGCCATAATCTCATTCTCAGGTCTTCCTTCCTGCAATAAGCCGATGACCTCACTTTTGGCAAACACCACACAGGTGCTGCTTATCATTTCCGGCTCTTTATCAATCTGGAAGGAGCGCGGGCCGATTTCCCAAACGGGAACACCGATGAGGTCGGCAAATACTTCCATCCCCCGACCGGTTCCAGCAGCACACTTATCGTTCATCACGAACTTAGTTACCTTGCCTCGCTCATCGCAACGAATCGCCTTACAGTCCTGACCGCCCGTGTCCAGCACCGTTCGTATCTCCGGCCCATACATAAAGTTTGCCCCCCTAGCGTGGCAGGTAATCTCGGTTATGGTCTGCTGAGCAAAAGGCACATTTACCCGACCATAGCCCGTCCCGATGCAATAGTCGATATTATCTACTTTTAGGTTACTTTCATTCAGAGCCATGTTCATCGCCGTCCATGCACTCTTGGTACTATCATAGCCGGTACGGGTACTGCTGTAGGAAGAAAGTTGACCATCAACCATGAGCACTGCTTGCGAGCTGACTGAACCAACATCAATGCCAGCAGTAACAAACTTCCTCTTCTGCCAATCGATGTCAGGATTTGACCAAGCTCCCCCAGGCCATCTCCAGTACTCTATTTTTTTGGCCTTAACCATTATCCATCATTCATCACTCCTTTTTGCAAATCTTGTTAAAACTTTCCATCTTCAACTGTTTCTTTTCCCACCACCTTGGACTGTACTTTTTACTCAAATAACCCCAGCAGTAGCGGCAACAGCAGCGCCAAAGGCGCTGACATAATCCGGATCGTCGGGCACCTTCACCTCGGCACCAATGTCCCTCTTCAGGGACTCCGTAAAACCAATATTCCTAGCCAACCCACCAATCATGACTATATCATCCTCCTGCCCCACTGTACGGATTAACGAGCCAATCCTGCTAGCTATGGCATCGTGCACAGCCCGAGCGATGTCATGTTTTGGTACCTTCTGGTGAATCAATGAGACTATTTCGGTCTCTGCGAAGACAGCGCACTGGGCATTCATCGGGATGGAGCGTGTGGACGTGAGGGACAGCTTTCCTATATCCTCTACTGGTATCTCCAGTACCCTAGCCATGGTTTCGACGAAAGTACCTGTACCAGCGGCACACCTCTCGTTAATGGCAAAGTCCAGAACCTTCCCCTGTGGGCTGATCTTCATCACCTTACCCTCCTCAGCACCGACATCAATAATAGTTCTGGCTGAGGGGATAAGCTTCATTACTCCTTTAACAGCAGCAGAAGCATCAGGGATGACACCATCAACAAAGGTGACGAGCTTCCCAGAACTGCCAGTAGCTACTGCACGCGCAACATCTTGTTGTTTAAGCTTGCCTTGCTTAAGTGCCTTCTCATACGTCTGCTCAGCGGCTTCTCCCTTTTTGATTCCGGAAAATGTCTCTGTCTTGACTAATATGGTGCCATCGTTGGTAATAACGACGTGTACATTCTTACCACCCACATCTATTCCGACAACTATCATTCTTTTACAAAATTATACTAATTTTGCCACTGCTTTATCAAGCGGCGAATGGACTCATAATTATGTTGTGCTTCATTGGAAGTCGGGCAGCTAGCTTTGGGTAAAAATGATACAACCCTTGTGGAGAAGTTATAATAACCAAGCAGGGGGTATCAATATGGAAAGAAGCCAAGGTAAACGTATGACTGCAGAAGAAAAGTCGGGAGCGGTGGAGGAGGGAATGCAAACATGGGCCACGATAAGTGAGATATGCCGACGACATCAGATTAACCACACCCAGTTTTATCGCTGGGAGAGGCTTGCCAGGCAAGGAGCCTTAGAAGCGCTGCACAACGGGACAAGAAAGTCAAAGAACGGTAACCACGACCTGTACATAGCCGATGTGGTGCACAAGGCCTTTGTCTCCGTCTATGAAGCCGGCACTGAGGCAGCGGCCGCCACCGCGGTAGTTATGGAAATGTCGGCAATACCGGAAACGGTAGAGGTTACCATCGACAGACCGTTCATCTTTCTAATCCGCGACATCGAGACCGGGGCGATACTGTTCGTAGGGCGCACTCTAAATCCAGTATAATCCGCCTGGACCAGTGGCCAGGCTGTTACGCTATATACAATCCATCGTTTTGTGTATTGACAAATTAGCTGGGAAAATCTATTTTAATTCTGGTGCGATAATCGGGTGTTCAACAGATTCAAGAGGCGTGCGGAATGATCTGGCTTATTTACTGCTGGCAGGATAGACTGCATGATGACCACCCATCCTATCTACCAGAGATAGAGGAACTAGCACGACAGTCTGAAGAAAACGGACACCGAGTGTGCCTGGAACGAATGGATTTCAATCCTGAGAGAAGGCTCTGGGACCAGATGGTTGAAAAGACATTTGAGCTGATGACTTGCTCTAACTTGAGCCTTTCAGACCGGTGTGCCTTCATTGTTTCGCGTGTTTTACTTCCTGGAGATGCCTACCTGGCGGAGGAATCTTATATCTCAAACCATGTATGTGACTACCCCGAGGGTGCATTCCCTTGCATTGGGCATATGTATATATAGATTCCAGAATCGGACCATGTTACTAAAATATAAGGAAATGAAAAGTAAAAAGTTTCCCAAAAACCCACAAATCGCTAGGCAGGAGGTTAACCATTGGTAAAAGTGGCCTCGTATTTATTCAACATTCATTGTTTTAGCTTCAAGGTTAATGCAAATATTGGTCACATTTTGGTCACTGATTGATAAAACTAACAAGGGACAAGCAGGGATAATACACTCAAAACAAGCGGTAAGACATAAATAGAATAAATGCTATTCAGCTTCAGTAACATAGTCAGGGACACTACCAAACAGACTTCGGAACCGAGTGTCGTGGGTTCGAATCCCTCTAGGCGCGCATCTAAATTGTCCTGGAGGTTCGCCGCCGACCAGATGTGGTACTTGGTCTTTCTAAGAGAAACGGGAAGGCTCAGGCCTTATAGATTCGGCAAGGAACGCTCCTAAGGTTTGTCGAACCCATTATGGGGTCAACAATATCATTGGGAATAACGACATTAATATTTGACTCAAAGCACCCGTGTTCAGGCCCCGGCTTCTCTGGGAACCACCATCCATGTTCAACCCTTACTATCTGAGAGTGTAGTCCGTCAACTAATTCAGCCTTAAACTTTACGCGTTCCTTGTCTCCAAAATAGATCGTCTCAACCCAGACCCAATCACCACCCCTAATGCCCTTCTCCTCAGCTGTTTTCGGGTTAATATCTATTGTTGGCTCCGGCCTTCTCTCACGCAACATGGGAAGCTGTCTTCCCGCCGAGTGTATATATTCTAAGCTTTTTCTGCCACCTACAAGAACTAATGGAAATTCTGGGGTAGTCTCAGGAGGCGCTTTATAACAAGGTAACGGGTCATAGCCGTAATCTTTCAAGAAGCTGGAGTAGAGCTCTACCTTCTTTGATGGAGTCTGAAAGTTAAATTTACCCTTCTTATGACGCTCGTATTCTTTAGGCTCCGTGATGAAGTTTTGCCCCTCCAACTCTCGGAAAGTGAGACCTTTGGGTTTTAGCCTCTCATTGGTAAACTCTTCAACAGATTGCCACGGAATGTCCAGGCCCATCCTTTTGGCAAGTTCAATGAAGATCTTTGTGTCATCCCACCTCTCGTAAAGGGGCTCTACTGCCTTGCGCTGGAGTGAGATAACCTGCAGATACTCCGGCTGCCCTCTAATTCCATCTCTTTCCAGCCAGGAAGAAACTGGTAATACTATATCGGAGAGTTCTGCCTGTGGCGTCATAAAGAGTTCAAGGGTGACCGAAAAGTCCAGATTTTCCAGCGCTTTCCAGACCTTCTTGGTATCCTGCATCTGTAAGAGGCTATTATTAGCGCTGGACACCAGCGCCCTCACTTTGTAGGGCTTACCGGTTAGTACAGCGTTTGCCCATAAGAAGGGCTGGATAAACCCCAGGAGCGCATTAGGCCCACTCGATATAGGAAATTGTTTCGCGCCAATACGTTTTTCTAGAATATCTCGTGGCAAACGGTCCTGCTGGGCTGCCCAATAAAACTCTGATACAGGTGATAGATGCGTTGGCAGCAGATTCCCTCCCTTCACATCGAGGTTGCCACATATCGCAGTCAGGATTAAGATAGCACGGGAGGTCTGGACTGAATTGTAACTGTGATCAAGAGAAACACGCTGAACAGTGCATGCAGGCTTGGTCTGGGCAAACATTCTGGCGGCGGCAATAATATCCTTTTCTGGTATCCAGGTAATTTTCGATACTTTCTCTGGTGGGTATTGTTGTACGTGT
>Ga0315545_1003702_pt1 | contig 12952 bp, 9 predicted proteins | sample SalMarSW160210MG_FD_203096 | JGI IMG/M metagenome (GOLD analysis project Ga0315545, IMG submission 203096) | Salt marsh sediment microbial communities from the Plum Island Ecosystem LTER, Massachusetts, United States - Salt Marsh Sediment SW1602-10 ... | reverse complement strand
GGCATGTCCTCCACCGGCAGGATGCGGGCGATGACGCCCTTGTTGCCGTGACGACCGGCCATCTTGTCCCCTTCGGCTACCTTGCGCCGCTGGCCGATGCAGACGCGCACCATCCTGTTGACCCCCGGCGGTAGCTCGTCGTGGCTGTCGCGAGAGAAGACCTTGACGTCGATGACCTTGCCCCGCTCGCCGTGGGGTACCCGCAGGGATGTATCCTTCACCTCACGGGCCTTCTCGCCGAAGATGGCCCGCAGGAGCTTCTCCTCGGCGGTCAGCTCCGTCTCCCCCTTAGGGGTGATCTTGCCCACCAGGATATCGCCCGCTCGCACCTCGGCGCCGATGCGGATGATCCCCTCCTCGTCCAGGTTGCGCAGGCTCTCCTCACCCACGTTGGGTATGTCGCGGGTGATCTCCTCCGGACCCAGCTTGGTGTCGCGAGCCTCGACTTCGTGCTTCTCAACGTGGATGGAGGTAAACTTATCGTCGCGGGCGACCGTCTCTGAGATGACGATGGCGTCCTCAAAGTTGTAGCCTTCCCAGCTCATAAAGACGCAGAGGAGGGTTTGGCCCAGGGCCAACTCCCCCTGGACAGTGGAGGCGCTGTCGACCAGGGGCTGGCCCTTCTCCACCCGCTGGCCCTTGTGTACGATGGACCTCTGGTTGACACACGTCCCTTGGTTGGAGCGAACGAACTTGGCCAGCTCGTAGGTCTTCTCCTCGCCGCTGTCGTACTGGACGCGGATGTGGCGGGCGGTGCAGCTCATCACCAGGCCGTCATCCTCGGCGAAGAAGATCTGGCCGGAATCGATGGCCGCCTGGCGCTCCATGCCAGTGGCTACCAGTGGCACCTCCGGCCGTACCAGGGGCACGGCCTGGCGCTGCATGTTGGAGCCCATAAGAGCCCGGTTGGCATCGTCGTGCTCCAGGAAGGGGATAAGGGAGGTGGCCACCGACACGATCTGCTTGGGCGAGAGGTCCATGAAGTCCACCTGCTCTGGCGCAGCGGTAATGAAGTGGCTGCCAGAACGGGCCTCCAGCTTGCTACCCAGGAAGTGACTGCTTTCATCCAGAGGCTCGTTGGCCTGGGCCACCACGTAGTGCTCTTCGTCGTCTGCCAATAGGTAGACGACCTGGTCAGATACGAAGGGACGGATGGGGATGGTGGTGGACGGCAGGTTGGCCAGCTTGGCCGCCACCTGAGGGGTCACCTCGGTGCCCGCCGAGGCCATTATCTTGTCATTCTTGTCACTGACATCCTGCCGCAGGAAGCGCCCCACCAGATCAGGCGAGTCGTTTGCCAGCTCCCGCACTACCTTGCGATAGGGCGTCTCGATAAAACCGTACTCATTGACGCGAGCGTAGGTGGCCAGACTGCCGATGAGACCGATGTTGGGGCCCTCCGGTGTCTCAATGGGGCAGATGCGGCCATAGTGGGTGTGGTGGACGTCGCGCACATCGAAGCCGGCGCGGTCGCGGGACAGGCCGCCCGGGCCCAGGGCGGAGAGACGGCGCTTGTGGGTCAACTCGGCCAGGGGGTTGGTCTGATCCATGAACTGAGAGAGTTGGGAGCCGCCGAAGAACTCCTTGCTGGCGGCCACCACCGGCCGGACGTTGATCAGGGCACTGGGGGTGGCGCTCTCAGGGTCGGTGATAGTCATGCGCTCCCGTATCACCCGCTCCATGCGCAAAAGGCCGATGCGGAACTGGTTCTGGATCAACTCGCCCACAGTGCGCACACGGCGGTTGCCCAGATGGTCGATGTCGTCAGGCTGTCCCTGGCCGTTGTTCAGACGAATGATCCCACGAACGATGGCTATGAGGTCCTGGGGCACCAAGATGTGGGTGTCCAGCGCCTTCTTATAGCCCAGGCTCTTGTTAAGCTTGTACCGCCCTACCTTGCCCAGGTCGTAACGGCGAGGGTTAAAGAATAGGGTGGTGAGCAGGCTACGGGCATTGTCCAAAGTGGGCGGGTCGCCCGGGCGCAGGCGACGATAGAACTCTAGGAGGGCTTCCTCCTTGTTCTGAGACGGCTCCTTCTCCAGGGTGGCCTGGATATAGCGGTGGTCGGGGTTAGTGTCCACGGCCTTGAACAGGGCGAGGATGCGCTCGTTAGTGCCCAGTTGCTTCTCGTCCTTGATCTCGGCGTCCTCATCGATGGCGCGCAGGAGAGTGGTGATGGGGATCTTGCGCTTGCGGTCCACCTTGACGGAGACAACGTCCTTGTTGCTGGTCTCGAACTCCAGCCAGGCGCCTCGGTTGGGAATGAGCTTGGCGTAGCAGAGACCGCGGCCACTGGTGGCATCGCGCTCCAGGGTTAAGTAAACCCCCGGCGAGCGCACCAACTGGGAAACTACCACCCGCTCGGCGCCGTTGACGATGAAGGTGCCCTTATCCGTCATCATGGGGAAGTCCCCCATGAAGATCTCCTGCTCCTTGACCTCGCCGCTCTCCTTAACGATGAGCTGAACGTTGACCCGCAAAGGAGCGGCATAGGTCATATCCCGCTCGCGGCACTCAGCCTCGCAGTACTTGGGCTGGCCGAACTCATGCTCGCCGAAGCGCATCTCCAGGCGGCTGCCGGTGAAGTCCTGGATAGGCGAGAGCTCGTCGAACAGCTCCCGCAGGCCCTGCTCCTGGAACCAGCGGTAGGAGTCGAGCTGGACGCGTATAAGATTGGGTACTTGAATGACGTCAGGTATGCGTGAGTAAGACTTGAGCAATTGGGACACACTATCCCTTTCCCGGGCAAAGTCCCTGGCTGTCGTCATGGACAAAAACCCCCTCAAGGGTCGCTAATGTCCGCGGCCCCTCTCGTGGCTAGAAATGCACAAGCGGCTATGGTGGATAGCTAACAGGGGAATAGAAACTCGGGGAATATAGTCCCGCCATCAACGAGATATTATAACCCAACTTTGCCAGATTTGTCAACTCCTGGCTGGGTGATAGATAAAACACCCCCCCTTTCCTCTACTCTCCGCTCGTGGTATATTTGCATTGTCTACCAGACAAACGCTTATCCAGCAACGCCGGCCGGAAGCAACTGGCTTTCGGCTTTCTTCTTGTGTAACCCTTGGAATGGGCAAGGTGCTCAACCGAGGGTTCCATACCGTTCCTTTCGTCCTTTGTGCTATATTGATATTAGCTGACAGAGCGAAGGAAGGAGAGTTGGTCGGTGTATCAGGAGTTGCGTGTATTCAGCGGCAACGCTCACCCCGATCTCGCCCAGGCCATCTGCGACTACCTGGAGATACCCCTGGGGCAGTGTGAGGCCTTCAAGTTCAGCAACGAGAACATTTTTGTGCGCTTCTACGAAAACATCCGCGCCCGCGACGTTTTCCTGGTTCAGCCGATCGTCTCCCCGGTCAACGATCGCTTAATGGAGCTGTTCGTCATGATCGACGCCGCCAAGCGGGCCTCGGCGGGGCGGATCACGGCTGTCGTCCCTTACTACGCTTACGGGCGCAGCGATAAGAAGGACCAGCCGCGAGTACCCATTACCGCCCGCCTGGTGGCCAACTTCATGGAGACAGCGGGGGCCGACCGCCTGCTCACCGTGGACCTCCACGCTGGCCAGATCCAGGGGTTCTTCAACATCCCGGTGGACGAGCTGACCGCCCTGTACATCCTCAGCCGCTACTTCAAGGACAAGGGCATCCCTAATCTGACAGTGGTGTCCACCGATGTGGGCGACGCTAAGCGCGCTCGCAATGTGGCCGATCGTCTGGACGTTCCCCTGGCCCTCGTCGAGAAGCGCCGAATCGGTAACGAACAGCGGGCGGAGGCTGTCAATATAATTGGCGAAGTCAAGGGCAGGAACGCTCTCATTGTGGACGATGAGGTGGATACCGGCAGCACCCTGATAGCGACGATGGAACTGCTGCAGCAGCACGGAACAGTCGACGTCTACGCCTGCTGCACCCACCCTGTGCTCTCGGGGCCGGCCGTCGAGAGGATCGAGCAGTCGCCCGCCAAGGAGCTAGTGGTGACCGACACCATCCCCCTGCCCATAGAGAAGCGTTTGCCCAAGATCACCGTTTTGTCTTTGGCACCCCTGCTGGGGGAAGCCATACAACGCATCCATACCGGCCATTCGGTGGGGGAGCTGTTCCAGTAAGGGTTAGTCATGCTCAAGTGGCTTAAGGGCATTATCACCGAGAGCAGCGAGAGAAAGCTGGAGAAGCTCCAGCCGCTGGTCAACGAGATCAATGCTCTCGAGGACGGAGTAGCCCCCCTCAGCGACGCCGAGCTGCGGGCCAAAACAGACCAGTTCCGCCAGCGCCTGGCCGACGGCGAGACCCCGGATGACATCCTGCCTGATGCCTTCGCCGTGGTGCGAGAGATGGCCAGCCGACGTCTGGGCGAGCGCCACTTCGATGCCCAGGTCTTGGGAGGCATTGTTCTTCATCAGGGCAAGGCCGCCGAGATGAAGACGGGTGAGGGCAAGACACTGGTGGCCACCCTTCCCCTCTATCTCAATGGCCTGGAGGGCAAGGGCGCCCACCTGGTGACGGTAAACGACTACCTGGCCAAGCGCGATACGACCTGGATGGGCCCCATCTATCACAACCTGGGGCTGTCGGTGGCTTGCCTCCAGCACGACGCCGCTTACATCTACGACCCCGGTTTCAACACCGACAACCCTAGCCTACGCCACCTGCGGCCAGTGCCTCGCCGCGAGGCTTACCTGGCCGACATCACCTACGGCACCAACAACGAGTTCGGCTTCGACTACCTGCGGGACAATATGGTGGTGGATCTCTCCCAGGTTGTGCAGCGGCCAGAGCATCCCCACCATTACGCCATCGTGGACGAGGTGGACAACATCCTCATCGACGAAGCCCGCACCCCTCTCATTATCAGCGGCCCTGCCGAGGAGACAGAGGAAGTCTACCGCATGTTCGCTCGGCTGGTGCCCCGCCTCCAGCCGGAAGCGGACTACACCATAGATCATAAGAGCCGCTCGGTGTCCCTCAACGAGGAAGGGGTAGCCAAGCTAGAGAAATGGCTGAACATCAAGAACATCTACGACTCTCAGAACTATCGCTTGACCCGCTTCCTGGAGGCCGCCCTCAAGGCTCACGCCATCTATCAGCGCGATCACCACTACGTGGTGAAGGATGGCGAGGTCGTCATCGTCGACGAGTTCACTGGTCGTCTGATGTTCGGCCGCCGCTGGTCAGATGGCCTTCACCAAGCGGTGGAGGCCAAGGAGGGTGTGCGTGTGCAGCGGGAGAGCGTGACCTACGCCACCATCACCCTCCAGAACTACTTCCGCCTCTACGAGAAGCTGGCCGGCATGACCGGTACCGCCTACACCGAAAGGGAGGAGTTCCACACCATCTACGGCTTAGACGTGATCCCCATTCCCACCCACAGGCCGATGGTCCGCCAGGACAACCCCGACTTCATCTACCGCACGCCGGAGGGCAAGTTCCAGGCGGTGGTGAGGGAGATCGAGGAGGCACATGCCATCGGCCGGCCGGTGCTGGTAGGCACAGTCTCCATCGAGATCTCCGAGCACCTAGCTGACCTCCTCAAGCGGCACAGCCAGTGCCGCAACCAAGAGTGCCGCCAGTACCACGCCGTGTGTCCCCTCAAGGAGCCCCAGGTGCTCAACGCCAAGCACCACGAGCGCGAGGCCCAGATCATTGCCCAGGCCGGGCGCTTTGGCACCGTCACCATCGCCACCAACATGGCCGGCCGTGGCGTTGACATCAACCTGGGCGGCAACCCCAGCCGCCTGGCCGAGGAGCTCTGCCGCAAGAAGGGCATCGACCCCGACACGGCTCCCCCCGAGGAACTGGAGCGCATACGGCGAGAGGCCCGCCAGATATGGCAGGCCGACCACGACAAGGTGGTGGAGACCGGCGGCCTCCATATCATTGGCACTGAGCGCCATGAAGCCCGCCGCATCGATAATCAGCTTCGCGGTCGTTCCGGTCGTCAGGGCGACCCGGGCAGCTCCCGCTTCTTCGTCTCCTTTGGTGATGACGTGATGCGCCGCTTCGCCCCCGAATGGATAGGGGGCATGATGGGCCGTCTGGGCATGGATGAGGACATGCCTCTGGAGAGCGGCATGGCCAGCAAGGCCATCGAGTCGGCCCAGACCAAGGTAGAGGGTCACAACTACGACATCCGTAAGCACGTGGTCGAATACGACGACGTGATGAACACCCAGCGCGACCTCATCTACACCGAGCGGGACAAGACCCTAGAGGGGGCTGACCTCAAGGCCAACATCCAGGGAATGATCGCCGAGGAGATCAACGAGCTGGTGGGCGCCTACCTGAGCGACCAGCAGGAGGAAGAGCGTGACCTCAAGGGGTTGCTCAATGAAATGAAGGCTATCATGCCGCTGCCGCCTCACTTCACCCAGGCTCACTTCGCCGACCTTTCCCTCGAAGATGTAGTTGGGGAGCTTCTGTCCCACGCCCAGGAGGAGTACGAGGCAAAAGAGCAGAAAATGGGTGCCGAGAACATGCGCATCCTGGAACGCCTGGTGATGCTGGGCACTATCGATAGGCTGTGGGTGGGACACCTGACAGCCCTGGACGAGATGCGCCAGGGCATCGGCCTGGCTGGCTACGGTGGTCAGGATCCCTTGGTAGCCTTCAAGCGGGAAGCCCATGACATGTGGGACCAGCTCATGGTGCACATACGGCGCAACATAACGCGTAGGCTATATCACGTGACCTTGAGCCCTCAGACTGCGCCCGCGCCGCGGCGGCCGGCAGCAGTGGGAGCGCGGGCAGGCGGGCGGAGAGGGGCGAGCGCTGGCCGGCCCGAAGGGGGTCCGCCAGCAGCGCCCCGCAAGGTGGGCAGGAACGACCCCTGCCCCTGCGGCAGCGGTCTTAAGTACAAGAAGTGCTGCGGGAGGACGGCCTAGGCCGCCCCAAGCTGGATGAGGGAAGCGGCAAGTACCCATGAGCGCAAGGGCCGGGGAAAAATCCATTGAGGCCGAGCAACTGCTGACCAACCTGTGTCAGGAGGTAACGGACGGCAAGCCCTGGTCCATCGCCCTCCTGGAAGCTATCGCCCGCTGGCCTCTGCCCGAGGAGACGGTAGGCAAGCGGCACTACCGCTACCTTGTCGGTGGCGAGGCCTTCGACTGGCTTCTATTGGCGGAGCGTCTGTGCGAGGCGGTGGGCGACCTCATCCCTCGGGAAGAGCACGAACCGCTGGTGTTCTTCGGGCAGTTGCCCCTGGACCTCAACGAGGAGGAGTTCCGCCGCCTCATGGGCCACGCCAAGTACCGGGCTCACCTCAACTACCTCTACGGTGTCACCCTGGAAGAGATGCTCCAACTGGTGATTGAGGATGACGTTTACAAGGAGCAGCGCTCGCGTGTGTGGGAGGATAACCACCTTTCGGTGGATGAAGAGGCCTGCCGGCGCCTCTACGGCTGCCCCCGCCAGGATCTGTTATGCCAGTTCCGGCAGGAGCAAGGCATAGCTGACGACACCACCATCTCCCTGACAGAGGCCAAGGAGTTCACCTACTGGTTGTTCAAGTATCGTCTGCGCTACTGCGACCCGGCGAGAGTGGCCAGCGACACCCGTCGCGCCCTGAGCATGCTCCGCCGCCTGGAGCCCTGCCGGGCGCGTTGCCTCAGCAACGCTCTTCGGGAGCCCCCCAGCGTCATCGAGGTCCCCTAGCGACGGGGCGAACAGACATAGCGGACCTGCGCGGCGTCTGTCCGCCCCCAAAGGTTGCCCTCTAGTCCTCCTCCGCAAACGAGATTACGTCGCCGAAGTACTCCCACTTGCCCTTGCCCTCCGCCGTCAGCGTAGCCCGCAGCAGCTTCATCTGTTCGAAGGACAAGTGGTCGGTCTCGCTGAGAGTGATGGTGATGCCTGGCAAGCTCAGGTCGCCCTGGTAGTCCTTGAAGATAGTGTTGACGGCGTCCAGCAGGCCCTCTCGCGTCAGGTTGTCACAGGTGGCGCGCAGGGCCTTGACCGTTAGTTCGCCCGCTGCTTGGCCGACCACGGTGAAGTTGCCGGGGGGAGCATCACCGTACTCGTTCATGATCCGGTGGTGCTCCGCTATCGCCGGGTCGTCAGTCCAGTCATACATCTTGTTGGCCTGCAGGGTGATGACTCCCTCCATGGCCTGCGGGTTGGAATACGAGAACATGGCGGCGTCAGAATTCACGTAGCCAATGAAGATCTGGACATCCCAGTCCATCTGTTGAGCCGCCTTAACGAGCTGAGCACAGTGGCCTGGGATGCAGCCGCCGTGCACCACTTCTACGCCAGCATTCTTCATGTTGGTGACCTGAGAGCGGATGTCCACGGCGGTGGACTCATAGCTCTGCTCCGACACCAGCTCGTTCTTATCGGGGTCGAGGCCGTTCTTCAGGCCGGCCAGCTCGTCCTTGCCGAAGTCATCGTTCTGGTAGATGATGCCCACCTTCTTGCCGGGCATGTTCTCCGAGATGTACTTGCCGACGATCGTCCCCTCGACGTAGTAGTCCGGCAGGATGGCAACCGACCAGGGGTGCGCCACGGGGTCCGCGGCCCACTTGTGGGCCCCCGACATAATCCACAGGTCGGGTATCCCCTCCTCGTTCAGGTACTCCCAGACGGCTGAGTGGGCGGCCGTACCCAGGCCGATGACAATGGCGAACACCTTGTCCTGCTCCACCAGCTTGCGGACGGCCTCAACGGCATGGGCCGGGTCGTACTGATCATCCTCGACCTTGAAGACGATCTGGCGGCCGCAGACGCCCCCTTCCTCCGCATTGACGTAATTGAAGTAGGCCTTGGTGCCGGCGAGGACAGGGGCGAACGCCGCCCCATAGGTGCCGCTCTGAGCGAAGTGGCTGCCCAGGATTATCTCCGTGTCGGTGATGCCGGGTACCTCCGTCACCGCTGTAGGGGTCTCGGCCGGAGTGCCGGTCACGGTAGCGGCAGGTGTGCCGGTGGGGGTTCCCTCCTCTTCCTCCTCCTCGCAGGCCACCGCCAGCACCAGCAACAGCGCTGCCAGGGCGAGGAAGATCAGCCAGAACTTGCTTAGCTTCCACATAGCTACGTCAGTCTCCTTTCCTGGATTGTCACACTTGCCCTCCTATTCCAGGGAGATATCTTAGTCTACCAAGAAAGCCTTGCGCTAGGGGCTGCCGGTGGCCGTTGGTGGCCCGATTCATCTTTCGGCGTCCGGATGGTTCTAGGAGGATCGATCCTCTGGCCCGTCCCCAGTCTGTCCTCGAGATGCCCGGATGTCCCTAAGCGCCTCGACCGAGCGGCTGTAGGCGGCGCTGAGGCGCTCGACGACCATGGCAGGCCTGATCCTGATTAGGCGATGGAAAAGGCCCGCCAGACCGTAGGGGGCAAAGATCATCACCAGGATGAGAGCAGCGCCGTAGAAAGCCCAGGAGAGCTCAGCGGGCAGATCAGCGCCGGGGAGGAAGCCGACAAGGCCCGGCAGCTCGGGCACTACAATGAGGCCCCCAGCGCCCAGGACGGAACCCAATATGGAGGCCAGGCCCCCTACCACGATGGTGGTCAGGAAGTTTATGGACAGCAGGAAGTTGAAGCTCTCGGGGCTGACGTATCCCACCACCTGAGTATAGGTTCCACCAGCGATGCCGGCGTAGAAGGCGCTGATAGCGAAGGCCATGGTCTTGTAGCGAGGCACGCTGATGCCCATCGCTTGGGCCGCTATCTCGCTGTCGCGAATGGCCACGAAGGCCCTGCCGATGCGGCTGCGGACGATGTTTAGGGCAAGGACAGTCATGAGCAAGGCGATGAACAGGGCCACGAAGTATACCCACTGATCGTTGTTGAAGTGGATGCCGAAGACGTCGTCCATGAAGTCCGCTAGGACGCCCACCTGGTCACTCACCTCTGACCTAACGTTGATGCCCTGGGTGCCGTGGGTGAGGCCGTCGTATTTCTTTAGAATCTGGGGGGTGGCCAGGGCCAGGCCCAGGGTGGCGATGGCCAGATAGGGGCCGGTGAGGCGCAGAGCCGGAATGCCGATGAGAAAGCCCAGGGTACCGGCAATGGCGCCCCCCACAATTATGGTGACCGGGAAAGGCCAGCCGTAATCGACCATCAGGATGGCGGCTGTGTAGCCGCCTATAGCCACGAAAGCGCCGTGGCCCAGGGAGATCTGGCCATTGTAGCCGGTGAGAATATTAAGGCCCAGGGCCACGATGGCCCACATGGCGATCATGCTGGCCTGATAGGTGCGATAGGTGCCGAGGCTGAACGGTACCCCTTCAGGCAGGACGTGGCTGAAGGGCACCCACCAGAGCAGGAAGAACGCCAGAACGGCGAAGACGACGATCTTTGATGTCGGCAGCCGGCTTGGTCGTCTCATACCCGCCTCAGCGCTCGCTTACCAAAGATGCCGGTCGGCCTGATCAGCAGCACCACAACGATGATGAGCAGGGTCACCGTCAGCTTCATATCTGGTCCCAGCCACTCCTGTGGGGTGTAGGTTCCCACCAGGTTCTCGCTTACGCCGATAATGAGGCCGCCAACTATCGCCCCCACTGGGCTGTCCAGGCCGCCCAGGACGGCGGCGGCGAAGGCGTACAGGAGGACGCCCATCATCATGGGGGGCTGGAGCAGAATGAGGTGAGCGATAAGTATCCCGGCCACAGCCCCGACGGCAGCCGAGAGGGACCAGCCCACGGTTAGCATGCGCCCCACCCGAATGCCCATCAGGCGGCTGGCGATGGGGTTCTGAGCGGTGGCCCGCATGGCCAAGCCCACGGGGGTATACTGGAAGAACAGGTAGAGGGCAGCCATGATACCCACCGCGAAAACTATAATGGTCAGGTCATGGTAGCTGACTACCGTGGGCCCGATATCCAGCGCTCCTTCGCCGAAGAACTTGACCCCCGTTACCTGGATCTCGGGGGGCGCGGGGAAGCCCTTGGGTATGCCGCCCCAACGCCAGGTGGCTACATTGTTGAAGATGGCGAACAGCCCCAGGGTGACGATGATGATGTTCAGGGTGGGCGCCCCCTCCACCGGCCGTATGATCACCCGCTCGATGAAAGCACCGAGACCAGCTGCTATGAGCAGGACGAGGGGGAACATGAGCCAGTAGTGGCCCCCCCATTCCCAGATCGACCAGCCTATGAAAGTGGTCAACATAGCCAACTCGCCCTGGGCGAAGTTGAGGACGGTGGTGGAGCGATAGATGAGGACGATGGCCAGGGCGAGCAGTCCATAGACGCTGCCTGTGGCCAGACCCGTCACCATCTGCTGTAAGAACTCGTCCACTTCAGTCCTCCCGAGCTCCTACTGACCCAGATAGGAGCGCTGCACCGCTTCGCTCTTTCGCAGGTTCTCGCTGGTATCTGCCAGGGCGATGCGGCCCGTCTCCAGCACGTATCCGTAATGGGCGATTTCCAGAGCGAGATTAGCGTTTTGCTCTACCAGGAGGATGGTTACCCCCTGCGTTCGGTTAATGGCGTGGATAATCTCGAAGATCTCCCGCGTGACGATGGGAGCCAGGCCCATGGACGGCTCATCAAGCAGGAGAAGGCGCGGGTTGCCCATCAGTCCGCGGGCGATGGCCAGCATCTGCTGCTCGCCGCCGCTGAGGGTGCCCGCTATCTGACTCCGACGCTCGGCTAGGATGGGGAAGTACTCAAATACTTGTTTGAGTGCCGCTTCAAAGTCCTGTCCTCGCCGCCGGAACTCCCCGATGCTGCGTGCCAGTCCGGTGAACCTAGAGTAGGCCCCCAGCCTCAGGTTCTCCAGCACCGTCATGTCGCTGAAGAGCTGCCGCCCCTCGGGGATGTGGGACATGCCCATGGAGACGATCTCCTCCGCCGAGCGGCGGTCGATCCGCTGTCCCTCGAACTCGATGCTGCCACTCTTGGGCCGCAGCAGGCCCGATATGGCCCGTAGGGCGGTGCTCTTGCCGGCGCCGTTGGCCCCCAGCACCGCTACGACGCTTCCCTCCGGCACCTCCAGGGACACGCCGTGGAGGGCAATGATGGGACCGTAGGCGGCGACGACTTCGCGGAGCTTCAACATCGTTTCTACCCGCCCAGGTAAGCCTCAATCACAGCGGGGTCTTTTTGCACCTCCGCTGGTGTCCCCTCGGCGATCTTCCGGCCAAAGTTGAGGACGCAAATGCGATCGCAAATGGGCATGACAAGCTCCATGTGGTGCTCCACCACCAAGATGGTCACTCGGAATTCGTCACGAACACGCCTAATAACCTCGCCTAGATGGCCCAGTTCCTGATGGCTGAGGCCGCTGGCTGGCTCGTCCAGAAGGATCAGGCGTGGCCTAGAGACCAGGGCACGTGCCAGCTCCACCTGCTTCTGAATGCCGAAGGAAAGGTCGCCAGCCCGCATGTCCTTCACCTCTTCCAGGCCGAGGAACCTGACCACTTCCTCTGCCGTGTCCCGCGCCAGCCGCTCCTCCCTCCACGCCGCCGGTAGCCGACCGACGCAGGTGATGACCTCGAAAGCTGTGTGGATGGCGGCGTTGGCATATCGCAAGAACACGTTTTCCTTGAGGGGCGGGGAGAAGCGGCTGTGCTGGCCCACCAGCAGGTTCTCTATAACGGTCATCGTCTTGAACATCTCCACGTTCTGGAAGGTGCGAGCGATGCCCACGTCCACAATGTCGTCGGCGGCTAGCTTCACCAGATCATGGCCATCGAAGACCATATCGCCCCGGTCGGGCTCGTAGAGGCGGCTTATGCAGTTGAAGAGGGTGGTCTTGCCGGCGCCATTGGGTCCAATAAGACCCGCGATCTCGCCCGGCTGAACCTCAAATGATACATCGTCCAGGGCGATGATCCCGCCGAAAGACTTGGTGAGGGCGCTTATCTGTAATCCAGTCACAACCCTAGAGTAAAGCTGCTGTCAGCATGACTTGCAAGACGCCTAGCTTTGGTAACGAATATATTAACGGTTTTCTTTTTAGGTGCAAGTGCTGGCGGCAACAAGTAGGATAAACTTGTTCGAGAAATGAAC
>Ga0315545_1003701_pt1 | contig 12954 bp, 14 predicted proteins | sample SalMarSW160210MG_FD_203096 | JGI IMG/M metagenome (GOLD analysis project Ga0315545, IMG submission 203096) | Salt marsh sediment microbial communities from the Plum Island Ecosystem LTER, Massachusetts, United States - Salt Marsh Sediment SW1602-10 ... | reverse complement strand
CGAACCGAACATGGTTATGTGTAGCAGGTATTGGCGAGTGGGGGACTAGCGGTGCCTCATGGTGGCTAAGTCGCCATTGGCAAAAAATATATAAACGCGCGAAAAACAAATCCTTTGCGTGTATAACCAAAACCATATATGGAAGTGACGATTCGACATCCTTGGTCCACTTGTTTTTATCCAAGGAAGATGTTGAGAATACAGTAAAGAAGACTTCCAACAAATCAATTCAGGGGACTCACTAACGCTCGCCCCTGATCTTTTCGTTATGTTTTTAAATCTGACTCAAATATTTCCTTCTGCCAATTTCGAGGCTTACAAAAGTCATGAGGTATCTATTATGCTTAAGTTCTGGACAACAATTATAGTCTTTGGACTTATCGCCATTATATTTGGATGCGCACAACCTAAATCAATGATAATGAAAGCCACCCCACTTGCTGATCAAACACTCAGATATGAACAAGGTCATCAGGTTTTTATCTCACGTAAAGTTCAATACAGCGTTGCCCTCGCATGTCCAACAGAAATTGTTAAGCCCGGAAATCCTATCGATTTCTTTGTTTATATCCAAAATAACTCAAATAATCCTCTTAATTTTTCTACAGATAATATCCATGCACATTGTGGGCAAAAGAATATCTATATTTATCACCCGCAGGAGGCATTACAGGATGAAGAGAAAAGAACCGATATATCTCCTTCCGATTTAGCTGGGCTTACACCAAGTGATATTTCGCTTTTGTCACCTCAGATGTCTAGTTACTACCAACGAAGAAATCAAGAGCTTCAAAGTTTTGCTCAAAGCCTTCTTAAAGCACAGACAATTTCCGCAAATACTACACATGAAGGTAGGGTGCGAATGGCTTTCCCATCGTGTTCTCGCATACTAAAGCTTAGAATACAAACTGGTAATGATATCCACACATTTGAATTTGAGACAACATTGAAATAGCATTTATATGAATTGGTGCTTTTGAAAAAAACATAACAAGGCTGCGAATCTCATCCATTGTTATGTTTTCAGAGGTAAACATGAAGATAACTAAATTGGATGCTGGAATTTCGCAGCTAAAAGAAGCTATTTATCTATTCTTTGAGCGCAGAGATCCAATCGCAGTCCATACAGTTGCTGGCGCGGCATCCAATTTGTTATTCAATTTGGGTGAGCATGAAAAAGTAGATAGCCCTGTGCGGGGGAACCCTCATGTTAGGGAGGATAAAAAAGCATTGTGGATTTTTAAAATCAATGAGGCACAGAGTTTCTTTAAACATGCTGATCGTGATCCTGACACAGATTTTGAATTTGATTCTTGGATAACTGAAATATTGATATTCGAAGGTTGCTTTCTTGTTGAAGCGCTTACAGGTGAAATGTTCCCTGAAGCAAAATTTTTTACTATGTGGTTTTCGGTTAAACATCCAGAGTTATTATCAGAAGGAAGCTACAAAGAATTAATTAAAACTTGGATTTCGAAAGGACTTGATGTAAATGACTTTAAATCAATACGTATTGCTCTTGCTCAAATAAGGAAAACATAACAAAGCTTTTGCAGCGGACGCAAAAAAAAGCCGCGCCGCTGAAAAGCGGCGTTATGTTTTAAAAAGATTATAAAATGGTACGAGAAAAGCAAGAATTACAGCTATATATCGAAGAGCATCTAGACAGAAGAAGGTTTGCCCCTAAAACCAAGATTTCCTATTCATATTGGATTAACAGGTTAACAGATTTCTTCGGTAAATACTCATTACTCGATTTTACATTGGATGATTTATCAGAATTTATGAGACACCTCGATGAAAATGAAAATCTAGCTCCAAGCACCATAAAACAAGCAGCCAACTCTCTTCACTTCTTTTTCAATACTCTGGGAAAACAGAATTGGGAAATTAGAAGGCTACGAAAAAAGACGATAAAACGATTACCCCAATATGTTCCTACCCAAAAGGAAGTTTTCTCCATAATTGAAATCATTTCATCAAAACAGTCAAAGCTTGCTGTAGCTTTAGTATATTCAATGGGATTAAATTTAAGAGAAATAGTAAATTTACGTCTAATTGATATCGATTTTAAAAACAATATTGTCCATATTTCTATTAAGCCCAAAAAGGCATCAAGAAAGGCGATTTTAGCTGATTCTCTTAAACCTAAATTGTATGCTTACATCAGAAACAGTAAGCCAGCCAAATGGGTGTTTGAAAAAAGAGATGGAGTACAAATAAGCTCTTCATCAATACAAAAAGCTGTAAAAAGCGCCGTTAAAAAGCTTGGCTATCAAAACACTATAACGGTTCGATCTTTAAGGTATGCATATATTAAGCACCTTGAGAAATTGGGTGAAAATTTGCAAGATATCTTGAGAGAGCTAGGCATGGCTCACCAGACGTCATATAAATTCTATTCGCAGTTAGGTCAGAAAAAGAAAAAAATATCAATCAGCCCTATAGACCGAAGAATTAATGAAGGATCTATCAGTGTTACAACCGACCAATACATAGCCACCAACAGAATAAATGAGCTCATTGAGTTAGAATCTGGAAATTTCGATCTGACGAAACTCATTCAACTATTGCATGAAATCAACGTATCAAATTCAAATCAAATGTTTTTAAGCATCGCCATGCAAGTTAGAGTCATTATTGACCATGTACCCCCTATTTTCAATTGCAGAAACTTTCAAGAAGTAGCAAATAATTACAGAGGATCAAAATCGTTTAAAAAGTCAATGCAAAACTTACAGAATTCACTTCGGAATGTCGCGGATTCATATTTGCATACTCAAATTAGAAGGTCGGAAGTCTTGCCCACGGCTAACCAGGTTAATTTTAAAACGGATTTAGATGTGCTTTTATCTGAAATTGTGCGGATAAACAAATAGATCCGTTAAAATATTCAGAGAAACTTAACCATGCGTTTGCAGGCGACGCTCGTACCTCGCGCTCCTGAAACGCGCCGTTAGTGTCAAGTAGCAGGGTATAGCGAGGATTAAAAAATTGAAAATCGGGCAAATAGTACAAGAATACAGAGTAGATGCGCTGATTGCACAAGGCTTTTCAGGCGAGGTATACAGCGTTACACATATTAATACACAAAGAAAATATGCAATGAAAATATTCCTTCATTCTGAAAGACCGAACCTGAAGGAATACACAAATTACCAATTAGAACTTCCAAAGTTGCTTTCTGGAATAACTTCTGAGCATCTTTCAGTTCCAATATCATCCGGTGTTATTAATGGTATAATATTCCAAATCTACGAATTTATTACTGGTCAAACGCTAAAGGATTATATACAACAAAATGCCCCAATCCCTCCGATAGAGGCTCTTGAAATCATATCGCAATTAGCTTCTGGTCTAAGCCAATTGGAGTCACATAATATAATCCATGGTGATGTAAACCCTCGAAATATTCTATTATCAGAGAGTGAGCCTAAAACCTTAACCAATAAAGTAAGAGCCCGTATAATTGATTTCGGTATGGTGCGAATTGTCGACACAAATGATTCTATTATTTGGGCTGGTTCGTATGGATATGCACCTCCAGAACTGATCGGTGAAACCTACAAATCCATTGAATCAACGGACGCATTCAGGGTTCGAGTTTCAACGGAAATCGGTCCTCATGTTGACATCTATGCGCTTGGGGTAATAACGCTGGAAATGCTCACAGGTGAAGCCACCCGGCCAAAACCACTGACATCGAATATCCTATCTTCTGTTATCATTGAGAAAAACAGAGCACTTAAAATTTCTTCGAACGAATCGGTTAATCAATTGTCTAGACTTATTTGTGATATGCTTTATGCGAAACCGTCTAAAAGGCCAAAAGCTATAGAGGTTTACCATTCGGTCATTTCCTTAATTCAAACGTTCAAAGAATCTAGTCATGAAAAACGTATAGATGAATCAGATGTTTCAGTTTCTAAAATCGTCCAAGATCTGCCAGATATGAATCCAATTGCTGAAGGGCTTGAAAGAGCTATAAGTTCATTGAATGCTATTTCGGTATCGGTAGCGGAAGCCTCTGCAGTTATGCTTCGGACAAATGAGAAATTGGAGTCTATGGGCAGTACCACAGATGATTTTGAGATAATAAATCAAATGAATTTGGCCTTCGAAAACGTTATTTCAAAGTCAAAGACATCTTGGACATTGGGCATATTAATAAGCATCAGCTGTTTTTGTGTCATACTCGGTATGATAGTTTGTTCTGTAGTCCTGGCAGTTGTTACTGGAAAGCCATCCTGGAGCCTTGTATTTGGGGGGGCTAGCATCCCTTTGATCATAGGCACCATTTTGTGGCGGCCTTATGACCGTATTTTTCGCGCAACAATACTCTCGCAGCAACTTGAAATGCTGCATTTGCAAGCTACTGCGGGAATTCGAGGCACCTCTGATATCAACCGCCGTATGGATATATTTCGTGAAGCCCTTGCCGGGCTTGAGGCTCTATTTGACAAACATGCGAAAAGATAGCACCAGTTCTGCACATTGAAGTTCATATTTGACACTAACATGGGCATTCACCAGATCTCAAAAGCCTTGCGGCTTTTGGTCCAGGTGATGCCCGTCGTTATATACCTTAAAGCACTTAAATGTGGCAACTTTACAAATATCAACCAATTAACAAGCTAACATTGAGCAACTTGGCCCAGGACAAATTGTGGGCATCCCATGCATATGCATTTAATGATCCTTTCGAGTTTAGACTTAAGCAATCAGCCATAGCAAAAGGAATTGATATCGTCAGAAAACAAAAGCCAAAGTTCAATATTATTACTAACGACGAATTGATCAGACGTGCGACAAGACGGTATGAGAGTGAGTTGAGAAAAATGAGTGTCGTTTGCTTTACTTCAAAGCCTGATGATATTCTTATGTGGGCACATTATGCTGACTCTTATAAAGGTTTCTGTCTTGGATTCAGGAACAAGAATGATGGTCAAGAATTGAGTGATCTAGGTATATATAAAGTTAATTACCACTATGAATATGCTGAAAAGGATTTTGCAAAGGTTTGGCATAAAGATGGTTTGGCAAGTATCATTTGGACAAAGTTCAAAGCTTGGGAATATGAATCAGAGTTTCGCAGGGTTATGGTCCATTCAGAACAACTTGTAGATTATCCGGGCAGCCTTAATAAGATCATTTTTGGGTTACGGACAAGTTTTGAAGACATTCAGTTAGTTCAAACAATTCTAAAGAAACATTCAAATATTGAATATCTACGGATAGTACCAGCCGAGGACGAATATGAATTACATATTAGAGGTATATAACAATTCGCTGAAGCAGACTTGCTGGCTGTCATGCTTTTTGCTAAAAAAGATAGGGAAAATGAAGAGGTGGAGAAGCAAAAAGGCATGCCAGCTGACGCAAGCAGCTTAGCTCCACCGTTCGGCGAATAAAAGTACAGAAATCTTGTTCGGCTGAGACCATATGAAAGACCCTGAATCATTTACTAACCAGCAGAAACGCATAATTGGAGAGAGTCACGCGCGGGCTTTGATTGGCAGCCGTTTCAGAGAGGTTTTTGATCAGGTCACCGACGAAGGGATCGATGTTATGGGCTGCGGTTTCGAGGGTCAGTATACAGAGCAAGAACCTATCATTCGTTTCCAAGTTAAACTAGGTTCTTCATATCTCAAAGGGATTCGCATTGCACCCGAAACGTTGCGTTATCTAGTCAGCCGTGTTGAGGACGAACCGGTTTTTTTCCTTCACTATTCCGAAATCAAACATGACGACGTTCCGGATTATTTCCTGATATTCCATCGTTGGTTGATAGCCCATGCTGAGGATGTCAGCGCAGCACTGGAAGCGGAGGAAGACTTGTGGATTCCACACATGGATTTACAGCCGTTGTCATTGCAAAGTGTTGATGATCTCTGGCGTGCCTGTAAAGATGAAATCGCGAGGTGCACCGGATCATCGAGGAGCATCCTTGTAAGGCGCAGGCCGCATTTCTCAAGTTACCATTTATTTCGTCACTTCCAGCATATCGCTTTAAATTGGGATCTCGCTCTTCTTTGTGGGAACAAGCATATACTCGGATTGTCGCAGCTCCCCGAATCGTTGATAAGCGAGCTTCAGCACTTCTGGGAGAAGAAACAGGTCAACCCGATCCTCGCGGATCTATTTCGAGTACGTGACTATCACCCCCTTGCACGGACTCCGAAGTCAGTCATTCACATGGCACAAGGACACTTACTCCGAGCTTTTGCGGCATACGACGATGGCAAGGAATTCACTCTAAGTAATAGATTCGATGTAGTCCATGTCGCTGCTGCGCGCACTCTCGCAAGTAGGTATCCACGCATAGCATCCCCAGTACTGCAGGTTCTTTCTTGCTGGCGTGGGCGTACCGTACAGGAAGTGCTGGTAGCACTCCAAATGGCGAGTACTTTATCGTTGTTTGATGCATCTAACAAAGAAGCTTTTATTAATACAATACGACGTCTTGTTCAAGAGGTGTATCAAGCATGCCCAAGCTCACTGGAACACTACCAACTCCTGCATCACGCCTATGAAGTCTTAGGAGAGGTTGGTGAAGACCTGTCAAATGTAATTCGCGCTGTAGAGTTTGCGAAGTCAAATATGGAACTCGAGCTTCTTCACCTGTCGACTTACGGTTGGGGGGTTGGGCCTCATGTTGTGCTCTACTACAAACGTGCGCTTGAGCGGGCCTTTCTGAGCGGCAATACAGTTGCACAGGAATACAATCAAAGAATGCATGCCCTGATGGCAAATGAAATCGGATAAATCATTGATAAGGCATGATCGTCTTAGCTACTATGGCCTTATTGTGTATGGCGTTGCTGCCGAACCAATGGATGCACTTGACGGCCATTCCGCTCGCGCTCCACGGCCGCAAGTGATCATGTTGTTATGGATAAAAAATGAAAAAAGTATGTGGAAACTGTAATTTTCAAATTGACTCCCGTGCCGGTAAAAGTGGCATAGAAATACTTTGTGCCCATGATAATGAGTGGCGCAAAGACAATTCACCCAATTGCGGCAAATGGGCAGAATACATCGCTAAATTATCACCTCAAGACAGATTATCTATCGCGGTATCTGAGCGACAAACATCACTTGCACTGGAAACTAATCGACTTGCTTCAGAAGCCAACGATGTGGCACGAGATGCCAGTGAATCTGCCAAAGAAGCTAACCGCATAGCTTCGGATGCTTTAACAGAGGCTCGCTCAAGTGCTGAATCAGCACGTAAGCAGGCACGATGGGCCATGTAGGCCGCGATTATAGCTACTGTGGCTATTATTATTGCTGCGATGGCATACATAAAAACTCCATAACAAACCAATCCAGCCGACAGCTAAAGCTGCGGCTGATCGGCACGTTATCTTTTTTCGGAGCATTAAAGGAAATCAAAAATGAATGACGCCCAAAATTATAAGATGATCATTGAGAACATTTTTCAACAGGAAGTAGATATTCCTGATAATAATAATTCGAACAACTGTATCGGTGCACTAAATGGGATTAATAATTTTATAGTTTTCAAGAACAATTTCATTGATAGACTAAAAAGACTATCCCGGTTTTTTAAGGCTGATAGAGAAGCGGTTCAAAATCTCATAAATACAGTTCGATTAATTGCTTTCGCGAAAGGTTACAAATGGTCAGGCCCATACTCAGAACTAGTTGCATTGGATTTTTGGATTCAATACGAAAATCTCATTAACATAAAATACGTTCACAAAGGTAATGTCAATAATTTCGAAGACAGTATCGCTAAAAAGATTGGCCAACAGGAGATTGATTTGGATATTAGTTTTGACTTGCATTTTATAAAAATATTTATGGATGTTAAGTCGTTGATCCCAACTCATCTCGAACTTGTTGATAACATATTAGAAAAATTAAAAAGGGAAACAGATGTTGAAGATTTTTTAATTGGAATAGATGATTTATTTGATGTGGATTATCTTCAGACAAAAAAAGATTATATTTACGAACTCCGCGAAGGTAGGCTCTTAGAGGAGCTTAAAAAATGCATAGAAAATAAAATTACACCCTATGAACACACTTTACAAAGTGGCGAAAATGTCAATTATCAAGTTAATTCCCCACCCTTGGGGTCACAGTAATTCCCCACTTTTGCCATAAGAGGGATAGCAATTTAAGTGGAATAAGTGGGTCTTAATTTCTTTCTATATGATTCACCTCCTTCTATCAAAATGTGGTGTGCATGATGGGCCACACGGTCCAATGCGGAATTGGCCATGACCGGATCCGGGAACAGGGGGATCCAGTCTTGAGGGGTCCTGTTGCTGTTGATAATCATCGATGACTTGAGATGTCGTTCAGTGACAATTTCATAGAAGTCTTCGGCCTGAGTGGGGGTGAGCGCAGTAAGACCGAAGTCATCGATGATCAAAAGATCCGGTCTGAGGAACTTCTTGATCCTTTTCTCCCAGGATTGATCTGCCCTGGCAGCATGGAGGCTCCGGAGCATTTTGACCGATTTGACAAACAGCACATCATAGCCTTTCCTGCATGCCTCATGACCTATGGCTTGGGCCAGGTGGGTCTTGCCGACACCGGCAGGACCATAGATAAGGACATGTTCTTTTTTCTCAATGAAGATACAGGTGGCCAGATGCGTGATCAAAGCGCGCTTGATCTTCGGGTTAAAGGAGAAGTCAAATCCCTCTAAAGTCTTCTCCTCCTCAAAGGAGGCGCGGGAGAGCCTCTGCGCGAGTTTTTTGGCCTCCCTTCTCTCTATCTCATCCTGGAGCATGAGCTGGAGGAAGGTGAGGTGGTCACAGTCTTCCTCCTGGGCCTGCGTGAGCCGGAGATCCAGAGACTCAAGGAATCCCCCAAGCCGCAGGATCTTCAGCTGCTGGGCAATGTGATGGTCGATGTTCATGGAGACACCTCCGGGGTAAAATAGGTTGCAGGCCGTAAGAAGCTTTTCCCAAGAGGAGAGAGAGGGCTTACGGGAGAGGTATCCTCAGGTTTTGAAAGCCCCATCTCCAGGATATTCTTTATACTCTTATAGCGGTAGTTACCAAAACTCAGGGCCCGTTCACAGGCCCTTTCCATCTCCTCGTGGCCATGTTTTTCTGCCAAGCGCAAGATGCCCTGGGCCTTGCGGAGATTCCGCATGGCGTGGTCAGAGAGGATCGTACGGATGAGTTTTTCAGTATAGGGGCCATACTCCGCGGCCTTGTTCCTGCAGTAGGTGGGTGTGGCCATAAGGTAGGCCAGCTTCTCAGGGGGATAATCGCTCTCGTCGGTGAGCCTCTCTCCCGGATATCTGGCTCGGCGATGGGTCTTGATGAGCTCATGCCGGTAGAAGATCCGGACTAGTTTTTGGGTACCTCTTACCCATACCTTGTTCCCGATATAGCGTGTCGGAAGAGAGTAATAGGCGCGATCAAAGACCACATGGTGATCAGGGTGGACACTACATTCCTTCCACAGGGGTATCTCAAAGGCTACCGCAGGAAGAGGTTTCAGGGAGGGTTTTTCTTCCTCCAGAAAGACCGGATAAGGCCTTCTCTTGGTGGTTCCATGGATCTCCTGGCCAATCTCATTTCTCACCCAAGACAAGGCCCTATGATTGGCTTCAGCGATATCTCTAAAGCAACGGCCGGCCAGCAGGTGTTGACGGACCACTGGGACTAGCCTTTCAACCTTCCCTTTCATTCTTGGAGACCGGACCTTGGCCGGGTCGGCGACAAAGCCATAGTGTCGCTCCAGATCCGCATAGGCACGGTTCAGGGTAGGATCATAAATATCGGGTTTGATCACCCCTGGCTTAAGGTTATCCAGCACGATGGTGGCCGGGACCCCATCAAAGTGCTGGAAGGCCCGGATGTGACAGTCTATCCAGGCGGGAGCGTCCATACGAAAGACAAAGCGAACGAAACGGTGGCGGCTGTAAGAAAGAGTCATGATAAAGGCCCAGGACCTTCGCTGCCTTTTAGTTGCGGGATCATACATGAGCCTTGCGTAGCCAAAATCCACCTGGGCCTGCTGCCCGGGGGGAGTCTCTATCCGGACAGTGACGTTGGGGGCTCCCATGTCAAACTCCCTTCTGAGGTAGCGTTTCACACTACAGTAGCTCACCGGTACGTCATGTTCTTCTTTCAGCAGCCTCCAGATCTGCTTGGCGGTTATATCCTCATCTTTAAGCCACTGGCTGATCTGGTCCCGATAGATATCAACGGAGTCCATGGCTGGCCTTTCATACAGTGAGGGAGCACGGGAAAGGCTCCTGAGCTTTCTGATCAGCTCCTGTTGCTCAGGGAATGGATCCTGTCTCCTTACGCCGAGCTGTTGGGCCACATGGATGTACTTGCGGATGGTTTTGCGGTCAAATTTCAACGATCTCTTGATTCCTTTGATGCTGTTGCCTTGATGCCAGTGATAGATAATCTCAACAATCTCATTCATTGCTCCATTCCTCCTTGCCATAGTCCCTCCTCTCCAAAGGTTATGTTAAACCTTGGAGAGTACAGGAATTTCATGTTACTCTATACCCTCTCCATGGCAAGGGGGTGGGGAAATACCTTGATCCCGGTGGGGAATTATCTTGATCCTGGGGGTGGGGAAATACCTTGCTCCCGACACCCTTTAAAGGGGGGATTTACCATGATCCTCGACAAAAAAGCTAAATTTAGAATTGCATATGTAAAAGCCAACTCTAATACAGTCCTGTCAACAACGAGAAGCATGGACCCATATAGGTTGGCAATTGACTATAAATACAAGGTGCTTGATTATTACAACAAATTATTGACACATAAACCAAGTTTTCTCCTTTTTGTAGCAAATCCATGGTTTAATACGGAAATGAGAGATTATTCGGGTTTCAATGAGATATTTTATCGAGCATTATCAAGGCGAGTATTTATTGAGCTTATCAAAAAAACAGATGATATAAGCCTGTATTATCCAGAATTGGCAGGCAAGGGTTTGAGAGTCTGTGATATTGCGAATCTTATTTCAGGGTTAATTTTCATTGATGATAAATCAGTAATGCACACAGGCAATGATCAATATAAAGCCTATATCTATACCAATCCTAATGCAAAAAACAGATATCTTACCAAAAATGATTTCGATGTTTTACACTGGTCGCCATCGGCACAGCAACCAGATGTTATAGAAGATTTTATGCATGATAATTATTGAAAGAAAGCAAGATAACAAGGCAAATTAACTCGGACTGGCAAAAGCTGCGCCGCTTCGCTCTGCACCTTTTGCCAGCCGGTTATTTGCGACGTTAGGAGCTACATCAATTGAAGGAGATAGAAAACGGATAGGAAAGCAAAGATAAGAGAATATAAAGCTACTCCTTGTTCCATGGGTATCTACCAAATAAAGAACAAGGTAAATGGAAAGATGCTAATCGGCTCGAGTGTTAATCTACCAGCGATACTAAATCGTTTTAAGGCTGAGCTGAAGATAGGCAGTCACCGTAATATAGTCCTACAGAAGGAATGGCAACAATTTGGTCCTGAGATGTTTGAATTCAAAGAACTTGAGCTCCTTGAACCGGTAGATGATCCAACTTATGACCCTGCTGAAGATCTTCATGTCCTTGAAGAGCTTTGGATTGAGAAGCTATCTCCATTCGGTGACAAAGGATATAATAAGCCTCCAAAGCCTGGCGACTAACAACAGGATTCAGGCTGACACAAGAAGCCGGCGGGATTTTGTGCAAACTCGAAATGCTTTAAACGGCTTTTTGTGCAGCTGATCCAAGACGTTAGATTTTTTGGAGGTAAATATGAAAAACAATGAATTGAAAGTTTATTATGGCGGGGGTTTAAACCAAAATCTTGATAAAGCCATTGAGAATTGCCTAAAACATTTTGGTTATAAAAAGTGGGCATCGGGAATGAGTCTTGAAGGAGTTAGAGACAGAGCCTTTGACTATAATAAATCTAACAAGGCAATCCACCCGACTCGTAAACTCGCGGGTGATAGGAGCGTTAGACATAGAAAATTAAAAGGAGATATTCATGAAATTAAATATCGTTTATAAAAAAGAAAAAGAATGGTTTATCGGGCATATACAAGAATACCCGTATTACGAAAGCCAAGGTAAAACAATCGATGAATTAAAAGAAAATTTAATAGAAATTTATAATGATATACAAAAAGGGTTGGTGCCAGACGCAGAGCCGTTTAAGCTATTGGAAGTGGCAATTTGAAAAGAAAACAATTGATTAAAGAAATTAAGGCAATCGGGTGTATTTTTGTGCGTCATGGTGCAAATCATGATTGGTATAAAAATCCCCGAACTGAAAAAAGCCAACCTATTCCGAGACATACAGAAATAGAAGATGGCCTCGCTAAGAGAATAATCAAAAGGCTATCCTAAAATGTCTAACCTTGCTCTTCCAGCCGACAGTCTAATGCCTGCGGCTGAAGAGCCCGTGTGTGCCGGGCATGGCACGTAGCTAGTGAGGTGAGAGTCCTCACACCAGGTATTCGCGGAGCCTAAGGTTAGGAGAAGGACAAGGGCGTCGTCGCGAGGCGGGGTCTGGATGAAGTCCAATCCAAAGATGCAGGGCGATGCGCCTTCGCCCTTCAGGCTACGGCGGCACAGGCGTACAGGCATGTCCGCCATAGTGCTGCAATAGCAAAACGACGGCGGAAACCGGATCTGAGGTGTGGTACATCCGGGACGAGCGGGCACCTGTCTGCGTGCGGTGTCGCACAGGCAGGCGTGACCGTAAAGTCCTCCATCCGCAAGTGGGGTGTGCTTTATAAATCCGGCGTTTATGCATTGAAAGTTACGTGTCTTACCCTGGGAGATCTCTCATGTGCCCTGGGATGTCGCGTGCGACTGAAACCGGCTGAGGGCAGAGCAATCGACCCTGATCGCATGGGAGAAGTCAGCAGAGGGCATAGTAGGTATTGAGCAGGGGAGGCTAGTGAGACACTCCAATGTCGAAAGGCGGAGAAACC
>Ga0315545_1003700_pt1 | contig 12955 bp, 10 predicted proteins | sample SalMarSW160210MG_FD_203096 | JGI IMG/M metagenome (GOLD analysis project Ga0315545, IMG submission 203096) | Salt marsh sediment microbial communities from the Plum Island Ecosystem LTER, Massachusetts, United States - Salt Marsh Sediment SW1602-10 ... | reverse complement strand
TGCTTGGCCGGAGAAACAGAAGGTATCGGCGTCACCAAGGACTTCGATAGTGCCAGATGTTGTGCTCGGACAGGAGACAGATGTACAGTTGGGCCATACTCCATGATCATCAGCAAGCACTATGCCACTAGGCAGCACTATAGACAACAGGCAAATGATAAGAATGACTTCGACTACGAACTGGGATTTCCGCACTGAATTTGCGACTAGTTTCTTGGCTGCCATTTGACCCCCCATATTGAGTATTCTTCTCTGATTTGCATCTCCTTCAGGTTTTGCATCGTGCCGGAGTGAGCGTTTATCCTGACTACCAACCCTACGTTCGTCTTGAAGTAGTATATCACATAGAGCTTATTTGTAATAGAACCCGATTATACTACAATCTAAGAAACTGTCAATCCTTTGTCCGGCGTCCAAGACATGCTCTGGAGTCAAGGAGCCACAAAACGTCACATTGTTGTGCTTCACTCCTATTGGTTCACGGAGGCAAAAGGTGTTTACAGTGCTAATGAGTACTGATAATATCATTGTGAATATTGTCAAAGGAGAAAAGTAAAGATGTTAACTTATCAACTTCGTGAGCGCTCCTTTCTACTTGAAGAAGGTGGCACTTTAGATTTTCCGAATACGGTGTATGTAGAATTCCTGTTCTGTCCTACAGAGGCTTTAGGGAAGCATTCTGGTAGGGGGAGAACCGTTTTGCGTGGAAGTGGCGCAAGAATTCGATATGACGCAAATACTGGTAGGTCATATGTAGATTCTGTACCGCTCCTAAAACCGCTGAATGTCACTATTAAGAAGCCTAATATTACGATAAGGCTAAGGGGAAATCGGCTTTACATACGAACGTATTATGAAGAGAGAGATGACCTTGTTAGGCTGATTGAAGCCGTATACTATGGGCTTCCACCCATACTGAATCTAAATTTTGCGGAGCCACCGATTATTAAACGTGTGAAAGGAAAGATTAGGAACACCACATTTTGTTGGGCACATAAACTAGAAGTCTTTGGCTTTGAGGTCACTACTCAAGAGACACAAGAGGAGAAGGTGAATTCTGCCTGGTTTACTATGGAATTTTTGAATACTCATCCTGCGCGAAGACGAGTTCTAGCCGCGCTACAACATTTCTACGTAGCCTGCCGATTGAGTGAAGCAGGAAATTCACCTTCGGATTTTATGGCTGAGGTTATACTTAACTACTGCAAGATTCTGGAGGTTCTTTTCCCACCTAAGGGTGATGGAAAAACCAGAGACGCAGTGCGTATTGGGTTGGCAAAACTAGATTACTCTAAAGATGAGATTGAGAGTAATTTCATGCCTGCAATGGCTCTACGTAATGAGATAGATGTTGGTCATGCTAAGTTATCTTTATTTAAAATGGACCAACTTAATATTTTGCATAAATATACTGATGCAGCAGAAGGGTATTTCCGTTCTATGTTACGTCGCTTAGTTGACAAGTTGAAATTGGACAACGATTTAATTGAAATAGATCCGGATGGGAGTGTAGATAAAAAAACTGCTGCCTTAATTCGTAGGATTGGTGCTAGGTTACCTAAATCAACTCCACCTAGTGGACTTATTCCGCAACTATAAGGGGTATTCTGGGGGCGTAATACCTAATTTGTAGTAGGCTTAATTAGTATGGTGTACCTGGAATTCGGGATTATTAACATCAAAAACGAACCCCCCTTCGAATGTATTATCATGAGCAAATTCACTGACATTTTTTTCAAAGGCATCGTCAATGAATGTTCCTTTATCTTTGTCAGTAAAAAGCATGGCACTTGGAGGTAACGGATAGTCCGCATAATCCCTTACAATTAGGCCCTTTTTGTCGGTCAAAATAACTCCGTATTTGCCACAAATTACTTCAAAGTCGCCTGCAGTGTCTGAAATATAAATTCCTTTTGTCCCTATTTGATAAAGGTAGCACGCGAAAAGTGAAAGTTCTTCTTTTGGAGTCCCCACGTTTAAGTGATGGTAATAGCGTTGTAGTACACCATCGAACATGTATAATTGGGACACGAATAATAGCATCTTCAGGGGGATGTACACCCATCTATCCGTATTTTTCTCGAGTATCGTGACAAAAAAGATCTCGCTAAACTCCGAGTCACGTAGTGCGGTTCTGAGTGATGGTGTGAAAAAGATTTGGTAGAAATCTGACCGAGGAATCCCTATGAGTCTGCGTCCGGTATCGTGAATAATCAAGTTCACGTGGGTCAGATCTTCTATGTAATCCTGAATTCTTGTACCCTTCCGATTAATGGTATCGACCACCATTTGGATATAAGCAGAAACGGACGGAAACTTCTGCATAATCCCTTCAACTTGTTGGTCAGGTTTTCCATCAGACTTTAGCGTAAACTGTTGTACGGCTAAATTCCTTATGTCTTTTCTATGTCGAAATTGCTTGCCATTGATTATCTCACCAAGATACCCTTGTATGTTATCTAGTCTGGCATTTGATTCTGAGTAATAGAGTTCAGTTATCTCTACCCCAAAGAAATTTTGCTGATGCCTGTTTCTGATTTTGAAGTCTGGATTCTCACCAGCGATAATTTCATCAATCCGGTCTTTTGAATAGACCATATTAAGAATTGCTCTTTCTCTCTGCTTTCTATCCATGTTTCACAAAGCAAATAGATGTTCCTTCACCACGTGCTCCTATTCCTTTTGCCTAGGCTAATGGTCCACCGCCCGGACATTACCAGTTTATCTCATTTTGGGACACTTTTCATCGTTTTGTTACCTATATTCAGCCAAATTGCATCTTCAATTTCTGCTCCGTTCCTTATCCTTTGATTTCTGTGCCCGTTTCAGGTTCGATTACCCTTTTTCCCCGCATTATTGATATTCATTCGTACTTTTCAAGAACTTCCCTGAAACGTTTCAGGCTGTTTCAACTTGGTTTTAATGGCGTTTACCACCCTTGATACCATCGTTTTGCTGTAGCCTTTAGCGATGATAGCTTGGCGGTCAGCACCCACCCCGCAACAACTCCGCGGCCTCTTGCTGTTTCAGTGTCCATTCAAATCCCCTAGCCATGTTTCAAGAACTTCCCTGAAACGTTTCAACCAGTTTCGGGGTTTATTTCAACCAGTTTCAGGCTTTGTTTCAACCAGTTTCAGTTTCGGTTTCAACAGGTGAGAGTTGTTAGTGCACCCACGAAAATCTTAAACGATCGTCTCCGTTATGGCGGTTATCGGTGCGGTTCACACAGAGTAGCGGATTGTGCGGTTTTCCAGCCGCCTTTAAACGCTAAGGGATAAATTCAATTCTGCCTTTGGTAATCTGGCTCAGAAGACACCGAAGGGCAAAGAGATAAGATTCAAATCATTCTTGAAATGACTCAGCAAATGCCTGACCATCCCACGGTGTTCAAGTAAGTTAACCGAACAATTTGTCTTGTTGTTTGACGAGCAAGGTTACACAATCCCAAGGATTGTTCAACTTGATGCTGGTTATGAGTGGCATCCGAATCCCTGACTACTTGCTGTTCATTCTTGAATTCTGATATGACTGTTCGCCGTACGCTATCGTATGTCTGCTATGCTGCCTCTTCCATGCTCTTAACTTTCCAGTCTATACTCTGTAGTCTCTGCTCTGCATGCGCCACTCTCCGCTCTGCATGCTCCGGTGCCTGTAGCAGTGGGGCAAGGAGCAAGGCACCTCCGCCACAGCGGTGGAGCGGAGGAGCAGCGGAGGAGCAGCGGAGGAGCAGTGGAGCAGTGCAGCGGTACAACGGTGCAGCGGTGCAGCGGTACAGCGACGCAGCGGCGCAACGGCGCGGCAGCGGTGGCGCAGTGAGGTGGTACGGTGGCGCAACAGTGGGGTTGTATAGCGGCGGAAAATGCAGAATGCAGGATGAGATCAATATCTAGTGACATATTGCTCGGGCAACAAAACGATGTTTTGGTCAATTTAGGCTTAGAACAGGTTCGGTACTGCGAATAAACTTCCAAGTTTAGGGTTGGACATTTCTCCTGAGAGCAGCAAGGAATCCAAGTCCTTTCTCCTGAATTTGGGCTTCTATTTCTTCGGCTACTACGCCTGACCATCCGACACGTGCCACATGATCTACATTGTAGAATGCCGTCGGGTTAATTAGCACCAGCGGAGGAACACTGCGGGTAGCCTTAGCTCCCGGGACAATCCTTCCAAGAACTACCTTCAGGTAGTCTAGAAACTGAGGATACTCAGAACCAAACTGAACTGGATTATCTGGAAACCTTTGCACATGTTGAAATCTCTGCCCATTGGTAAGATGAACTTCTACAGTCAGATCCATAGCACCCTCCTTCGCATTTAATGAGAAGTATCATAACAATATCCCAACAAGCAGGCAAGCATTCGCTTCATGTAGGCCGCTTAGCTCGTCACTCAGCTTGTGGCTTAGCATGATATCTATACAATCTGGCTTTTTGTTCAACACTAGCTTTGTCCACTAGGGGCGGGGAAAGTGCATATCTAACTCATCTTCACTCATGAGAACGCTGTAAAGAGACCTCATTCTTTCTATATATTCTTCGTAACTTTCCTCAAAACCTCGGGGCTCTTCAACTTCTTCAGGAAATAATGTCGCATGTATTTCTCCAACGATTTCATTGGGAAAGACTTTCAATCCACAACCCATTACTTCACCATTTTGATTGCGATGAAAATTGCGTTTAACGATATCCCAGTATTGAAGAGCATAGCGCCTTTGAGGCGTACACATCCCTGTTGTAATGCCTACAACCAAGTCCGCAACTTGAAGAGATGGGTTCAAATGGGATTCTGTCGTTAATAGATTCATAACTATATTTGATGGTTTTACGTACTTTGTTCCCTTTTCTAAGAGCTGATAGTAATCCTGTAGAAGTTTCTTTTCTTCTTTCCCGCTCCCAGGAAAATCCGCTATGATAAGACCTTTTCTATCCTCATGAGCCTGAAGATAGAATTGAAATCTTTCAGTTACAAATTCTATACATTCCCATTTCGCTTCTATTAAGCTTTGCTTTGATGCATCCCTTTGTACCACAGCGACTATTAGTTTGCCTTTGAATGACCCCACCAGACCTAGAATATCGGAGTAGGCTGAAATTCTCTTTTCCCCAATAAGGTTCTTCGCTATCCAACTGTTCTTGCGGGGAGACCATTTGATTTCCTCTTGGGGGGGAATACCGTGCGATGCTTTCTTTTGCTTAAACAGGCTAAACAGGTCATTTAGATAATCGTCGTGTAAAATTACTCCACCAATTCCCACATACTTTTTATTCAACTGTTCGGTGTCGTCTACAAATAGAATGTTCACGCTGAATAGATTATATCACGTGCTCAAAGCAGCTAAACCATAGGAGGCATCTCCATTTCACCTTCTACTCAGCCCAACGTTCGGTTCTGATTGAACAACGTGACGAAAAGTTCAGCGCCTCCAGATGGGGGACTAGTTCTGATGCAAGCGCGACAGTAGCTCCTTGAATCCATCCAGACGTGGGTACTTCTGTGTTTGGGTAAGGCTCTCTCCGATAGTGGCATATATAGAACTCGCATCACTCTGGTAATGCATAGAACCTGCATACCTATTGCATTATTATTGCCTATATGATAACCTTTGGGAAATCCCGGGTGACGATAATAAGACAATGAACGGACATCTGCGGCGCCTTAGAGAAATGAGTGCGCTGTCCAGAAAGGACCTAGCCGAGATGAGTGGGGTTGACGAAAGTACAATCTATCGATTGGAGAGTGCCAGATCCAAGAGGGCAATGCCGAGGACTGTACGCCAGCTTGCCAAGGCTTTGAAGGTAGAACCGGCGGTTCTTCTGTCGGAGCAGACTATGATGTTCTAACAGGTACTGAGGAAAATATGCCAAGATTGGAAACTATGATATCGGCAAGCACGCCACCAGATCCGAGTACAGCACCGCAGACTGTTTCGTCTTCGGCGCAGTTATTGGCGTGGCCTGCTTCAGCACCAACCCGAAAATTGACTGCGGCGGAGAAAGAAAATGGAGTGGTCTATACGCCTAGTATTTTGGCAGATTATTTGGCCGATAAGGTTATTGCATACTGTTGCGCTTCATCGAGTGCAGGCTATGAGCGTGGCAGTGCTAAAGCTTCAGACGTTGTTTCCAGCCTTGTGAATATAAAGATCATAGATCCTGCCTGCGGAAACGGTGAATTGTTGATTTCGGCATGGAATGCACTCGAGCGATACGCACTAAGTATAGGAAACCATGAAGCTGGGGCGATGCTCAATCCACGACAGGTACTCTGTGGAGTTGATATAGACAGGGTAGCAATAGACAAGACTAAAGACCGAGTGAAGTCCTTGATGGGTGGCCGGATAGACGCTTCAGATTACAACCTGCTTGCGGCGAATGCGTTGTTTCCTTTTGATCTCGAGTCCAGCAAAGAAGGGTGGGATATCATCAAACGCCGTTTTAATGCACGAGATGGGTTTGACATCTTGATAGCAAATCCTCCTTGGGGAGCCCAGATTGACTCGTACAGGGAAAGGTTGTCAAATGAAGAATTCTCCTTATATAAGGGTCAATTTGACACCTCGGACTTGTTCGTTGAGCTGGCCATAAGCATCATTCGTCCTGGTGGCTTCTTTGCTTTCATAATACCAGATTCACTTTTCGCCCAAGAGAGGGCGTCTCTGAGGAGATTGTTGCTTGACAGAACAGAGATACGATTCATAGGACGATTCGGAGAGAGGATATTTCCAACTATAAACAGAGCATGTGCAATATTGATTTGTAGAAAAGGCAAAGCCGACGATTCGACGACCATTGACTGTCTGCGTCTAAGCCCTGAACTAAGGAGGAAGATCATTAAAGGCGAAAGCACGTTCAAAGAGGCTGATGATAGGCTCGTGCACAAGATACCTCAGGGTCGGTTTGCAGCCAATAGAGGCTTCATGTTCGATATCTATGCTAAGATGGGCGAGCAACAGATATTAGAAATACTCAATGGTGCGAAACAGACTTTCCGCAATCATCTTTCCAGCTCACGCGGAGTAGAGCTTTCCAAGTCCGGCAAGGTATGCAGGTGCTACAACTGCAACAAGTGGCTCCCTTATCCGAACTCCAAGACACCTAGATGTTTGCATTGCGGAACAAAACTCGTCCTTGACAACATAGAGCAGGCGAATATAATCCATCGCGAGCCTAGACAAAAAAGTAGCCCGATTATAGTGGGAGAAGATATAGGGCGTTATCTGATTAAGCGCCGTAACTGGATATCCACAGACAGAATAGGAATTAACTATAAGAAACAGGCAATCTACAAGGGCCCCAAAATTCTAGTACGGAAAACCGGGGTTGGCTTACTAGCATCGATTGATTATGAAGATTCAATGACGAATCAGGTGGTCTATCTATTTAGGCTCAAAAAGGAAGCTGAAGCATTACCCTTGGAGTTCTTCCTAGGATTGCTGAACTCACGGGCTTTATATTACTACTTAGTCAAAACGAGTGGCGAGATAGAATGGCGTTCGCATCCCTATCTTACGCAAGCTCAGGTACTAGATTTACCGTTACCTAATGTTGATTTGAAGAGCGAGAAGGTATCGAAAACAGCACGCCAGATTAAGCAAATGCTTGCTCCATATTTATCTGAAAGGAAAACCCTGCCACCTGACGCTGATGCTAAAATCGAATATCTTGTGGCAAATCTATATGGTCTTTCAAAGCGTCATTATCGATGCATTTATGATACTCTGAGAGATGTGGAACAGCTATTGCCCATAAAGTCTCTAAATGTCATCTCTATTGTAGATATATTTGGCAGAAGTTGAGTATTATAGGTAACTGTGGGTTATCGATACATTGGTGCTAAGACCAAGAGCTTAGGTAAAGTTCTAGAAAAAGTCTCTTCCCTTGTTCCTGTCGGCGGACATGTCTGTGACCTTATGAGCGGCACTGGTGCAGTCTCAGCTGCTCTGAGAGAGAACGGTTATCGAGTCACAGCAGTTGACCTGATGACCTTTTCTTATCATCATGCTAGGGTAGCTCTTCTATTCACTGAACCGCCTGAGTTCCACAACGCAAAGCAGTTCATAGATTTCTACTCTCGTACTGAACAAGAGCTGCTCTTTCCTCCTACACCTTACGAAAACATGATACGGGCGCTAAATAACGTACCACCGATAAAGGGATACTTCTGGAGGGAATTCAGCTCAGAAGGAGCTCCTCAGAACACCCAAAACCCAAGGAACTACTACTCTCCGGCTAATGCACAGAAGATCGATGCAATAAGAGCCTCGGTTATCGAGTTAAACAGAAAGCGACAGATTAGTGAACTTGAGCATTCGCTACTGCTGCACGATTTGATTATGGCGGCAAACGATGTTGCCAATATTGCAGGTACTTATGGGCATTACCTATCAAAAATCACAGGTAGGGCACGAGACCCCTTAGTATTGAAAACGTCGCCATTGTTTATTCTCAAGGGTGACTTGCAGCATACAGTATTGAAGGGATATGCAGAGGAAGTTGCGGGCAACATATCATGTGATTTGTGTTATATCGACCCGCCGTATATGAAGAGGCAATATGCCGCAAACTATCATGTTTTGGAGACGATTGCTCGGGAAGACGAACCTGAAGCTATTGGAGTAAGTGGGTTACGCCCTTGGCGAGATCAATATTCCAATTTCTGTACCAAGACAAGAATTAGAGATTCGTTTGGAAAAATCTACGAAAACATGAACTGCCGCGACTTCCTGGTCAGCTATAGTGAAGATGGGTTACTAAGTCTGGGTGAACTGGCAGACTGTTTCTCGAAATATGGAGTTATCGAAGTATCGACTTTCAGATATAAGCGTTTCAAGAGTAACGAAAGTAAATTGGCACCACAGTTGGCTGAATATCTAATACATTTGAGAACAAGCAAATAAGATGTTTCTACTCGTTTTCCTCTTGGTGGCTCTTCACATATTCAGCGTGCTTCGGATGCCATTTGATTTTGTAGGTCTTACCATTGATCAGGATGTCCAAAGTGTTGTCAGTAGTTATTCTCGAAAGATCAATGTCCGAGACATCTGCATAGTGTAGCATTTTGTGGATGAGTGGATTCACAATTATTATATTGAACGGAGAATCTGCCCCTTCCTCTCCCAACGGAGTGAGATGATGAGCTTCGCAGTAAGGAGTACCGTCCTTTTTGAGGAAGGTGTATTCATCAGCAGTTATCTGGCATTTGCCTTGGTAAAGCTCTTTTAGACCTTTGACTGCCTTGGCGTTGCGGTTGCGTACTTTTGCAATTACTTCTCTAACTGTTTCGCCTGGGTGAGGAATGTCAGTTTCATCTTCATCGAAAAGGCTCTTTACAATTTCCTCTTCGATCTTAGGTATCTTCAGGTTAGTAGTTACAGCAGGGGATGTTTCCGGAATCGTCGCGATGTCGCTCGAATCGGTTTGTGGAGGTTCAGGCCTTACGGTCCGGATAGGGACTGTGAAGAATGGCATGTGCCTATCGGATTCATCCATGTATAGTGGCCTGCTTGGAGTTATAAAACCGGCATGCCCTTCGGCAGGAGAGCGAGGCAACATATTTTGCAGGATTTGTTCCGCTCCGCTATCTCTACAAGGCGCGGCGTTCTGGAACCAACCAGCCCAAAATTCGGCTGCGTCAGTTCTTACTATGTATACTGCGAGATTTGGTGGACATGAAGTTCTGTTTGTTGGGTCAATGGGTTCCGGAAATCCGTTTTGCGGATGCCATGCAAGGACACGGTTAGCGCGACGAGAGGCGATTTTCTGTGATGAAATCGAAAATGATTGTTGACGCCTCTGGAAAATAACTAGTGACTGAGAACCGAGAAGTCCCATGCTGTTGATTTCCAGGGCCCAGCTAGGTCCCTTGGCCCTCATTCCGCTAGATATGCCAGCAAAGAAGTGATCCCAATTGGCGGAAGACACTGTGGTTAATGGGAAATCAATATAGGACTGTCCTCCGCCTCGGGCTTCTGTGCCAGGTGGTTTGTACATATTGAAGAATTCTGCATGGGTGAGATAACGAAAGACTATGTACTGTACTGTCTTCATGGATTTTGCTCACGAATCAGAAGGAGACGAGCAGATGGGCAGGTCAGGCCTGCTTCTAAGTTGCAGTCCACCAAAGTGCGCTGAAGTAGGTGTTCGGACCTTGGCCGCACACCCAGCCGTTTCTCAATCTCAGCAGTCACTTTCAGTAATGTCCTAGTTACGTCTCCTGTCACGATGACTATCCACCATCTTCACTGTTCTCGGTATCGATTAGCAGGCATGGCAGAGCCGAGTCGCTTTGGTTATCAGAATTATATATCGCCCGTGGAAGCTAAACAAGCCGTAACTTTGCTGGAGCACTATCTACCTATTCGAGTAAGATTGAACATTCCTGACATTTGTTAAGCTAGGTCTTTTGCGGTGTCACCCTACGTGTTGTCACTTTTATGCAGCAAGAATGAATATGCTGAGCTCTAATTAGTCAAGGCAACTCGTAATCTTATATTCACACGGCTGTGTTTAATAGCTCAGTCCAGATAGATGGTCACATCATTGTGTACGTTTACGCATGATAGCTCGGTGGTTCCATCTCGGCATCGCCAGTAGTGAAGACGATAACCGGCGCCCCTTTGGCTGATATCAGCGCGCATGCCAGTTGCGCCGTCGCTGTCCCGAATAGCGCGCCGCAAACGTCGTGGGTTTATTCCAGCAACCGCCGACGCATAGCCAGACACAACTAGGGCACAAGTCTGGTAGACGGATCTTATACGGCTAGGTTGACTGTGAAGGCCAAGGCGGCGGATTGTGTCGAGGAAACGATTACCAGTCCTAAACGACCCAAGCTTAAAGATGCTCCGATCACCCAATGAAATGGCCGAGTAATACGCTTTCCTAATGGCCCAATCTGGGTATTCCCACAGAACCTCCCATTCTATCGCATCCAGCACATCTTCCAGATCAAATAGCACCGGGAATTGAGCATCTAGTTGGATTGGCATTGGATCAAGGGATATGTCTGTTCTATTAACTTGTGCGTCCGTGACTCTGCCTCGAATCGCTATTTGCCCTTCGGTCGAATCAGCCTTGTCTGTGCTCCCAATGCGAAGACCAGACAAGATCGGATCGCCTGTAGCGGCCTGTAAGGCTAATTTAGCTAGGCAATCAAGGAACAAGTCTGACACCCTCTCGGGTAGTCTTTGGACAAAGTAACTTGGCAATACGGCCAACTCGGCAGCAATTAACAGCACCCGTATATAGTTTTCGACTTGCTCACAAGAGTCAAGAAGGCTCGTAGCCATTCTGGATATGGCTTGCGGGTCGTACTCGACGATCTCCTTCGCTAATAGGAGTCGAGCGACTTTGCGTGAAAACGGGAAGGCGTCGATTTCCATTAAGCACGCCACACACTCAGCAGGGTATAGGATTTTAGTGAAAGGAGGATAGGCAGTCCTACCAAGCCAAGCTTCGAGGCCTTCCAAGTAAGATAAAAGTCTACCGCGTGGGTTCTCAAGAGAAGGAAGCGCAAGAACATAAGGATCAACTAGAATCTTCATTGTCGCTCGATTTGGGTCTGCTTCTCCGTTTTTCACTAGCTGCCCGGATGATCGATTCGGCTTGCAGTGTTCCCTCATCGAAGAACCCTGTGGGCCAATCTAATACGGCACCATACTGATTCGGCGTTACCTCACGGAAAAGCGAAGTATTGCCTTTTCTCTCGACAAAGTACATCCTTACAAGCTTCAGAATTTCGCTGTTTTCTGCTTTGGCAATTCTCAAGCGCAACCGGTTGACGAGGTATTCACTGTGCGTCTCAACCAGACATTGTTTCCCTACTTGGCCCATCGAGAGGAAGAAGTCACCTAATAGCGACTGAACCCTTGGGTGGAGATGTATTTCGGGCTGCTCAAAAATCAGCAGAGTCCCCGGTGGAGCCAGAAGTGCCATGACTAGTATCGGCAGGACTTGACTTGCTCCCACACCTACAGTCGTAAGGTCAAGTTCCCGGTCGACATTAGGCACACGAACGTTGAGTCTGTAGCCAAGTTTGCCTGACTCCTCAGTGGAAACTGATTCAAGCATGTCCATGTGCCGTAACCAGCCAACGACAGCCTCTTGAAGACTGCCTTGCCTCTCTTTTCTTGTAGCTGGATCAATATACTTTACGGGGCGATTTTTGTTGCGGTCCAGAACGACCGCTGTGTATTGACCTTTAACACCAACATCTGGGACGTCGGGAGTGGGCGGCAATGCATAGATCACTTTGGGGTCGTCTCTCAGTGGCCCAAGGTACCTGATCCTATTAGTGAAGAAGTCTTCTAGTATTGCTGTTCCTGCCTGACCAAAATCGGGAACTGGGTTTGCCTCTATCGCAAACTGACGTGCCCCCTCACTCACCTCAGGCTGCAAAATATAGTTCAAGACCATTGGCAGTTCCACTTTTTGTATTTGGCGATAAGACCGAATCGTTCTAGACATTGCTACCAGAAACTTCGCAAATTCTACCGTGCTCGCTCCCGCGAACTGTTCCTTAATTTCTAGAACATTTAGAACGCTATTTACGCGATCAATCAACTCTTGCGATACCATATCTGATTCAGCGAACATAGCTGTTTTCATAAACGTCGAGAAATTACGGACGGTGCGGCTCCTTATGTGCGCTGGTGCCCACGGAGTCAAGAGATCATGCAGGTATTGGCGAAGCTGTCTGCTAGTTGCATCGTACCTTTGAACAATTTTGATCGGTAGAAAATGTCTGAAGGTAGCACCTATGTTCGTTGTCGGAACGAGGCGATCTTCAGAATATTCCAGGTCTTCGCCCATGCTAAAAATCGCTTCCGGAGCAGTCTCCTCGATGATGTAGCTAAGCGCCTCAAGATCCACACCTACGGGCAACAACGACTTCCATTCGGCAACCTGTTTTGTGCTGCGGGCCTTCTTACGACGTCGAACAGTTATAGAAAAGCGATCTG
>Ga0315545_1003699_pt1 | contig 12955 bp, 11 predicted proteins | sample SalMarSW160210MG_FD_203096 | JGI IMG/M metagenome (GOLD analysis project Ga0315545, IMG submission 203096) | Salt marsh sediment microbial communities from the Plum Island Ecosystem LTER, Massachusetts, United States - Salt Marsh Sediment SW1602-10 ... | reverse complement strand
CCAAAAAGGCGGGCGGGGCTATCATCATCACCGCCAGCCATAATCCGGCTATCTGGAACGGCTTTAAGTATAAAACCGAAGACGGCACCAGTGCCCCCTCCGAGGTTACCGACCAGATAGAAAAGCGCCTATCCCATGCCCTGGCGGCAGACAAAGTGAATCGCCTGCCCCTGCCCCGGGCGTTAGACCAGGGAATGGTGGAATACCTCGACCCGGCGCCTACCTACGTCCAGCAGCTGGCCAGGCTCATTGACCTGAAGCCGATGCGTCAGGCTAAACTCAAGGTAGTTTTCGACTCTATGTACGGGGTCGGTGCTGGCTATCTTAACCAACTGCTGGGCGGTGGGAACATGCAGATTAAGGAAATAAACGGCGAGCGCAACCCCCTCTTCCCCGGCATACAGCCCGAGCCGATTGCGGCTAACCTGGCCAAGCTCTCGGCGACGGTAAAAAAGGAAAAGGCAGATGTCGGCCTGGCCACTGATGGCGACGCCGACCGCCTGGGCATCGTCGATGAGAAGGGCAACTTCCTAAGCCAGCTACAGGTCTTTGCCCTGCTCTGCCTTTACCTGCTGGAGGTAAGGGGGGAGCGGGGGGCTATGGTCAGGACGATTACCAGCACCACTATGATCGACCGCCTGGGTGAGATATTCAATGTGCCCGTCTATGAAACATCGGTGGGCTTTAAGTATGTCGCCCCCGTAATGATGGAAAAGGACGCCATCATCGGCGGGGAGGAGAGCGGGGGCTACGGCTTCCGCGGCCACATGCCCGAACGAGATGGCATTCTGGCGGGCATCTATTTCCTCGACTTTATGCTCAAGACAGGTAAAACCCCCTCGCAACTAGTGGACTATCTCTACAGCCGGGTCGGCCCCCATTATTACCAGCGCCTCGACTTCAGCTTCCCCGAAGACCAGCGCCAGGCGATAACCAAAGGCGTCGGCGATAACCTGCCCCAATCTATCGGCGGGGTCAGGGTAACCAAGGTGAACGCCAGCGACGGCCTTCACCTGACATTAGCTGATAGCAGCTGGCTGCTCATCAGGTTCTCCGGCACCGAGCCCGTGCTCCGCATCTATGCCGAAAGCGATAGCCAGGCTCGGGTTGAGGGGCTGCTTGAATTAGGCAGGAAACTGGCTGGGGTCTAAGGACGGACAGAAAATGGAAGCAAAACTCCCCCAAAGAACCGAGAAGCCCTGGGGTTTCGAGCTGCTCTTTGCTCAGACGCCGAACTACGCTGGTAAGCTCATCTTCATCAGGAAGGGACACCGTTTAAGCCTGCAGTACCACCAGAAGAAGGACGAGACAATCTATATGCATCAGGGAAAGGTGCTGCTGGAAATCGAGGACGGCGGCAAGATGGTGCCAAAAATATTTGAGCCGGGCCAGTCGCTAAGAATCCCCCCCCACACCAGGCACCGCCTGAAGGCTATAGAAGATACCACGCTCTTCGAGGTTTCGACTACTGAGCTCGACGACGTGGTCAGGCTGGAAGACGACTACGGGCGAGCCGAATAACGAGACTACGACTCCTTTAGAGTCAAAGCCCCTGTAGGACAGACCGCTACACATTCCGCACAATCACGGCAATCGACTTGAGCCATTGGCTCATCGGCAAAGGTGGTCATCCGGCGCTTAAAGCCGCGGTGGGCAAAACCGAGGGTGCCGATACCCAGACGCTGACGGCAGACCCAGATACAGCGCCCGCAGAGGACGCACTTGTTGGGGTCATAAGTGAACTCGGGGTGGCTAGCGTCAATCGGCAGCTGGCGCAGGATTTTCTTAAAACGCCGCGTCTTGAGCTTAACCCCCAGGTGGGCGGCTATCTTCTGCAGCTCGCAGGTGCCGTTGGCGGGGCAATTAGCGCAGTCAACCTCGTTGCTGGCTAAAAGCAGTTCTAAAGCGGTGCGCGCCAATCTTAAAGCCGCTTCGCCCCGGGTGTTCACCACCATGCCCGCTTCTACGGTCTCGGTACAGGCGGTAACCGGCCGGGCTTTACCCTTAATCTCCACCCAGCAGAGGCGGCAGGATGCATCCTGTGTTTCTTTCTCACGGAGGGCGCAGAGATTAGGGATATAAATGCCGTTATCCAGCGCCGCCCAGAGGACCTTCTGCCCCCGGGGGGCTTTTATCTCCTTGCCGTCAATGGTTAAAGATACCGTCTTCATCCTATTCTTCATCCTAATCTTGGGGCACCTCGCTCGGCGGCGACAGCTTGACTATGGCGTCATACTGCGGCGGGCAGGAGGTCAGGCAGGTGCCGCACTTGACGCACTTCTCCTGGTCGACGATTTTATAGCGCTTCCTGGGGTGGCTGGTGATAGCTTCCACGGTACAGGTGCCGACGCAGGCATCGCAGGAGCGCTCGCACTTGTCAGGGATAATGTAGAAGGCGATAAGCTCCTGACACATCAGCGCCGGGCAGCGCCCCTCCAAGATATGCGCCTCATATTCGTCGCGGAAATAGCGCATCGTGGATAGCACCGGATTGGGCGCCGTCCGTCCCAGCCCGCAGAGCGAGCCCGACTTGATATCCTCAGCCATCTCAATAAGGGTATCCAGGTCTTTGAGCTTCCCCTTGCCCTTGGTAAATTCGGCCAAAGTTTCCAGCATCTGCTTCGTTCCCAGGCGGCAGAAGGTGCATTTACCGCAGGACTCGCGCTGGGTGAACTCCAGAAAATAGCGGGCTATCTCCACCATGCAGTCGTCCTCATCGAGGACAATCATGCCCCCCGAGCCCATCATCGCCCCGGCCTCGGTCAGGGAATCGAAGTCAATGGGCAAGTCCAGAGCCGATTCGGGCAGGCAGCCGCCGGAGGGACCGCCTATCTGCACCGCCTTGAAACGTTTACCGTTGGGGATACCGCTGCCGACATCGAAGATGAGCTGGCGCAGGGTAGTGCCCATGGGCACCTCGGCCAGACCGGTGTTGACCACCTTGCCCGCCAGGGCGAAAACGGCCGTCCCCGGGCTGTTTTTAGTGCCGATGCCGCTAAACCATTTAGCCCCCTTATCGATTATGTAGCGGATAAAAGCCAGCGTCTTAACGTTATTGATAAGGGTCGGTTTGCCATTAAGGCCGCTTTCGGCGGGATAAGGGGGGCGGTGATAGGGGGTGCCCGCCTCACCTTCCAGCGAGGCGATAAGGGCCGTCTCCTCACCGCAGACGAAGGCGCCCGAGCCCTGAAAGAGCTTTATATCGAAGCTGAAGTCGGTGCCCAAGATGTTTTTGCCCAGTAATTTAAGCTTTTTTACCTGGCGCAGGGCAAGCCGGACCCGGTGGACAGCTAGCGGGTACTCGGCGCGGACATAGATATAGCCCTGGTTAGCGCCGACGGCGTAGCCGGCAATGAGCATGCCCTCAATTACGGAATGGGGGTCGCTCTCCAGGATAGCCCGGTCCATAAAGGCGCCGGGGTCGCCCTCATCGCCGTTGCAGATTATGTATTTGGGCTTACCAGGGGCGTTACGGCACAGTTCCCACTTCTCGCCGGCAGGAAAGCCGGCTCCACCCCTCCCCCTCAGCCCCGACCTCTTGACCTCGGCGATAACCTCTTCCGGCGTAATTTGCAGCACTTTATTAAGCGCCGCATAGCCGCCGTTGGCGATGTAGTGCTCTATATCTTCGGGGTCGATAAAGCCGCAGTTCTTGAGGATTAGCTTTTGCTCGAACCCAGCGCGGGGAAAATCGGCGAAATCGGGGACAAGCTCGTTTTCTCCCAGGGCGCCGAGGACGAATTCCAGGCAGGGGTCGTCGCCCAGGATAAATTCCTTGACCAGCCGGCGGGCGATAACCGGGTTGACCTGCTGGTAGACGATAGGGGGGAAACCTTTTTTGCTGATGACGACTATCGGCTCGGCGTAGCAGTGCCCCATGCAACCGACTTCGAAGACGGGGCAGTCGAGCTTTTGCTTTTTAATCTCGTCCTTGATTGCCCGCAGCACTCCCAGAGCGCCGGCGGCACGCCCGCAGGTAGCCGCCCCCACCATGACAACAGCCTTAGCTTCCTGAAGCCCCTGCCAGTGTCTTTCCGTCTGACTCTTTAGCTCGTCGAAAGTCGCCGCCTCTGGCTGCCTGCTTAGTTTCACCGTTTCTCTTTTTCCAGCTTAAACGAGAGCAGGATTCCATCTACCTTGGTTGGTTCCACCTGGCCCTGTGGCTTATCATCCACCACCGTCACCGGCGCCATAACGCAGCAGCCGACACAGGCGACGGTATCCAGGTCAAACTCGCGGTCGGGGGTGGTCTGCCCCTGGTCAATATCCAGCCTCCGCTTCCAGGCATCCAGCGCGATATAACCACCCTTCATGTGGCAGGCGGTGCCCAGACAGACCCTTATCGAGTGCTTTCCCGGGGGATTGAGCCGGAACTGGTTATAAAAGGTGACCACGCCATAAACATCAATCTCGGGGATATCGAGAAAGCGAGCAATCTCGGCCATGGCTTGCCGGGGAAGATAGCCAAGCTCTTTCTGGACCTTCTGCAGGATAGGGATGAGGTTGGCTCTTTTTCTAGCGAAGTGGTTTAGAACCCGCCCTGTTTCTTGTTTGACATTAGCCTCTTCTTCAGCCATCGTGTTGAATTATATGACAGTGAGCCTATCGGCGCAACCGAACAAAGAAAAAGGGGCTGGGTTTTTTAAGCCCAGCCCCCAATTTTTAGTCGAGTTATTATATATTGACCTCGGGCAGTTCCAGCTGTGCCTTCCTCACTTCTTCCTCGGGATAGGCGTAATCCACCAGTTCACCCGATAGGTATTTCTCATAAGCCGCCAGGTCGAAGTGCCCGTGCCCGCTGTGGGCAATCAGGATAGTCTTTGATTTACCTTCCTCCTTGCACTTGAGGGCTTCGTCGATAGCTACCTTAATGTCGTGGCAGGCCTCGGGGGCGCTGAGAATACCCTCGGTGCGGGCAAATTGCACGCCGGCCTCAAAGACCTTGGTCTGAGGTACCGCCTGGGCTTCAACCTGGCCCAGCTGATGAAGGTGACAGATGATGGGCGCCATACCGTGGTAGCGCAGCCCGCCGGCGTGAATCGGGGGCGGAATAAAACCATGCCCCAGGGTATGCATCTTGACGATAGGGCCCAGACCGACGGCGTCGCCGTAGTCGAAGGCGTACAGCCCCTTGGTCACGGTGGGACAGCTCTCCGGCTCGACGCAGATGATGCGCATATCCTTCTTCTTGCCGCTGAGCTTATCCCGAATCCAGGGCAGGAACTGCCCGGCGAAGTTGGAGCCGCCGCCGATACAGCCGACGATAATGTCGGGGTAGGCGTCGGCCATCTCCATCTGCTTGCGGGTCTCCTCGCCGATGATGGTCTGATGAAGCAGGACGTGGTTGACCACGCTGCCCAGTGAATAGTGCGTGTCCTCCCGGGTTACGGCATCCTCCACCGCCTCGCTGATAGCCAGGCCGAGACTGCCGGGGCAATCGGGCCACTTGGCCAGCATATCCCTCCCGGATTTGGTATCCGGGCTGGGGCTGGGAACGCATTTAGCCCCCCACACCTCCATGGCGATGCGCCGGTAGGGCTTCTGGTCATAGCTAATCCTGACCATATAGACCTTGATTTCGATGTCGAAGAGGGTGCCGGCGAAAGCCAGGGCGCTGCCCCACTGACCGGCGCCGGTCTCGGTGGCTATACGCTTGATGCCTTCCTTCTTGTTATAGTAGGCTTGGGCAACGGCGGTATTGGGCTTATGGCTACCCGCCTGGTTGGTGCCCTCGTACTTGTAGAAAATCTTGGCGGGCGTATCCAGCGCCTTCTCCAGCCGATAGGCCCGGTGTAGCACCGTCGGCCGCCAGGTGCGGTAAATCTCCAGCACCTCATCAGGGATATCGATATAGCGGTCGGTGGTATTTACCTCCTGCATGATGCACTCCATGGGAAACAGGGCATGCATGAACTCCGGGGTCGCCGGCTCTTTTGTCATCGGGTTCAGCGTCGGCGGCAACGGCTCGGGCAGGTCGGCCTGGATGTTATACCACTGGGTCGGCATGTCCTTCTGGTCGAGAAAAAACATTGATCTTTCCATCTTGTCCTCCTTTTTCGTTTAAAAAGTATATTTAGCGGCGCTAAATTAAAAAGCCCCTCGCCTTAAAGGGGCGAGAGGCTGCTCGCGGTGCCACCCTTCTTGATCAGATGCCAACTGACCATCTCTTTGCGGCAGCGGGGACCTTCCCCGATACCCTGGGGTCTGATAACGCTCCCCCGGCGACAAAGCCTAATTGTCCTTAACTTATAAAAGACTTTCGGTTTGCGGCTCCCAAGTCCATTCGGTTTCGGCGCTGGCGTCGGCTCACACCCTTACCCGACTCTCTTTGCCCCGCTTCGAAGCCTACTAGTCTTGTTCGTAGCCTTTGCTTTATTTTCGCCCGATTATATTCTAATATGCTCCAGCTGTCAATAGTAAGCCAAGCACTTGTCAGCCGAAGCGTTAGGGCATATAATATCACCAAATGGTGAAGGGTTATCTTCTCATCAAGCTGATCCCAGGTTTAGAATCCAGCGCTCTATCCCAGATTCGCGCTATTCCCGGCATCACCGATGTCTACCTGGTCTTCGGACAGTGGGACGCCATAGCCACCGCCGAAGCCAAGTCCCTTTTCGAGCTGTCCAAGGTAATCGTGGGTGAACTGCGCAGTGTCCAGGGAGTCCAGGATACCACCACCCTGGTGCAGGGCGAGCTTTAGAACCCGTTTTTGCCAGAAAAGGACGGGAGCGCTGCGGACTGAAAAGGGCTAGTCCGATTCGCTGGGTGAATAGTGATTATCGTGGCTTTTCGGCTTCCGTTTTTAGAGAGAAGGTATAGAAGATGCCGCCTGTAGTCTCCATCGTCGGTAAATCAGAGTCGGGGAAAACAACCCTGATGGAAAAGCTCCTGGGGGAGCTGAAATCAAGGGGCTACCGGGTGGCGACGGTAAAACACACCGCCGAGAAGCTGAGCTTCGATGAGCCGGGTAAAGATAGCTGGCGTCATATTCAGGCCGGGAGCGAAGCCACTCTAATCAGCTCCCCGGACAAGGTGGTGCTAATCAAGCCCACCAAAACTAAAATCAGCCTGGAGCAGATAGCCCGCTTAATCGGTGAGGACTACGATATTATACTGACTGAAGGCTTCAAGGTTAGCAATGCCCCTAAGATTGAGGTGCACCGCAAGCAAGCCGGCCCGCCCCTAGCTTCGGTCAAAAAGCTCATCGCCATCGCCACCGACGAACCGCTGGAAACCAAGACCCGGCAGTTCTCCCTGGAAGACATTAAGGGTCTGGCCGACCTACTGGAGAAGGGGTTTATAAAGCCGCAGCGGGAGCGGGTTTCCCTCTACGTAAATAATGCCCCCGTAGTCCTGAGCAGTTTTCCCAAACAGATTGTCAGCAATATCCTCCTAGCTCTAGCCTCCAGCCTCAAGGGAGTGAAGAAAATCAAAAGCCTAGAGATTTTCCTCAGGAAGCCCTGAAGTAACCCCCACCCCCGCGTTTTTCTTCCCACCCACCACCCCAGGCTGTTTTTCCCACACCTGCCCACCCAGAAACGTCTCTCAAAAGGGGGCTATGCCCCCTCTTGGACTCCCCCAAATAGAGGGGAATGGGGCGTGACCCCTAATAAGAGGTATAAGAGGAGTCTAACTCCTATTGGGTGGGACGGGTGGGACAAAGACCACGGGGTGGGGAAGCATCAGCCAACAACTCAAAGATGTTTGTCTATACCTCTCTCCCGTGCTAAAATCGTTAACGGATATGATGCCAGAAAACGAATTGCACCTGCGCCATCTTACCCTGGACGAAGCCCTGCCCATGCTCGATAAATACTTGAACGACGCCTTCATGGCCGGCCTCTACCAGGTAAGGATAATTCACGGCAAGGGGACGGGCATCCTGCGCCAGGCGGTCAGGAAAAAGCTCGATAAGCACCCCCTGGTCGACTCCTACCGTCCCGCCGGTTACGGGGAAGGCAGCGGCGGGGTTACCATAGTCGAGCTGGCTCGCAAGTAGCCACCGCAGGCAAACCGTCATCTTCGTTAAGGAAAGGGGTATTCTTTATGAAGAAACGTATTAAAGACAAAGACCTCGATGAAATCAAGTCTTCGCCGGCGGCGGAGCGAAAACTGCCCTGGTGGATAAAGGAAGTCGATAAACCCACCGTGGACATTGACTGGAGCCTGATGAAGCGTTTCGACGGCAGCAACATCATGTTCATCAACGGCTTTGCCCAGGCGGTGGGCCCCGATAACGCCATGAAGGTGGGGGGGCGTTCCGCCGAGACGAGTACAAAAAGCATACTCAAGAAAGAGCCGGGGTTCACCCTCAGGGATAAAGCGCTGGTGGCGGCGGGGTGGCTGACCTCGCTGCTAACCGCGGAGAGCGCCTTCCTCGGCCCCAAGGTACCCATCCCCTTCACCATGTCGGGCATACCCGATGAGCTTGAATACCCCCGCTACGAGGGCAAGCCTGAAGAAAACACGCGGATGGTCAGGGCGGCGGCCAAGCTCTTTGGAGCCGCCTCGGTAGGCGTGGTCGAGCTCGACGAAAACACCCGCAAACTCTTCTACTCTTTAGACGGCTGGGAGGGCCGTAAGGTGGAGTTTGAGGACGTGGACAAGGCTTACGAGACGAAAAAGAAGAAGGTGATACCCTATAAGGCACAATGGGTCATTGTCTTCACCATACGGATGTCTCCCCCCACCATCGCCACCGCACCGGCAGCAACAACCACCGCCGCCTCGGCGATGGGCTACTCGGAGGGCACCTCGGTTCAGCTCCGCCTCCAGCATTTTATAAACAGGCTGGGCTACCAGTGTCTGGCCGACGGCAGCATGGGCACCTCGGGCAACAGCCCCGGATTCGGCGTGCTGGCCGGCCTGGGCGAGCTCAGCCGTTTGAACCGAATGATTTCGCCCAGATGGGGCCCCCTGGTGCGGGTCTTCAAGGTAATCACCGATTTACCCCTCGCCCCCACCAAGCCGATAGATGCCGGTATATTCCGCTTCTGCCGCGACTGCAAGAAGTGCGCCGAGTTCTGCCCCTCCCATGCCCTCAGTATGGAAACCGAGCCCACCTGGGAGGTACAGGGGCCCTGGAACAACCCCGGCGTCAAGGCATACTACGAGAAAGCCCCCAACTGTTTTTCGCACTGGCTGAAGCTGGGTGGTCATGATTGCGGCATTTGCATCGCCAGTTGCCCCTTCTCCAAGCAGGATGAATCGTTTATACACATACACGATTTCGTCAGGCAAATTATATCCACCACGCCGGCGTTCAATAGAATGTTCAGAAAGCTGGATACCGACCGCGGTTATGGCAAGGATGCCGAAGCGTGGTGGGAACTCGACCTGCCCCCGCATGGCTATAAAAACACGCAGGGGATGTAGTAAAAGTCCTAGTCAATTGAACGAAGGCAGTTTTTTGGCTATAATGGCTATACTCTAAACGTGGTGAGTGTAGCCCAGTGGTCTAAGGCGCCAGGTTGTGGCCCTGGAGATCGAGGGTTCAAATCCCTCCACTCACCCCACCATACTCTTATCTGCCCCACGCCGGTGGTTGGCAAAAACCCAGGCCCGGGTTCTCTTGATAAAGTCTCTGACCCCTTCATCAGTTCGGAAATCTTCTTCACCGAAGTAGTCACGATGAACCATCTTGCCAACCGGCCTCATCAGCTTGGGCCTCGATTTATAAGCAGGATAGCCCAACGCGATCATATCGTAGACCTCCATCTCGGTGGGTATGTGTAAAAGGTTCTTTAATAAGCAATGGTTATAAGGTGATGCCACCAAAGATACCCACTGGCTGGCAAGCCCCAGCGTAGTAGCCGCCAGATGCATATACAAAAAAGCATTGGCCAGGCTGGAAATGTAAATTGACTGCCTTATATGCGGGTCACATCTTACAACCATGGGCAACCCCACCTGAGTTCTGGTATCGCCAAACAGTAATATAAGAACCGGGGCATTCTGGTATTCCATTTCCGGGTCAAGCCAGGGCTGCCGTTTCTGCCGCATCCATGGCTCACACATGTCTTCCATTTTGGAGAATCCCGAGGCTCCGGCAGGACGTGGCGGCCTGACAATTTGCATAACATCGTCTTTTAATTTCTTATCCTTGATGACGACAAACTCCCACGGCTGCGAGTTAAAGCCCGAGGGAGCCCAGCGGGCCGCTTCAATAACCTTGTCCACATATGCATCAGGTATAGAGGTTGGCTTAAACCGGCGAATGCTTCGCCTATTTTTGGCTAATTCCAGAAAGCTGTCGTAATCCATAGTAACCCCCTTGCAAACAAATGATTGCCGATAACAAGTATAGGCACAACTCGCCCACCAAAGCAACAGCCTTAGAAACTGACTGGCTTCAATTGACAAGAAGGCATGGTGGCACTAGAATGCTATCAGCGCCTATAGCTCAGCGGATAGAGCATCGGTCTTCGGAACCGAGGGTCGTGGGTTCGAATCCCTCTAGGCGCGCCAGTTTTTGAAGCTAAAATACCCCCGCTAATAACATTGACAACCGTCAGCCAACCGTCTATATTTTAACCCACCGCACCCGAATAAGCAGAGGTAAGAGAAAAGGATTGAAGATAGCACTGGTATCCCCCTACGATTTCGCTTACCCCGGTGGCGTGGTTAATCACATCTCGGCGCTGGAGCGTGAGTTTATCAAAATGGGCCATGAGGTCAAGATAATCGCTCCCGCATCTAAAGGTGCCACCTCCGACGACAGGCTCATCTGCTTAGGCAGAGCCTGGCCCACTCCCAGCAGCGGCTCGGTGGCTCGCATAACCCTTACCCCCTGGATATCGTCCAAGGTAAAACCGGTGCTCGAACGCGAAAAGTTCGACGTCATCCACCTTCACGAACCGCTGGTCCCGATGCTATGCACCACCGTGCTGCGCCTATCCCGCGCCGCCAATATAGGCACCTTCCACGCCATGGACAGCCGCGGCTACAGCCAGTGGAAGCCTTTTACGGTTCTCTTTCTAAAGAAATGGTTTCGCAAGCTCGACGGCAGAATCGCTGTCTCCAAGCCCGCCATGGAGTTCATCAACGGGCATTTCCCCGGAGACTATACGATTATCCCCAACGGCGTTGACCTGGAGCATTTTTCTCCCGATGTGCCGCCAATTGATAAGTTCCGCGACGGCAAGATAAATATAGTGTTCGTCAGCCGACTGGAGAAGCGCAAGGGAGTAAACTACCTGCTAGGCGCTTACAAGAAGGTAAGGAAAGAGATTGGTAACTGTCGGCTTATACTGGTTGGGCCCAGCACCAGATGGAGCCGACAGTACGAAAAGCAGGTGAAAAGGAGGGGCTGGAAGGATATCGTCTTTGCGGGCTATGTATCCCAGGAGGACTTACCCCGATACTACCAGACGGCGGATATCGTCTGCTCGCCGGCTACGGGCAGGGAGAGCTTTGGTCTCATCCTGCTGGAGGCGATGGCGATGGGCAAGCCCATCGTTGCCTCCAATATAGACGGCTATGCCAGCGTAGCCACTCACGGCGTCGAAGCCCTGATGGTGCCGCCGAAAAATAAGCGTATGCTGGCTCAAGCCCTGATTTCGCTGGCCACCGACGCCCGGCTGAGGCAGGAAATGGGAGCCAGGGGCAAAATCAAGGCCGCCGACTACGGATGGGAACGCGTTGCCCAGCGGGTGATGGACTATTATAAGGAAATCCTGAAGCAGCGCTCGCCGGAAGAGCCGCTTCCCGAAGCCAGTTTGCGACCTTAACTGCCCTAAAATTGATAAATTATTCTTTATAGACCCTCTAACGGAGGATAAACAGGTGTCCTACTTCTTGGGGCTGGATATCGGCTCGGTAAATGTCAAGCTTTGCTTGATTGACGAGGATGGCAAGGTCATCAAGCTCGATATCGAGAAAATCACCGCCAACGCCAGGTCGGCAGCCAACTCGCTGCTGGGCAGGCTGGACGACCTCTCCGAAATCGTCGCCGTCGGCGTTTCCGGCTCCGGCAAAGCCGTTATCCCCGAAGAGCTCCATTGGGGCGATTACAGCAGCTCCCTGGCCATTGCCTCCGGGCTGCTCAGCCGCCACCCTGACGCCAAGACCATTATTCAGATCGGGGGGCAAAGCTCCTTTGTCATCGGGCTCGAGGACGGGCTGAAAAAGCCCTGGAAGGTGGCCTCCAACCCGCTTTGCGCCGCCGGCACCGGCAGATTCGTCGAGCAACAGGCCTATCGGCTCGGCATCAGCATGGACGATTTCGCCCGTCTTGCCCTCCAATGTCGAGACAGGCCGCCGCGCATAGCCGCCCGGTGCAGCGTCTTCGCCAAGAGCGACCTCATTCACCTACAGCAGAAGGGAGTTTCCATATCGGCTATGCTCTATGCCCTCTGTGAGAGTATCGCCCGCATGGTCGTCTCCCTGCACAAGGGCGCCTTCGAAGAGCCGGTCTATCTCCTCGGCGGCGTCGCCGCCAACGAAGCCATCGTCAAGGCGCTCAGCGAGGTGCTCACCGCCAGAGAGGACCACCCCGTAGGGGTGAACGTTCCCGAAAATAGCCTGCATATCGAGGCGCTGGGAGCGGCTCTACTTTCAAGGGACCGACGTTCATCGGTTAGCCTCTTACCGGAAACAGATTCCCTCCAGAGCTACTTCGAAATGCCCCAGCTGGAAGAAACCCACACCCCCGAAAGCCCCGCCGGCCTGGTAATTAAGAAGCCCCGCTCGGGCTATCTGGGCATCGATGTCGGCTCCACCAGCACCAAGGCGGTCATTCTCGACGAGTCGGGCAAAAAGGTTATCGCCAAAAACTACCTGATGACGGCGGGGCGGCCCATCGATGCCGTCAAGCAGGTATTCCAGAATCTGCTCGCCGACGGCGCCGCCAGGGTCACCGTGGCCGGGGTGGGTGTTACCGGTTCCGGCCGATACCTGGTCGGCGGCTTCATCGGTGCCGACCTGATTAAGAATGAAATCACGGCCCAGACCAGAG
>Ga0315545_1003698_pt1 | contig 12958 bp, 14 predicted proteins | sample SalMarSW160210MG_FD_203096 | JGI IMG/M metagenome (GOLD analysis project Ga0315545, IMG submission 203096) | Salt marsh sediment microbial communities from the Plum Island Ecosystem LTER, Massachusetts, United States - Salt Marsh Sediment SW1602-10 ... | reverse complement strand
TCTTCATGGTTCTAAGAATTACGAGGTGTCGGAGGCGAGAGTTCGCTATGTTGATAACCCTTCCCCTAATTGCTGTCCTGCTTATGGTGTTAGTTCTATTTGGCCTAAAACTCGTTAGTGGCGAGGTTGGAAGCTTGGGTTTCTTTGCACTTGCAGGCGCCGGCAGTCTAACGTACTTGAGTGTAATTTATGTGTTAGATCGCTTTGTGAATTACGGGATTGGCCAACTTGTTAGAAGTCTAATCGCGGAGTTCCCATACAAACTTGTGCGAATAAGCGGGAATTCTCGGAGTTGAGAGATGAGATGGTGAACATCTGGAAAAAACTGCAGGCAATATTTAAGTATGCTCAGAAACAGGAATGGGACTTAACTGCTTATTCCTATCTGAAAGGCCTTAACCCGATTCTAGATATAGGGTGTGGGGAGGGAAGGTTTATTTCTCGTAATCCTGAAACGATAATAGGCATAGATTGGAACCCTCAATCGATGAAGATATGCAAAGAGAAGGATTACAATGTTATTCAGGCAAATAGTCTACCGTTCGAAGATGGGTCGATCTCTGGCATTCACTGTTCACATGTCATAGAACATTTTCTGCCTTCAGATGTTCACAAGATTCTTTCTGAGTGTGACAGGGTGCTGATACCAGAAGGCATTTTGGTAATACGATCCCCTCTTCTTTGGTGGGGATTTTATTCAGACTTGACTCACATCCGTCCCTATAATCCTGAAGTAATCATTCGCTATTTTACACCTTGGCAGCAGCATACGTTACAGCAGATAAGTAGGAATTATAGTGTAATATGCTTAAAATGGCGTTATGCCTCTTTTGGGACCAAAATCAAGTTGTGTATTTGTGTCCCTCCTCTATTGAAGCGATGGGGGTTCCCGTGGCTGAAGAAAACGGGGTATATGTTGGTACTGAAAAAAGGCAGATAAGCGATGACAAAAGAACTCCTTGATTTCAAAATTAGGATTTAGGGAGGCGCTGAAATTGCGGGTAGCCTTCGTGGCACATTACACTTCCATGTATGGTGCAAATCGTTCATTATTGGATCTAATTGATGGACTGCGACCGTTTGGAGTTGACCCGTTTGTTGTTTGCCCAGCAAATGGCGATCTGTGTCAGGAATTGCAGAATCGAAAAGTTCCATATGTCGTCATACCTTTTCAAAGTTGGACAAAGAAGGCAACTATCAGTTCAACACTAAAAGCACCGCTGCGGCTTGTTTTGAACATGGCGATGCTGCCTCGTCTTGTTCGGCAAATTAAAGATTGGGGTACCGATATCGTATACACGAATAGTTCAGTTACACCAGTGGGGCAGTGGGCAGCAATAATATCAAGGCGGCCACATGTATGGCATATAAGAGAATTTGGGTGGTTGGATTACCAGTTAAAGTATGACTGGGGCCAGACATTTTTTAGGTATTGGCTCAATAAAGCAGATGCAGTGATAGCCATATCTGAGGCGATAAAGAAAGACGTTTGCCAAGGGATTCGTTCCAATGTGTATACCATATACAATGGTGTCGTCTCACGAGATAAGTGTATTAGTTTAGGACGACAAGGATTTTCGCGTGCTACATCAACAAAGTATATATTTGTGATCTTAGGGTTGATAAACCCAAATAAGGGCCAGGAAGATGCTATAAGGGGATTAGCAGTGCTATGCAAAGATTTCCCTTCTATCCATCTGCATATTGTTGGGACAGGCCAAGCCCACTACATCACACAACTGAAACAGCTCTGTAGAGAACTTGGGGTTGAAGATCGCGTGGAGTTTAAGGGCTACATATCAAATCCATTCGCAGCTTTGCTTGAAGCAGATGCTTTTTTGATGTGTTCCAGACACGAAGCGATGGGAAGAGTGACAGCCGAAGCAATGGCCGCAGCCCGGCCTGTGATTGGATACAACAATGGCGGCACTCCTGAGTTGATTGAGAACGAAGTAACAGGGTTACTGTATGAGGGTGGACATAAAGAACTGGCACAATGTATGGCAAGGTTTGCCGAAAGACGTGAATGGGCCGCTGAATTAGGAGTCAATGGATGGAACAAAGCGCAGAAAGAATTTATCATTGAAGTATACGCCAAACGTATTTATGAAGTCTTGAAAGATGTCAGGAATAGAATGAGGACTTGAATATAATACCCAGACTGAGGGTGACTACGAAATTATATTGGCGATATATTGTTAGGCTTTAAAGCCTATTTTTTCTTGGGGCAGACGAGCATATCCTAAGGTTATTGGAGTTGAAGGCTGCGATTTGGCGATTAGGCTCTTGAAAAGTGACTTCGTATCAAAGTCCACTTTTGACGACAAGTTGGTAGCCCAGGCGTGTTAATAAAGTAAAGTAAGATGGAAGTCCAAGGCTATCCTCAATCTGTTATCTTTGTGGTCTTAAGCATAGGTATCCCTTTAGCCATGCTGAAGCCCTATGAGGCTTTTCTTTTAGCTACGCTGCTATTGACAGCGGGAAATGCTGAGACTTTCAACCAAACACGTACGACAACGTTAGGGCCGTATCTTAATCTGTCAGATGCTTGTTTGCTGGTGGCATTAGTAGCTGTGTTATTTGACCGATTGTACACAAACAAATCACTACGTTTCAATTCGTCCCACTTCTTGAGATTTTCTTTTCTTGGCTTGGGTTGCTTTGTACCAGGCGTACTCTACGGCTCAATGTGGTCCCTTGTTCGGAGCCACAAGCAATCAATGCTCGAATATGAACTTGAGCAGGAAGAGGCGAATTGATGTTTAAGAACATGGAAAGTATAGTACAAACGGCCTACGGCTGTAAAGCAGCTCAGGAATATGATAATCGGCGTTTTACCACAGAACAAGGTCGGCTTTTTTCAAAGCTCGAATTTGACGAGCTCGAACGGGCTGTTGCTGGGATTCCGCGTGGGGCGGACGTACTGGAAGTTGGGTGTGGAACTGCCCGATTTTCTGAATACTTAGCACGGCAAGGGTATCGCGTCGTAGCATCTGATCCATCTTTGGATATGATCCGAGTAGCCTCAGAAAAATGTGCTGGTCTTGATAACATAAGTTTTAGACAAGAGCAAGGCGCGAGCTTACTTGCTGATGATTCAACGTTCGATTTTGTATTCGCGATCCGAGTGACTAATCAAACTGAATCCGTTGAGTACGCTCTTAAAATGATACGGGAGATGATCCGGGTTACAAAACCGGGGGGAGCAATCCTTGTCGAATTTGTCAATAGTCGACGGCCATTTCGTAAGAATTCAGTGAATGTAAGATTATCCTTTGCTCAGATAGCACGTATTGTGTTTGAAAACAATTGTACTGTTAAGAGCCGACGAGGCGTATTTGTATTCTCACAGACTCTGCTAAATAAAGTCCCAGAAGCGTTGATTCCATTCTGGGCACTAATTGAACAGTTCTCAGCAGTGTTCTTTTGGAGATGGGCTTCAAGAGGCTACATTCTTCTGAGAAAACGCTGAGGTTGGAAAGAGACACACGAAGTGAAGATTGGCATTTTTGTAGCCGCTGCTTTTTGCAGACAGGAATACCTGGATGCAGTTTCTGGCCATGTGCAAACACCGCTTATGACGGCAAGACTGCTTTCTGATGGAGGCTACGAAGTTACGCTTGTTACTACAAAGCCACGTGGCGCTGATCTGTTGCCAGATAGCATACCGAAAACTATCCCGGTTTGTATTGTTGAACACGCCGCGCGGGATTGGCCCGAGCAAGGGGTATATTTAGGCAAAGCTCTCCGACAGGCCTGTCAACTGCTGGTTCTTTTCAAGAAGAGACGTTTTGATGTTCTTCATTTTTTTGGTGGCAGGAACCTTGCCTTACTCATATGCTTTCTAAGATTTCTCGGCATTAACCAGCCAGTGTTTTTTACTCCCATCAAAAGTCCGGGTACGGACTTGTCTGGACTCGAGGGTAGAATCTTGAGAGTGGCATGCCGTAGAATTAACAAAATCATTGCCATGACAGATTACACGCATACCGGCTGGAGCTCCCTATGTGACCGCCAGAAGGTGACGGTTCTTCAGCCGGGTGTGATGAAACAGATGCCCAGGATGCCGGTAAACGGCTTCAGGAACTCAGTTCTGTTTTGGCGCAATGCAGGCTATGCCAATGGTGCGGATATCGCTATCCGGTCATTCAAGGAACTGGCCCCTAAGTATCCTAATATCCGCTTTGTTTTCGCAGTTCGACCGTATGATGTTCTTGAAAGTCAATTGCTCGAGCTGGAGAGGCGCGTGCCAAATGTTGACGTACACATATATCCATACAGGACTGGAGTATCATTAGCGAGCCTTTTGCAGAGAGCTCTTTTTGTCGTTGAGCCCTTTCGTTTACTTTCTATAAATCCGTCAATGGCGATTCTGGAGACTCTATATGCGGGGGTTCCTGTAATCGCAACGAACGTCGAATCGAATGGGGAAGTCATCCACGACGGACAAAATGGTCTTTTGATCCCGCCCGATGACGAACTGGCATTGGCTTGTGCAATTGAAAGGCTTCTTGAAGACGAAAAATTGCTCAGCAGACTCAGAGAGAACGCTTATTCTCGGACTGTAGAGCGGTGGAACTGGTCAGCATTTGGCAAGGGGCTTCTGGGAATATATGGGCACACAAATATCGGGTAATTATCCGCGTATCAGTATCGTCACGCCGTCTCTGAACCAGGCAAAGTTTCTCTGTGAGACAATCGAATCGGTTCTGAACCAGAACTACCCTAATCTGGAATATATTATTATCGACGGCGGCAGCACCGATGGCAGCGTAGAGATCATCAAGCGGTACAAGCGTCATTTGGCCTACTGGATCAGTGAAAAGGATTCGGGCCAGTCGGAGGCCATCAATAAGGGAATAGCAAGGGCGACGGGCGATCTCTTTAACTGGATTAATTCGGATGACCTTCTTTTCCCCGGGGCGCTCCATCGGATCGCGGCTGCTTTTCTTTGGAATCCTAATGCGGATTTCATCATCGGGGATAGTGCTCGCAGTGACGCGGAGGGTAGGATTATCTGGGTCAGTGCCGTGCCTTCGCGATTGACTATGCAGCCTAGCGGCTGGGTCTTTTGGGTAGGGCAGCAATCGACGTTCATCTCACTTACGACACTCAGACGCGTCGGCCGACTTCGTGAAGATTTGCATTGTATTATGGATGCAGACCTTTATTACCGGATTTTTTCGGCCCGTGGTTCGTTTGTTCGCGTAAACGGATTGGTCGGTGTCATAAGGGAGCACCCAGACGCAAAGGGCATAGCGAGAAAAGCCGAGTGGAGACCTGAGGCACAAAGAGTTTTCGAAGAGTATCGGATCGGGCCATTCTGTGTCAAAGTCGCACTCGCGAAGATGCGATCTTGGCGCGTGCTGGACGGAAGCTATTTTCGGTCATGGTTGCTTTTGAGGCGGTGGAGAGGCAGACGACCCTGGGAAGGTACGTAACCTTAGCCGGATGTTACCTACCATGTGCATTGTAGGTGGCATTTCTGACCTTCGTCGCCAATGCTTTGGTGGAGAGGCATGAACATTGCGTTTGTTTTGCCATATCTGGCTGAGCGTTTTGGTGGGCCGGTCACAGTCGTGAAGAATGTTGGCGGAGCGCTTGCCAGTGCTGGGCACAACGTCTCCTATTGGGCCACCGCCGACAACAGTGACCGTGAAGAGCTGGCTTCGATAGATTCGGCTCATATCTATGATATTGCTTGGCCTCGTTCGTGGCATTGGTCGAAAGATTTTGTTCGCGGTCTTTCGGCCCGGATCGCCTCGTTCGACATCATGCATATTAATGAGTTTTGGCCATACTCGGTATATGCGGCCAGCCGTATAGCCTGTGCCAACGATGTTCCGTACATACTCTGCCCAGCGGGTAGTCTTGAGCCTTGGCGGTTGAGAAGTAGTTGTTTCAAGTGGCTGAAAAAGACGGTTTATCTTAATTTGGTCGGCAAATCTATCATGGAGGGCGCAGCCTGTCTCCAGGCAGCTTCGGCGCAGGAAGCTGAACATTTTCAACAAGCAGGTTACCCCGGCCCTATAACCATTATCCCAAATGGTGTGGACACCACTGAATTTACTGGTGGGGATGGCTCGGAGGCAGAAGCTTACTGGCCGAACTTGAGCAATAGACTAGTAGTGCTGTTCATGTCACGCTTAAGTCCGGAAAAAGGGCTGGATCTACTGATTCCCGTCTGGGCAGACTTAGTGAAATCTCCAGCTTATAAAGATTCTATGCTGGTTATTGCTGGCCCCGATGACCGAGGCTACCGACAGCGAGTCGAAGCAATGATCGATGGGTGCAATGTTGGCTCGCACGTATGCATGACCGGAATGGTGCAAGGTCGGCAGAAACTGGCGCTTCTCCGACGGGCAGACATATTTGTTTTGCCGTCTTATTCGGAAAACTTCGGGATCGTCGTGGCGGAGGCATTGGCTTCTGGAACACCTGTTATAACTACCACAGGTTCTCCATGGCAGCAGTTGCATACGGTGGATGCAGGGCGGTGGGTACCCGCGACGAGAGATGATATAGGCCTAGCGCTGCGCGAGTTGCTGGGCATGTCCAAGTCGCAGCGGCAGCAGATGGGCGAGAGAGGGTCCGCCCTGATTCGGGAACGCTATACGTGGGACCAGGTTGCACTCAAGTTCCTGACTGTATGCGATTGCATCCTGGAAGACAAGTTGATCCCGCTGCATCCTGAGCCGAAGGAAGTGGAGAAGGCTTGAGTCTGAAGATCTGTTATCTCGTGCCTCGCCTGTTGCCAACGCCGTCAGGGGCGGTTGTGGGGGGTAGTGCGGTCAATTGCGTCTCCCTGGCCCTCGAACTGAAGCATCAGGGAGCGGATGTCGAATTGCTGGCTCCAGTTTCCGAAGAGGGGCTGGGTTATTTGGCGGGGACGCCTTTGTCTGAGATCTTCAAGCCGCTGCCGACCGTTGGCAAAGGGCTCATCGGAAAAGGTTTTGGAACCCTTCATGTGTTGCGCCGCGGCCTGCGGGATGCCTTGAAGGAGACACATTTCGACGTTGTCCACTCTCACTCTGGGACGTACCCCTACGCTGTTGTGCCGTTGGTCGCAGATGGCGGGGCCAACGACCGTGGGGGATATGCCAGTCTATATGAACATTGCCTTTGTTCTGCCATATCTGGCTGAGCGTTTTGGTGGTGATACCTAATGAAGATTCTGGGTGTTTTCCCTGCATATGAACCTGCTTGGGCTTTTGGTGGAGTTGTTCGCTGTATGAGCAACCTGTTTCGCGCGATGGCAAAACTTGGTGTGGATGTTTCAGTTTATACCACGAATGCTAACGGCAATGGCGACTCGTTGAAGGTTCCTGTCGGTGCGCCAATTGATATGGGGGGAGTCTCAGTAACTTATTTTGCCCCCACCTTTGGCTCTGGTTCTGTGTGGGACTCCAGAGACATGATACGAACGCTGGATGCAACAATATCAGAGTTTGATATCGTCTACATGTCGGCTGTTTGGCAGTGGATAGGAATAGCAGCAGCTCGCCTACTGGTGCAGTGAGAAAGATGAGGGGCAAGCCGACGCGATCGTGAAGGGGTTTAAACGATGCGGTGGGGAATTGTTCGCATGGGTCAACAGCGACGATGTTTTGTTACCTGGTTGTCTGCATGCCGTTGCTCTGTGCTATCTCGCCAACGACAAACCGGACATCATTCATGCCAAAACTGTCTACATTGATTCAAGAGGTAGAATCACGCGTTTTATTCGTGTCCCCCGCCAGAGTGAGTTTTGGTTCTTTCGAGGTGTCTGGCACGGCTCGGCGCCAGCGGTGTTCTTCAAATCTTCATTTTTCCATGCTGTCGGCGGTCTGGACAAAAAATACCACCTATCCATGGACTTGGATCTATGGGTGCGTATGATGAAAGCCGGAGCAGAAGTCTCGCATATCCCCCGTTACTTGGGGGCATACCGTCAGCACGAGTCTTCTAAGAGCGCCCGCTCACTCAGGACACGGCGAACTGAGGAAAATCCAGAGACGACCAAGATCCTCGATGTGAACCTACCGGGTTCTAATCCGTTGATACGATTTCTTTGGAGAAGGATATACAAAGCCTACCAGGTACTTAACCTTAATTACCTGCTTGCATATAGGGACCTAAAAAGCCTCGCGCGACGGCAACACTGGCAACAAGCAGCCAGTGCTTTACAGTTTAATGCAGACGGCCAAAAAATGTAATGAATGTCAAACAAAGGAGCTTTTCAGATAGAAACAAAGCGCATATGAAGAAAAATGAGGCTGTAAAGAGTTTCTTGTTGTTTCTACTGAATCCATACTTCATCCATAAAAAAAAACTAAGAGACGCGCTATCCAAGGCGGTTCGTAACCAGACAGGTGAGCTTATTCTTGATGTTGGGTGTGGCTTACAGCCGTACCGTGGACTCTTCTCAGGTTATCGGCGCTATGTTGGAATCGATTCGGAGATTTCACGAAAGCCTGATATATGTGCTTCGGCAGAGTCAATACCTTTCGAGACGGCAACCGTCGATGCAGTCTTATGCACTGAGTTGTTGGAGCACCTATGCGAGCCAAAAACTGTTCTACAGGAGATTGCCCGCGTCTTAAAACCAGGCGGCCTGCTATTTCTTACAGCGCCAATGAGTTGGAATTTGCACTATGAACCACACGATTACTATCGTTATACCAAGTACGGACTGGCATATTTGGCCGATCAAGCTGGATTCATCGTAGAATCCACAACTCGCGTCGGTGGTCTATTTTCATTTATTGGTTCAAGGTTAATAGACGCCTTGCATTCTAAGCTGCGGCGATTGCCCCTTGTTAATCGACTTAGGTTTTGTGGTTTTATAGCCAGCATCTTTTTGTTGCCGCTAACACTGTTTTTCTACATTCTTGCCTGGCCGCTGGACAAGATAGATGACACAGACGCAATCGGATGGCTAATTGTTGCCCGGAGGAAAACGAAAGGACATGATGGTCGAAACGCGTGATTAGAAATGAGTGACTGGCGGGATATAGTGTATAGGTCCTATTTATCATCACACTATGTACACCTAAATGTGATCGACGAGAAAGCTTTCGAATCTGCCGTCGAGAGTTACGGGAGGATGTGGGAGCAGATTCTTCAAGGTCCGCACTTGGCTTGATGTCTGGATATTCACTGCGTAAGTAACGGTTCATTTGTTTTTCGACACAGCTCAGGAGAATATAAGGTATGGATGTTTTGTTTGTGTATCCTCCATATGAGAGGCTAATGGGATTAAAGGTCGAGTACTTCCCCAGCAACCTTGGATGCATCGCCACTATCTTGAATCAGAATGGTTATGACGTTGCAGTCTATAACGCTGAACTTAGGCGGGAAGCTACAGACTTCGAGTATTCACCTCGTAACAAGGCAAAAGTCTTTGGTAATTATAAGAAGAACTTGTATGCCGAGGATCATGAGGTTTGGAATGAGGTTGAGAGTGTTATTAAGGAAAACAAGCCGAAGATTGTGGGGATAACATCCAATGTAGCTACTCATACAGCAGTGCTTCGAGTTGCCAAAACTGCCAAAGAGATCGCCGGCTGTACTGTTGTAATAGGTGGCCCTTATCCTACGCTTCTTCCAGAAGAGGCGTGCCGGAGTGAATATGTTGACTATGTGGTGTGGGGTGAAGGTGAGTATACGATGCTGGAGCTAACTAATTTCATCCTAAGAAATCAGGGCGCCTTAAGGGAGATAAAAGGCGTAGTCTTCAAGGTGGCAGGTGAGTGTATTAAAACCCCTAAAAGAGAGCGAATTACTGATCTTGATTCCCTGCCATACGTTAACCGTGATTTGTTTCTGAGTATAAGCCCTTTTAGGAAATCTTCTCACACAATTATGGGTAGTAGGGGTTGTCCTCATCGCTGTTCTTTTTGTGCCGTTGTCCCGATATGGGGAAGAAAGGTTGTTTATAGATCTGCTGGTTCTCTTGTGAATGAGATTGAGACAAACCATGAGAAATATAAAAACAAAGGTTTCCGGTTCTATGATGACGTCTTCACAGCTAGTGTCCGTCGAGCAACTGAGTTTTCTGAGAAACTTGTGGAGAGACGTTTGCACAAGAAATTGACTTGGGGATGTCTCTCCCGTGTCAATGTGATTAGTAGGGAACTCGTAAGATCTCTTGAGAGGGCAAATTGCAGGTCCATAGCTCTTGGCATAGAGTCGGGTAGCGACCGCATTCTCAAGACCTTGAAAAAGGATATCACCAAGAGCTTGGTAAGAGAGAAAGTGAAAATAGTCAGAAATTCAAAATTGAGCTTGCATTTATATTTCATGGTTGGCACTCCGTACGAAAAGGAGGAAGACATACTTGAGACATACTCTTTTGTCAGAGAACTAAGCCCCGACTCGATTGGTCTGTGCACTTTTACTCCTTATTATGGTACTGAGCTATATAATACGTGTGTTTCTCGAGGTACGTTGCCGGAGAAGCATGATGTTTCAATGTACGAAGAGATTGGTCTTCACAATAAGTACAACTATTATTGTGACATCCCGCGGGATAGATATTTTGAGTTAGTCGAGATGATGATGAGTTTGTCAGACGAGATTTCCCACAGAATAACCAGAAGGAGGATTGTTGAAGGATTAAGCTATTGTCTTAATCATCCAATAGGAGGTGTTAGGAAGATAAAGGAGAAGGTAATCGAGAGCCTAAGGATGTGAGCACGAGCTACATAAAGAGAATTCGACCTGACCCTGATTACCAACGGGTATTGAGTGGAAACACGCGCATGATAAAGGTGCGTCTCGGGTCAAGTTCTCGGTTGAAGCAAACCTGTAATATGGGGGATGAATACAGAGAATTAGAAGCATAGATATGGATAACTGGCGAAGTCTAATTTCCTGGTCTTACTTATCGTCACACTACGGACACTTGAACGCGCTAAATGACAAAGCCTTCGAGTCTGCCCTGGCGAGTTACGGCAGGACATGGGACGCCTTTCTTCCACGTCGTCGCTCCATAGCCTGTTTGGATATCGGCTGTGGCCCCGGTCAGTTTCTACATTACTTGAAAAGACGTGGTTTCTCTAACGTCTGTGGAGTTGACCTTTCACCTGAGAATGTACGCTTTGCGCGAGATAAAGGATTTGATGTTCAGTGCGCAGATGCACTCGATTTTCTACATCGAGCACTTGAGAAGGATGAAAGGTTTGGACTTATTAGTGTACACGATTTAATAGAACATCTTACAAAGCAAGAAGTGGTTGATTTGTTCGTCCTTATCGCAAAGGTTCTGGAACCAACTGGCATCGTGCTGGTTAAAACGACTAATGCAAACAGCTTAATAGCTGGTTACGCTATGTATATGGATTTGACGCACGAGTTATCGTTTACAGAAGAGAGTCTGCGCCAACTATTCTTGAGCACGGGATTGACCCAGTATGCGGTTATCCGATGTCGTCCTAAAGGCATTAGAAATCATATTCGCAGAATGCTCAAGCTGCTTCTCTATTGGTTTGTGTATCGTGTTATCGAGAGCCGCTCCATGCCAAAGAACATTGACCTGGATATCCTGGCATGGGCACGTCGCTAATGTGTCATTTGGCAGTGAACAACGTGGCTAGGACTATGGATAGTTCGCAAGAGCAAAGCCGATCTGACACGAGAACTCGCTACGTCCTTTGGAACGCTCTTTCCCAAATCGGGTTTATGGTGATCAGTGTGCTTGTAAATCTGTGGTACGTGCCCTTCATCGTTGGCAGACTTGGCGTAGCGTTATATGGGTTAATACCATTGGCTACTTCCATTGTCTTCTTTCTTTCATTTGTAACCGGAGGGCTGACCGGTTCAGTTGGACGTTTCCTTACCATCGATCTGGTACGGGAGGATTCCACTGCCTCTCTGGTGACCTTCAATACCGCGCTGTTTGGAATGCTCAGCCTGATGGCCGTGTTCATCCCTGCTACTGTCGTTATTTCTTGGTTTGCACCGACCCTTTTTCGTGTACCAGCCGGTTTTGAAGCGGACGGACGTTGGCTTTTTGTAGCTGTTTTCTTCGCCTTTCTTATCGGGGCTGTTCGCAGCATTTTCGCTGTGTCAACATTCGCGCGCAATATGCTATTTCTTGAGCACATTAACAGTCTTGTGCAGCTTCTTGTTCGAGTCAGCCTGGTCGTTGTACTTTTCGTGATGTTTTCACCGCGCCTGTACTACGTTGGCCTTGCTGTTCTAATAGCTGTTACTGTCAATTTCCTCTTGACGTGCACTATCTGGCGTCGCCTCACTCCGGAGCTTATGGTAAGAATAGCTCGGTTCAGCCTACAGAGGTTTCGAGATCTCGTGGGCATGAGTTGGTGGTTAGTCTTGAATCAGGTGGGGAATCTACTCATAATGAACTCGGGGATAGTTGTGGCTAACATTATTCTTGGCCCGAAACCGGCAGGTGAACTTGGCATTCTGCTGGTGTTGTTTAATTTGCTCGTAGTGTTCTCTGACGTTATCACAAAGGTCCTTTATCCTGTTGTAGTGGCAAAATATGCAACGCAGGACTTCGCGGCCTTTGAAAAGCTTGCACATAAAGGCGTCAAATTCTTGGGGTTGACAATGGCCCTACCTGTGGGGCTTTTGTGTGTACTCTCGAAGCCTTTGCTCACAGTCTGGCTCGATCACTCATTTGAGCATTTGGGCTACTTGCTTGTTCTGCTTGTTACCCATTTATGTGTTAATTTGGCCGTGCGGCCATTGCTCGCATTTGAGGCAGCCTTCAATAAAGTGCGATGGCCTGGAGTAGTGACCATCATGGTGGGCATAATGAATGTGACGCTTGCTATAGTGTTTACGAAAGCGTTGTCATGGGGTTTATGGGGCATCGTTATACCCGCAGTTATCGCCATGACTCTAAGGAATACCGTTTTTACTCCGGCTTACGTAGCACACATAATGGGTTTACCACGCAGGAGTTTCTTTTTGGACTTGCGTTTTGGAGTTGTAGGAGTCTCAGTTGTGG
>Ga0315545_1003697_pt1 | contig 12958 bp, 13 predicted proteins | sample SalMarSW160210MG_FD_203096 | JGI IMG/M metagenome (GOLD analysis project Ga0315545, IMG submission 203096) | Salt marsh sediment microbial communities from the Plum Island Ecosystem LTER, Massachusetts, United States - Salt Marsh Sediment SW1602-10 ... | reverse complement strand
CGAGAAGGATCTTCGGACTCCCGGTGGATTTTCCAGAGAACTTCTCCTGAAGATGGCGCTTGTGAATCGCCTTCACCGTCTTCCAGTCAAGCGCGAGGTGTTCGGCAACCTCTTTTATCGTCATATACCTGCACAGCTCCAGAATGTAGGAAGCAAGCCTTCGGGTAACCCGTTTGTACGGATCTATGAGGGGGAGCTCTTCAACCACAGGTCCACACCGTCCGCAGCGTATCGTTCTGTAGACCACCGAGAGATAACTGCGAGCGTCAATGAGGTTCAGATCCCGTACAATTCTATGGTTGTAAGAGTGAATATACTTTACGCGTTTCTTGCACTTGGAGCAGAGAGGGCTATAGCGTTTATCGGGTGGCAGTTTTATGTACACACTGTTGTTTTCACGCTCTATCGTCTGCTCCATAACCTTTACCCGACAAAACTGAAAAAATGCAGTAACCTGAATGTTGGACATCGTCTATCTCCTCCTGAATAAAGTTTCTCGTCGGAAACATCATATCCAGTAAAGATAGCGGTGTCCATTAATTATTCCCATTTTGTAGCAACTAAATGGGAGAAGAACCAATAAATTATATTATTTTAGAAATCAATTGACCTGACATCAATCATAAACTTTTTAAGTAACTTTCAATCATTTTATAACCTTATTCAAATCTTGTCAAGAGATAAAAAATCAAGGTATTAGGATTTTTTACGTTTTTCTCATTATAGTAGCACAATTTATTTAACTCATTTAATTATAATCTTATTTTTTAAGGATAATGTAAAAATAAAGGTACTTAAAAAGAATACGTATAATTCATTATTTAAACGCCCATTAAGCAAGGCTTATGCACCATCAAAGTGAAGCTCTTCAAGCTCCGGGGTCTTTTCCTTGAGCGTGTCAAGGCGTTGGTGTAATACTTTTGTAAATGTCAATGCATAAGATTCTTTCGGGAGTTTCGTGAGCTTTTGAGCGAACATTACCGAAAGGATGCATTGAGCTAAACCATTACTGGAATAATATGGGGATTGATCAGAATGTGGGAGGGCAAAAGGGTGGATTTTTGTTTTACTGGCTCACCATCTCTCAGCCCCAGAAGTTCAAAAACTCTGCGCTGCAGATAATTCGGTTCAGTATAGTATAGTGGACGAAAGTAATTGCAGGACCGCCATCCTGTATATTGCAGTAATCCTTGCACAGAGTGGTGTTGAATCCCGAAATATAATCTCGCCATTCCCGAATTAATTTCTTTCAGAATTTTGAGTAAGAATATAAGAGTTCCCGCTCTATCACACAGATTTTATACTTGTTGTTTCTCACATTAATTCAGCTATAACCCAATAGTATTTACCAGATTATTCCGGACAAGATCCCACCTGTCTCATAATATGTCAGACAAAATAGAACAGTAAAAACTATCCGAAATCTTAGTAGAAATTCTCTACACACCACATTTTCTGATCATTCTACCGATAAAAAAAAGGGGTAACCGACCTAACTGTTTAGGAGACGTCGATTACCCCACATCCAATAAGATGGACTCAGATCATCATAGTCTATATATCGATAAATTTCAACAAACTCGAAGAAAAAAAGAAGGATTATTCCTGGCCGAGGCTGGATCGATGTCCCACCTGCGAGGGGACAAGAGTCTGGGGACATGGGTATGTGTTGAGGTATTTCGACGGCCATACGCAAGGACTATGGTTGAAGCGTTACCGCTGTGCTGATTGTACAGCGGTACATACCGCTCGTCCACAAAGCCACTACCGTGGATTTTGGGCATCCATCGCAAGCATACTGGACAGTCTTCTTGAGAAGGCACTGCATAAGCGTTGGTGTTCGGTTATGAGCCGTCAGCGGCAACAGTACTGGTGGCGGGGGTTTGTAAAGCAGACCTCAAGGCAGTGCAATCCCCAAGAAGATTCCCTCGTCCTCCTCTTCAAGCTTATTTCTCAGGGCATCATCCTGAGCACCCATTCGTCAGAATATTGTGAGATAAAACCCTTTAGAACAACGCCCCACCTGATCTTTGCGGTGACACCTCCTACAGATTATGGATAATTGTTAGTAGAGACGGGGGGGGAACACCAGGTGGAGGAGCTTAAGAAGCAGAAGATTGGGTTGTTTCGATTTCGGGTGATCGCACCCTTGATAGGGTTAGGGAAGACAGAGTGGGGAAAGAAAGAGAGGATATTACAGGAGCTCAGTTCCAAGCAGTGGGAGATACCTTACAGCGGGCGAAGCTACGTTGGTCGTTCCACGGTATTGGAGTGGCTGCAGGCATATCAGGATAGTGGGGAGAAGCTAGAGAGTTTATATCCGAAAGGACGTTTAGACAGAGGGAGGTGTAGATCAATGGATAAGGAAACGCAGCAGATGTTGATCAATCTGAAGAAGGAACTTGGTGCAGCAACGGTGCCGACGTTGCTGCGGGTAGCGCGGGATCGGGGGTTGTTGCCGGCAGATTTCAAGGCCTCACGGCAGAGCGTATATCGGCTGTTCAAACGCTCGGGGATTGAAGAGGAGTTGCCTCGCAAGGACCGGCGACGGTTTGAGGCTGAGATACCCAATGATTTGTGGCAGTCAGACTGTATGCACGGACCAAAGGTCACCGAAGGGAACAAGCTGCGTAAGTCATTTCTGTTCGCTTTCATCGACGATCACTCCCGACTTATCCCACATGCTCAGTTCTATCTCAGGGAAAACCTTGAGAGCTTCCTGGATTGCTTCCGACGAGCACTGGAGAAACGAGGGTTACCACGAAAACTCTATGTTGATAACGGCCCAAGCTACCGTGCCCATCAGATGGCCCATGTTGCCGCCTCCCTGGGTATTGCCCTTATTCACTGCACCCCCTACGAGGCTGAAGGGAAAGGAAAAATCGAGCGCTGGATAAGAACAGTACGAATGCGTTTCCTTCCCACCCTGCCTGAGAAGATCACAATACAGGGCCTGAATGAACGGTTGTGTCAGTGGATCGATAAAGATTATCACCTCAGGGTGCATGGGTCAACAAAACAAAAACCCCTGGATCGTTATCTTGGACATATTGAGCTCATCCGTCCTGCGCCGAAAAACCTTTTCGACTACTTCAGAGTAAAAAGCACACGCAAAGTATACAAAGACCGCAGCGTTTCTTTACTCGGAAAAGTCTACGAAGCACCGGTAGCCCTGATAGACAGGAGGGTGACGCTGCTCTACCATATGAAGGATCCTGGGCGGATCGAAATCCTCTACAACGGTAACTCTTATGGGTTTTTGGTACCGCTGAATCCACATGTCAACATACGTCTGAAAAGAATGCGGTCTAGAGATATAAACGTACTGCCGCGGGCGGGAGAGACAAGGCAAAAAGAATCTTGCAATGAATCCGAGTCTGGTCCGGAATACAAAAGCGGAAAACTATTTTGAGGTGAGGAGAAACCCCATGCTGAACCATAAGAACTATTTCGGGTTTGAGAAAGAACCTTTCGGACAGGACATAGAAGTACAGGATCTCTACCCTCTGCCTGGACTGCAGGCGTTGTACGACCGCTTCCTCTATGCGGTGCAGCTTGCCGCAGTGGCGGTTATAACCGGAGAAGTGGGATCGGGAAAATCAACCTCCCTTCGCTATGCCTCCAGCAAACTCCACCCCTCAGAGTACAGGATCATCCCTGTGCTCGCCAATACGGGTACAGTGATCGAGGTGTATCGGCAGATCACCCTGGCACTCTCGGCCGAGACAACTGCAAGCTCTATCAGCAGGGTCAGCAAGCTTATTCGTTCACTCATCGCAGAGATCGCAGCCCGAAAGGAGCGGCCGATACTCGTTATTGACGAAGCACACCTGCTGCGCCTCGAGGTGTTCGCCCAAATCCATCTGCTCACTCAGTTCGAGTTCGATTCAAAACCGATATTGTCCATGGTGCTGTGTGGCCAGAGCAGCCTCATCGATAACCTGCTCTATTATACATCCCGTCCTCTTGCCTCCCGAGTAGTAGGTAAAACACACCTGGAGGGGATTACACTAAAGCAAATGCAGGGTTATATCAATCACCATCTTGAGATTGCAGGGGTGAAGGAACGACTGTTCTCAGAGGAAGCGGTGGTGGCGATACAACAGGGTTCAGGAGGTTTGCTCAGACGGGCAAATCTGCTTGCCCGTGGCGCCCTTATCTCAGCAGCATCAGAAAACACCTCATTGGTAAGCGCTGAGCATGTGCGGATTGCGTCCACTGAGATACTGTGACTGTCTCTACTGGTTAAGCTGCTCTTTACTCTCACCTGAGGAGATATTGTTATGATCGTAACCGTTAGAAAGCTACAGGATACACAACATGAATATATCGCATACACAAAATCCCTCTGTGGCAAAGCAACTTATTTCGTCTGCTTCGAAGATTCCATTTGGGGGGCAGTTAACCTTCACAGCTTTATAGAGATGCTCAAGATATTTTTCAAACAAAAAAAAGTAGAGCTGAAGCTGAGTGATAAAGCTCTTTCCGTAAAGAATAAGGAAATTCTGAGTTTATTGCAAAACAAACAGGATAATTATCTGGATTAATGTGGGATTTTTTGTCGGAATAATGTGAGAATCTACACCAGTGTAAGAGCAAGTATCACGGTCTTCCGCATACACACACCACGTCAAGGATTCTTCCCGCAAACATGAAGTTTTATTGATTTTGGTGACTTGTCGTTAATTCTAAAAACCTGTCCAAAATTTTCCCAATAGATAAAAATCCTGAAAATCAATATACTTGTTGTAATATTTGGTAAAATGTAGCTTATTTTACGCCGGGATTTTCATTTACATGGACTAAGGATGTGGCTTTTCATATTGTTGCTTACCGTATTTTCAATCTCAACATCCAGCTGCGAAATTTCACCATCAGGACTGCAACCCACGGAGCAGTATATCGAATGGGCTTTTTCTCAATACATGAAAGCAAATGCTGTGTGGCACGTTCCAGTCTCATCATAAACGGTTTCACCTCGCCTTGTGCCATTTTGGTGTCAACGAATCCAAACCGGACATTCGATATGTGAACCCCCCTTGGTTTTACTGCAAGCGCAAGCCCTTCCAGATAATTCGAAAATCCCGCTTTCGATGCGTGATAACTGGGTGCATCTGGTGATAACAGCTCGTCTGCTACACTGGAAAGACCGATGAAATGTCCTTTTCCTCTCTCGACCATCAATGGAATCACATAAGATGCGGTCTTTATCATTCCGAGCAAGTTGATCTCGATGATTTCAGCTTCACTTTCCATATTGGAAAGATCCAGCATCTCGCCTATCCCTGCAGAGTAAACACACAAATCTATTGGATCATATTTTTGAAGAACTGATCTCAATATGCAAATATATTCATTATGCTGCACTTCGCAGACAATATGCTCATAGGACGGATCTTCTATCGGTGATTTACTCCTTGAAATACCAACGGTCCTCCACCCTTGTTTCAGCAGCTCTCTGGTAAGGGAAAGCCCTATCCCATCTGAATTCCCTATGAGAATCGCCGTATTATTCATTATACAGTTTTCCTTTAAGTATTCGCTAATACATTTGGTGCCGAAAGACGTTAAAGACTCATCTGTGGGTTGAAATCCTTTCGGTTTTAGACTTGTGTTTGGCCACTGCAGGCTGAAAGACACGCGAAGCGTAGAAACGGACCCCTGTCAGGCGGCCACCTGCGGTCGGCTGAATCCAAAGCTCCCCTGGTGCCATGAAACGCAGATGAATGGCAGTCAGGTGCAGTGTCCTGTTAGCCCTCCCTCAAAGCTTCTTTCAACGCCGCTTTTGCGAGCAAACGTGTGGAATCGAGTGTCGGTAATGGACAATCGTTTGGATCAATAAGAAGGGGAATTTCCGTGCATCCTAATACCACTGCATCGCACCCTCTTTCCTTAAGCTTTTGAATTACCTGGTTGAAATACAACCTTGATTCTTCCAGAAAAACTCCATTGACGAGTTCCTTGAAGATAATGGTATCGATCTTTTTCCGGTCATCCTCGTCCGGTATGTTCCAGGAGATACTATGTTTTTGCAGAACCACTGGATATACGGGGCCTGTCATCAGATACTTTGTGCCTGTGATTGCAAGACTACTACATCCTTTGGTTTCCGCTTCATCAGCTACGGCTTCGGCAATGTGGATCCATGGAATAGGAGACTCTGCTGTGACGAAGTCGAAGGCTTGATGAATCGTGTTGTCTGGACAAGCAGCGAACTCTGCTCCGATGTCTGACAATTTCCGGGCAGAAGACAGCATTAGTCTTGCAACTTCCCGCCAATTGCCGGAACGAATATGAACCATATACTCTGCCAGAGGGTGGGTGTGCATCGACACCTCAGGGTGCATGTGTTCGCCCATTTGGGCTGGCGCCTCCGCACATAACGTACGATAGCATAGTGCAGCGCCTTCGGCGCTGCATGCGACAATTCCAACGTGTTTCGACATGTTCTCTCCTATCTATTATTTTGTTGGATCAACAATTCTCCCAATAAACAGATAAATAGAATAACTCCTTTTTGATTTTCACGTATCAAGAACAAAAAATGGTGATCCACCAGAAACATTAGGGGTCTTTTCATGCTCTTTGTCATAACAACACCCGTTGCTGCAGCAGCTCCCATTCCCTCCTCATTGATATCCTGCTTTCGTAGATTATTGCAAGAGCAGTGGAAATACTGCATGGCGAAAGAAATAAAATACCATCTTTTTTTTCAGGTTTTAATACAAGTCAAAACAAAAAGAATTATTACCACGCACCTCTTTTTTTACATTTTCATCTTCCGCAAAGGTGAGGGAAAAAATTGAAGAAAAGCCTCTTATAAAAAGAGGATAAGTGAGGTACTACACTTCATTTCATCTCCTTCTTCCAAATTGAAAGAAAACTTGAATGACACTATCTAAACATGTCTCAAATCATCTTCTCACTCTATTGTCGTCAAGCCCCTTCTATATCGCACGATCTTCAGCAAGATTGCGAAGCACTCTACCAATCTAACCAAAACATAATGCTCCTTCGACAATATCGTCATAATAAACACATTTGTCACCAAAATGTTTCTTGAGCATGAACAGCCAGATGCCATTACTGATTTTTTGTTTTTTCTCAAGCCTTGCCGTCGCTCACTGCGGTTTTCAAATTGAACTCGTTTGCCTTGATCTGCCATTGTGATTGTTTTCCCTTCAAGACGCTCAACGGCTGCGGTAAATTGTTAGTGTCCCTACGATCAAGATGCCTCTTGACGCACTGCAACAGAATATGCATAGTCTAAAAAGAATGTTTGACTCTGAGTTTTTTTTGAAAGATCTGTACGATCACCACGGCATTCAGGGTCTGTCCATTTATCGTTAGAACAAAATCCCATGAAAAAGGGGGTACATACACATGGATGAAGAGAAGTGGATGAGGGCAGTGGAGGAAAAAGACTTGAAGGAAGGGGTTCCCCTTCCGGTCACGGTGGATGAAAAAAAAGTGATGATCCTGCGCTTAAACGGAAAGATACATGCCTGCGGGAACGAGTGTAGCCATTACGGCGCCCCGCTCACTGACGGAGTGCTGAACGGCAGCGAAATAACCTGCCCGTGGCACAATGCTCGGTTCGATGCGACGAGCGGCCGGATGACATCGGCGCCTGCACTGAACGATCTTCCGCACTATGAAGTCAAGATAGAGGGAAGTACGGTATATATCCGGCCTGGAGGTTCCTATAGAATTGAGATGCCTGAGGGGGAAGATGGGAGAACATTTGTGATCATCGGTGCGGGTGCTTCCGGGAATGCCACCGCGGAAGCGCTCCGAAGAGCCGGATTTGCGGGTAAAATTCTCATGATCACCGCCGAAAAGGATCTCCCCTATGACAGGACGATGCTGTCAAAGGATTTTCTCTCGGGAGAGGCGCCTGCAAAATGGCTTCCCCTCAGGACGGAGAAGTTCTACGGCAGGCTTAAAATCGATATTCTGGCAAATCACCGGGTAGTATCTTTCGATCCGGTGAAGAGGAAGATCACTTTTCATAACGGCGAGAGTATCACGGGCGACCGTATCCTCATCGCAACCGGAGGCATACCGCGTACGCTGAAAATCAAAGGCTCAGAGTTGGAGGGAGTCCATTATCTTCGTTCTCTTGCGGATTGCAAGAGCATAATCTCCGAGCTCGAACACGCTGATCAGGTTACGGTGCTGGGAGCAAGCTTCATCGGGCTTGAAGTTGCCGCAGCCTTACGGCATCGGGACATCCCTGTGCACGTTGTCGCTCCTGAAAACATTCCCCTCGCCCGTATATTTGGAGAGGATATTGGCCGCAGAATCGAACAGATTCACAGGGAAAACGGTGTGCAGTTTCACCTGGAGCGCGCGGCAAAAGAAATCAGAGGAGACGGCAGGGTAAGAGAAATACTGCTCGACGACGGCACGCGGATCAAATCAGACCTCCTCGTCATTGGGGTCGGCATCATTCCTGCAGTCGATTTTCTTGAGGGAAGCGGTCTTGTTGAGGATGGTGCGGTCCCAGTCACCGGTCGATTTCAAACGAAAAAAGAATCCATATTTGCAACAGGTGACATCGCGGCGGTTCCAGACCGGCTCTCTGGCGATGTTCGCCGGGTTGAGCATTGGGCCGAAGCGGAGCGTCAGGGGCAGCACGCAGCACGCGCCATGCTTGGATCTACAGAACCCTTCTCAGAGCTGCCCTTCTTCTGGACGCGCCAGTTCGGTGTATCCTTGAGGTACCTTGGTTATGCACGGAAACCCGATAAAATCGTTTTTCGCGGGCACAAGGATAGTGAGAAATTTATTGCAGGATACTATGAAGAGGGTGTTCTCCGTGCGGTGTCAAGCATCGGAATGGCGAAGGAGTTCATCATGCTTGGAGAAAAGATGAAAGCGGGCGAAAATGTCGATCCGGAACAGCTTTCTGATACCGACTTTGACCTTTTTACATAATATTTTTGTCTAACCGACGGCAATTTTTTACCTGACCTTGGAGCAAATCTCTATTTTAGTGAAACAGATCCTCCTTGCTCAGGCTGCACACCTTTAAGGGCACTGTGCCTCCATATGAAGTTTTAATGAAAAAGAGGGATTCTCAGATACCAGAGAATTGGGGAGGCTTGTCCCATAAAGATTCAGGAGGTTCGGGGCGGGGCGGCAGTATCCGGGAAAATCGGCCTGAAGCAATGAATGGGAACATGTACAGCTTGAACTTCTTGAAGTTAAAGGTGAACCAGCTCACGTAGTCCAGCCAGGTAAACTTCATGGGTTCGAGTACGACTTCCTTATCCAACCCTCTGTGGACCGTGAGTTGATGGTGCTTCATGTGGCTGACGCGGAAGTGAAGTCCGTTGTTCCAGGTGAGAAAGCAGAAGAGGTGGTAAAAAAGATCGTTCACCCACTTGGTTTTAAAAGGAGTGCCGTGGCTGAGCTCATGAACGGCTGAAAGCAGCGTCGGAGAACCATCTCAGAGCGTTCAGAAACAGGCTTTCACGTTACCGGTAGGAAAACCAAGATCCAATTGTCGCGTGTGTTCGGCGCACGCGGCTATTTATTTTCCATATTTCGTTGCCTGGTCTCGGCACATGACATATAATAAGCGAACATACTCATCATTTTGATACTTTTACGTAAAAGGTTGAGAGAGCAGATATATGGATTACATAAAGAGCGACAGCCTGGCACAGAAACGAAACAGAAGGTTCAGGATCGTAATCCTCGTTCTTGTACTGGTGTTTTCCACGGCACTCGGTGTCCTTCACCAGCACCCTATCGGCTGGAAACCAGCAGGCGTGGATGCGTTTTGTCCGTTTGGAGGGATAGAGTCCGCGCTCTCTCTCGTGACCACGGGCAGGATGCTGAGCCGCATCGCGTGGAGCTCCTTTACCTTGCTCGGCGCGGTACTTTTACTTGCCGTACTGTTCCGACGTTCATTTTGCGGGAACCTCTGCCCGTTCGGCACACTGCAGGAGCTGTTTGGCATGCTCGGGAAAAAGATCTTCGGGAAGCGGTACGAGCTGAATGCAAAGATCGATAAAACGGCTCGCTTCCTCATCGGATCGATGTTTCTCGGACGCGTGTTCTGCAAGTATCTCTGCCCAATGGGCGCCTTTTTAGGGCTCATCAACCGGTTCGGTAGCTTCAGGGTGAAGAGAAACGACGAGACATGCATCCACTGTAAAAAATGCGACAAGGCATGCCCGGTCAATATCAAAGTTTCCGCCGTCGAGCAGGTACAGGCTTCGGAATGCATTAACTGCAACGAGTGCGTAAACGTCTGCCCGGTACGGGACACACTGTACGTGGGAAACCGGAGAAGGCGAAAATCGGAGCTGGTTCGGTCGTTCTTGTATCCGTTGTGCTGTTCGCAGCAGTCGTCGCCGTAGCGAGCTTTACCGGCGGATTCGAGTGGAAGCAGAGAACCATCGTTGAAACGACGGCCGAGACCGGATTTTTTAATCCCGACGAAATCCGCGGGAGCGACACCTTCCGGGACGTATCCGAGATAACCGGCATAGATAAAAAGCTCTTCATGAATGAGTTCGATCTCTCAGAGGAGGAGTTCGAGCTCCCAATCAAGGATTCCGCCCACAGTGAGGGTTCGGAGTGGGAGACAGAAAACGTCAGGGAGTTCGTAAGAGAACAGCTCGGGCTGGAGTGAGTGCGGGTAAACTCTATACCTCAAATACGTTCATTGGAGAAAAGACCAGAAACTGCTCATTGCGCCCATTCAAAGAGGTATAGACTACAGCTCCAGCCCAGGAATCTTGATTTCCTCTCCCTGACCCGTGGCTCATGCCTCGGCTTCCCGCGCGTGCGCACGACAACGGGGTGTAGCGAAAATGTTCGTTGCAGTGGGTTTTTTCATTTGATACAATAGGAACAAAAGGATACATGGAAAAGGAGGACATGATGAACCTTTATCTCGTCCAGCATGGAGAAGCCAAACCGCAGGAAGAAGACCCCGACCGGTCGCTTACTCAGACAGGCATGTCCCAGATCCGGCATGTTGCCTCGTTTATTCGTAATTATTCTGATATTCATGTACGCACGATCTTACACAGTGGGAAAAAGCGGGCGATCCAGACCGCAGAGCTGTTTGCAGAAAAGCTGAAGCCGACAATGGGGATCGAACAAGGAAAGGAGCTTAACCCGAATTCACTTCCGTGGGGATGGGTGGAACGGCTTACCCGTATTGAGGAGGATATAATGCTTGTGGGACACCTGCCCCATCTTGAGAAGCTGAGTGCGCTGCTTCTATGTCAGGATGAGAACAAGCCGATCGTCAAGTTCAGAAACGGCGGCGTGCTCGCGCTGTCTAGAAATGAATCCGGTATATGGTCACTTATATGGGTGGTTATCCCTCAGATCCTTCCGTCCAGTCTGAGACGAGAACAGCACCCCACTTGATGTTCCCGTTCCTCAGTGCCTGGAGGGCTTCGTTTGCCTGTGTGCTGTGTATTCCCGCCCATATCGCGCCGAGATCACGTGCAAAGCTCTGGCCTCTTTTGTCTCCCGGTCTCGTGAACGCGTACACCTTTCTCCCCAGCAACGGTGTACTCTGCAAAGCCCCCTTCGATTGTGTACCCAGTCAACGAGCTGAAATGTTGATACGAGTTTGTACAGTATGAACCGCACGGGGCGGACAAGCACTGGCCTGAGAAGGAAGATTACGCTATATTTACACAAAGCGGGCGACGAAAAAAGAATTGTGTATGAAAACCCCATTCAAAAAACTCCTTATGCGTTCACTCATTGAAGAAGCGGTTATTCATAGTGAAAAAAAATACAGGTATTACGAGTCCGCATTTACGCGTGCAGTAAAGCAAGAAACAGCAGAGCTTCTGAAAAATCTCATGACCGCACAGCTTCTGTACAGACTGCGTTTCCAGGAAGTGCAGAAAAAGGGTATACCTGAGCCCAGTGGGTTTAAAGGGGAGAATGTAAAGACCTTTCGCTGGAAGCCGTCAGCCGAACATGCCGAGCCAGACCCGTGGGCATCACCCGATGCAATACTCGACTCAGCACTCGAGATGGGAAGGAACACCTATCGCGTGTACAGACGAATATCCGAAAATGCCCTTCTCGGTTCCGTGAAGCAACTCTACGACTATCTCGCACGCGAAGAGCTTCAGCATATTCATTGGCTCGAGGAGATGAAGCAGGGGAAAAACCCGTGAAACGACTCGCCGAATGCTTTCAGGATGTTTTTGACAAGAAAAAACCCTATACCCTACTCGACGCAGGGCTTCGCGTTATCGAAGTGAGCAAGGTTGTCGGGACTTTGGACAAATGCGGAGAGCTGGACCAGTCTTTCCGGTATATCACGCGAAAAGACATGGGAGAGCGAAGCAGGTGGAACCGTATCAGGGATGCAGCCGGAAGGTATGAGTTTTTTCCTCCTATTGATGTGAACTTCTACAAGGGGAAATACTACGTGGTTGAGGGGAACAGGCGCGTTGCCGCGGCAAAGGCTCTTGAAATGGAGTTCATCGATGCGAACGTGAAAGAGTTCATCCACGGGAGCGAAAAAGAAATGCTGTCCGGAGCCCTCTATCGGAGGAGATTTGAGGGCGAGACGGGTTTGAAGAGCATACGCCTCACGTCAGAAATCGGGTACAGGCTTCTTCTCGAGGAGATCGAGTCTTCTGCTGGAAAAAGCAAGGCAGAGAGAGCAAAGCAGTGGTATTCTTCATGTTATCTGCCGTTTTGCGCTCAGATCGGCAGGTCGGAAATACGGTCCTTTTACCCGGGCCTCTCTGAGGGGGACATATTCGTTTTCATCGTGGGTTTCTATCGCGATTTTATCGAAGTGCGGTGCAGCGAAAAGAACCTTTCCGGTGTGCAGGGTATCAGTTTTCAAACGCTCATCTCCGGGTTTATGTTTGTCCACAGAATCCCGGAGCGTCGTGTGTTTCGAGGTTTTCCTTTCAGAGTGCTCAACAGGCTGGCCCTTCCGGGAGTGAGAAAA
>Ga0315545_1003696_pt1 | contig 12959 bp, 13 predicted proteins | sample SalMarSW160210MG_FD_203096 | JGI IMG/M metagenome (GOLD analysis project Ga0315545, IMG submission 203096) | Salt marsh sediment microbial communities from the Plum Island Ecosystem LTER, Massachusetts, United States - Salt Marsh Sediment SW1602-10 ... | reverse complement strand
TCCCAGAATTTGCCACCTTCCTTGTGGAATGTGGCATCGACTCAATCAGCCTTATCCCTGATACCGTGGTGAAAACACGACTTGCCATTGCGAAAAAAGAAAAGGAGATGGGGATAAAGGCCTTATAAGTATGTGAGAGATTGACCTTTATCTGAGCAAGGTAAAGATTATATTGGCTCCGAGATTAAGGTTTCAGATCTGGATTTTTAATTCCTCCTTGTCAAGAAGGTGCATCAGGCCCAGTGACCAAGCAGGGAGGGTGCCTTGTGGTGGCCACCCTGAACAACCTTAGCCCTTGGGCGGCCCGCAGAAAGGCTCGGGCCCAAAAGGGGCAAAGCCCCATATTTGAAAAGGCCATCTTCAGGTCACCAGATGAGATAAGGAACAGTATGCCTGTTGAGGGTATAGTCACGACGGCAATACATTTTCAAAAAGATGATAGCCCGGGAGAGGCAAAAAAGATTGAGCTGCAAGGCAAATTGAAGGGCTTGAACACAGGAGCCTTCTTGGCTTCTCGCTGGGAAAAGCCGAATTAGTTTCGTGCCCCAAAAATTGCCTGAGTAATGTCTTCAAGCTCTACACCAGGGGTCTCTACCTTTTGTTTTTCATAAAATTCATCTATTTTTGATACTATAGATTTTTCCTTAAAATCTGTCATCTTCAGGGATCTCTCCAGGTTCACCAGGTTTTCTTTTGGATAGAATTGAAAGTCGCCAGAGATAGCCAATTCTTTTAGAACGTTTCCCTCCACCTCATCCACGGTTCTAATAATACCTCCTCTGGCCTTGTAGATTCCGTAGAGGATTTCTACTCCTTCCCTAATCTTTACCCCTTCGGGCATCCTTGGGGTTTTCTTAAATAGAAAGGGATGAGAGGTCATCCACCTCTCCAGCTCCATCATCTTATCGATGGTTGTGTGGTCTAGCCGAGCTCTTTCCAGTTTGCCTAACTGTTTTTCAAAGGTTTCCACCAAGACCTTGATTATCTCTTGCCTCGGAGGAAGTTGGCCCAATTCCCGTTTCATTGTGGTAACATTTTCTTTCATAGTCTTAAAGACCTTGTCACGAAATTTCTCATCAGGCACCTTAATAACCTTGCTCATGGTGTCATAGTCAAAGTCCATAATTATGCCTCCTACAAAGGCCATACAATCGCCAATATCCCCGCCACCTTCACCAGCTATCTTTTTACCATTTCCGGTTATGATATCGTTTTCCGGTCTAAATGATGCATCTATGCCGAACTCCCGATAGGTCTCACAGGCAGGTTGGGATAGATCCCGAAAAATACTTTTCATTCCCTTGGGAAGTTTTGGGTTCACCCTTTTCCATATAACCTGGTAAAAGATTTGATTTTTATCCAGGTAGGTTGTGCCACCACCTACTTCCCGGCGCATGACTGGTATATTTGCCCTATGGCAGAAATCCAGATCAATCTCCTTTTCTGTATCTTGGAAGTAGCCTATGCTTGCCAAAGGGGATTGCGGTGAGACAATAACCAGCCCTTCTACACCCATACGTGCAAGGGCATGAAATATTAACATTGATTGCTGTCCAGGGAGTTTACCAAGATCAAATAGATACATACTATCCTCTCCTTTAAGTTTTAGTATTATTCTTTTACCTTATTGGCAATTACTGTTACTGATGATGTAAAGATATGTAGGAGTTTACTATGAGGCAGATAGATAAACCAGATAAGCCCTGGAATAATGTGGACATACCAGAATACTTCAGGCCTTGAACGTAGGGTTTCTATTAGGGTGATTTTATTCAAGAGGCTGGTCTGAATACCCATCCAGTAATTAACCCAGTTTTCAGTGAATCCACCCATATAATCATGGGCTGAAACAATATCTGGGATGGCTATGAGCAAACCCTGAGCAATAAAACCGGATATCACTAAAAAGAGTATAAAGAAAATAGATATAATGTCTTCTTCTTCTGTCAAGAGTTGGTCAGGCCTGAGAAAAAAGCGCCGAATAATAGACATGAGACATCCAATTAAGGTAATGATCCCGAAGGCTGACATGAGAAATTCGAGGAAGTGACAGAAAGTACCCGTCTCAAAGGCATGGGCAAATGAGAACAATGGTATTTCCCGGCTCAGGCCTGCCAGGCAGAAGGTGCTGAGCAGCTTAATGATATGAACTGCTACAATAACAATGATACCCCACACAATTAATGTGTGGGCAAGCCATCGGTAAAAGGATTGGCCCAGTAGCTTTTTATGGAAGATGACATCTATAATAATTACCTTGATATGCCAGAAGGGATCTCTCCAGAAGGTTTTCGAGGCCCTCCTAAATAGTAAAATGAATTTTTCCCATTTATCGGCACCCTCCGCCCCCTTTATGCTGCCCTGAAGATAAATACTCATCCGGAACCACAGGCCCCAGAGGAAGATAAGGACCGTAAGGATAAAGAATGAATAAGTTATAATAGTTTTTTCCATGAGGTTTTCTAAGTTATTTAGTACGCATGCGTGTTCTTTCCCGAGGCCTATTTCATGGCCATCATAACGATCTCTGTCAAATCCATAACCTTGAGCTTTATCCCCTGCTTTCGTGCCCTGGTACTGATAGTCCTGACACACTGCTGGCAGGAAGTAACAATTATATCAGTCCCTGTGTTTTGTATTTCATCTATCTTTTTCTGGGCAATCCCCGCAGAAAGCTCTGGGTCTACCATTTCGATGTTCCCGCCACCGCCACAGCAGACAGTTTTTTCCCTATTGTTTTCAAGCTCAACGAGTTTTACTCCCGGGATCATCTTCAAGACCTCCCGTGGAGGCTCATACACACCACTATTACGGCCAAGATCACAGGGATCATGATAGGTAACCGTGAGATTTAGCTCCTTCAAGGGGATTTTCTTTTCCTTGACGAGTTGCTCCAGCAGATGGCTGGAGTGCAGGAGTTCCACATCGGTCTCATAGAGTTCTTTCCAGGTCCGATAACAGGAAGGGCAGGAGAATACCACGCTCTTTGCCCCCACCTCCTTTATTTTATCTATATTATGTACCTTAAGCTTTTCAAGCTCTCTGGACATCCCTGCACCAATGAGGGGAAAGCCACAGCACCACTCACCTTCCCCTAAGATAGCGAAATCTACCCCTCCTTTAACCATTATCTGCACGAAATTTTGCGGTATTTTTTGCACCATAGGAAAGAAAGATGACACACAGCCAACAAAGTATATTACCTCAGCCTTATCTTTCTGAAATCCGTGTTCTGGAATCTCCCCAAGATCCTCTACCCATTCTGCTCTGTCTTCATTGTCATCAGCGGAGATATTGTGATCTGAAAGCAGATTTTTTTTAAGATTTTCCAAGGCCTTTGGGTAATGCCCCATCTCAACCATAGTCTCTCTTGTGGCTATCGACAGATCTTTGGGATTTATTAGTACAGGACAGGCAATATCACACGCTCCGCAGAGGGTGCATCGAAATATCTTCTCGGAAAGGGCTATTATATCTTCCTCGTTAAGCTTTTTGGGGCCAAAAATCCGCGCCCACAGTCCATACTGGTTTCTTATAAACTTCTTCAGGTTCTGGATCTTACCCCTGGGATTAAGCTCCTCTTCCCTACGCTCTGCATATACGGGGCAAGAGCTCAGGCACTCTCCGCATCGGATGCATGCATCAATCTCAAGTAAGTGTCTGGAAGATAGTTTAGAGATGTCTATGGGCATTAAGAAGCTACCCCGTGCTCAGCAATCTCTGCCTTTAACCACTCTGCTATCTCATCGGGATCGGTCATCAGGTTTTCGAGCTCATCCAGGTTATCGGGCTTGATTTTGAACATCCATCCCTTTCCAAAAGGATCGTCATTGATTAGTTTGGCGTTCTCTTCCAACTCCTCGTTTACTTCCACCAGCTCTCCACTAACAACAGCATAGACCTTTCCCAGCCACTTCCCTGATTCCATTTTGGTGAAATTCTTTCCTTGTTTGAGTTTTTTGCCTAACGGGGGTAGACCCACATACACGATCTCACCAGACAAGAGTTGAGCGTAATCATTCATTCCCATGACCACGAGATCACCCTCGAGTCGGGCCCAGAAGTGGTTCTTTTCGTAGTAAAGTCCTTCAGGAAAATTGTATCCTTCGATCTCCATTTTCAAACCTCCATTTCTTTAATTAAATTTATGCCGCCACATTTTCACGGACGTCCATTTCCTTGTAAAGTTTACCAATGAACTCGGTAATATTATAGATCTCGATATTCCACTTTCTAAGCTTGGCGTTCCTGAAGTTATGAAGGCACGAGGGGCATTCAGTAAGCAGAATTTCCGCCCCTGTTTCCTCCATGATTTTCCTCAGCCGGGTTCTTGCAATTGTTATAGATTCTTTAGGGGATGAACCCCGAAACCCACCCCCTGCACCACAGCACATGGCATGTTCCCTGGTTCGCTCTGGTTCCACAAAGTTGGGAGCAATCTTGCGAATGATTTGCCTCGGCTCCTCGTATATACCCTCATGGCGACCCAGATCACAGGGGTCGTGGTAAGTAACCTTTTTATCGGTTTTGACCTTGAAGTCGTGTTCTGCAAGAAACTGGGTGATGTGTTTTAACTCGAGGTTTAACTCCTTATAAAAAGGGTGGTTTTTAAATACACGATAACAGTAGGGGCATGTAGTAATAAGTGCCTTTGCTCCAGTTCTATGAAATTCATTGATATTATGTCTTGCCAACTCCTCGTGGGCCTGATAACCGACATCCTCTAACACTCCACTGCAGCAGACCTCATCAATCATGGTGAATTTGACCCCGAGGATATCCAGCAGATTTATGGTCTCTTCTACGCTTTCCTCCTCCCGATATGTCCCCACACAGCCTACAAAAAGGATATAGGATGCACGTTCGTTTTTGTGACCCCAGTCGTATTTTTCCTCCTCTCCATAGATATTCCCTGTCTTTGCAATAGCATCGGACATGGCCTTAAACATATTGTCATATCCCAGGTTTACCATATCTTTCCGTGTCGCCCTGATTACCTCAGGGGGATCAACACCTGATGGGCAATTTGTTGTACAATTCATACAGGTAGTACAACGAAGCAATGATTTTACAATGCCCTCTGAGGGTTCAATCTTTCCATCTATTATCTCTTTTATGAGGACCATTTTACCCCCTGCGTTTGTCGCCCAGTTTTTTGTTATGTCAAATATAGGGCAAACCGCACGGCAAAAACCGCAGCGCGAACACTGGGTAACCATATGTTGATATTTTTTACTCAATTCAAGTGGTTCAGACATAATCTATCCTTTTAAAAATGCAGGGCCATCTTTCCGGGGTTCATAATATTATTTGGATCAAGTGCCTTTTTTATTTTTTTCATGACCTCTATTTCCACCTTGTCATGTTCAAGGCCCATATAGTCTGCCTTTGATAGACCAATGCCATGTTCACCAGTAAGTGTACCCTTAAGGGATATTGCAAGGTGAAACAGGTCAGATTCGACCATCTCCATTTTTTTTACCTGCTCAGGGTTGTAGGAATCATAGAGTATCTGGGGGTGAAGATTGCCATCCCCTGCATGTCCATAGGTGCCGATTACCAGGCCATGTCTTTGGGAAATCTCCTGTATCCCTGTCAGTAAATCGGTAATCTTTGAAATAGGAACCGTGACATCATCCAAGACACCACTGCTGATCCTTGAAAGGGTAGCATACGCGGTCTTCCTTGCCTCCCATAATTCCATGCGTTCTTTTTCTTCTTTTGCAGTTTTAATAGCCAGGGGATTATTTTTCTTGAATATCTCAAGGATGACCATCATCTGTGCCTCTACCTCCTGCCATGTATAACCATCTGTCTCAGTCAGGAGCATGGCCTCACATTCGGGAAATTCCAATGAGGTATTTTCCCTGATTGATGTAAGTGTTACCTTGTCTAGTATCTCCATGACACTGGGTATGAGGTTGCTCTTAGTCATTGTCTCAGAGATGGCATGTCCTGCATCTTCCAGACAACCGAAGGTAGCCATGGCTGTCATTGCATGGAGCGGAATAGGATTTATCTTGAGGGTAACCTCCGTTATTACCCCAAGGGTCCCTTCAGAACCAGTAAAGAGCTTTGGAAGGTCATATCCGGACACACACTTCATTGTGTGTGCACCTGTGTGCATTATTTCCCCTGTTGGGATAACTACCTCCAGGCCGAGGACATAGTCACGGGTTGTGCCGTATTTAGCGCCTTTTATTCCCCCGGCATTGGTTGCAACATTTCCCCCAATAGTAGCAACAGAGCTGCTGGCCGGATCAGGAGGAAAGATAAAATTATATCGTGAGAGCTCTTTATTTAGATTATCACATATCACCCCTGGCTGAACTGTGGCATATCTGTCCTCTATCTTAATTTCTATGATCTTATCCATTTTTGAAACATCAATAACAATGCCTCCCTCAATTGCTATTACCCCACCGCTGAGGCTTGTTCCAGCACCCCTGGGGATGATTGGTACCCCTTTTTGGTTTGCAATGGTAACTATCTGAGATATCTGCTCGGCTGTTTCAGGCCAGATCAAGGCATCAGGCCTGTAAACATTTATTGAGGCATCATATGAATATGGGATACGATCCTCTATTTTATCTGAGAAGTTATCTTCCCCGACAATATCAATAAATTCATGCATAGTATTCATACAATCAAATCCTCCCATACATGCGGAAATAGATCATTATACCTCAAGGACAGGAAATGTTACAGAGCTATGCGGCATAAGGACAATTTCAGGATTATCAGGTGCTAAATCATATCCTATTGATATTGCCTCTTGTGGCGAAGATGCAGGTATAATCCCTGAATTGTGTAGTTCTTCTGGGCTGATAGAGGAATAAAGCACGATCTTAAACCTTTCAGCCCATAGGGCAATACCAAAACCCATCAGGCCACCAATGGTGCAATTATCCTTAAGAAAATTGTATCTATCTCTATTTGATGCAAACTTGCTTAATATATGCGAAAAATCATCGTTACCCATACCATCCCTGCATTCTGCAAACAGGACGATAACCCCTCCTGGTTTGGTCACCCTGGTAATATTATCAAAGGCTTTATAAACTTGATATAGATTTATATCCTCAGGATAGCCCATAGCACTTGCAACGATCATATCCCCTTTCAGGTTGGTGTGGATAGAAAAGAACTCCTCTGCCAGCCGGCATCCTTCGATGTGTGCAATAAGAGGGTCTCCTGCGACAACACCGGCGATTTCCTTTTTGGGATTTATTACCGTGTCAAGAAGAAAATGGGCCTTGGCCATCTTCATAATCTCGATAATGTCATCCCGAAGGGGGTTGTCATCAACATATCCTGATTGAACCTTTGGGTTGATACCTTCTTCAGGGCTACCAAGGGCAAGGCGGTGATTTACCTGTATGGTATCATACCCAGCTACTCCAATTGATAGGGCCTTTGGACCACCTCCGAAACCCGTTAGAAAGTGATAAACGATGCCTCCTGTAAGTATAACCTTATCCGCTTCCATGACCCTTCGGTTTATCCAGATCTTATTTCCTCTGGATGTCTCCCCCAGATAGGTAAGCTCTTCTTTTTCCCTTGCAAGGTGATCGAAAACATTTATCCTGTCCATCAAATCCCTGCCGACAAGTCTCTCTACTTCCTCTGGTGTATGCCTCCTGTGGTCACCGGTTCCCAGCAAGATTGTTATCTTATCATCCATTACCCCGACTTTGTTTAACTCATCAACAAGGGGCGGTAAGAATTGCTCAGGCCCCGCCCATAGCCTTGTTATATCCGGAGCAAGGATTATAACAGTATCTTCCCTATAAACAATCTTATCAAGAGGGGGAGAGGCTATAGGGTTCCTTAACAGGTCTATAATCTTAACTGAAAGCTCCATAATTTTTTCTACCTTCTTGGCCCTTATAGAACCAAGAACCTTTCCTCTGCTGAGCTCCACAGGCAAAAACTGATCCCCATATTCCATCTCATATATGGACATTTGAAAAATCCCTTAATATAGTCGATTTTTTTGTTGCCCCTGAATAGGGAGCATTTCAATAAAAGATTAAAAAAGGGAGAGGCATTTTCCCTTTCCCTTTTTAATGATATAAAACCGGAAAGACACTATTTTTTAATTAATTTATACAGCTAAATAGTGCTTTATAACCTCTTCAGAGTTTAATAGTTTATCTGCATCATCGTGTAGTTTTATTCTTCCGCCCTCAAGTATATAGCCCTTACGGGCACATTCCAACGCCATTTTGGCATTTTGCTCCACAAGGAGTATTGATTTTCCCTCTTCGTTAAGCCTTGTTATTTCATCAAATAGGCCCTGTACCAGAGTTGGTTGCAGGCCGGCGGTTGGCTCATCCAAAAGCAGTAGATCAGGATCCGTCATCAAGGCACAGCCGACGGCCAGCATCTGTCGTTCACCTCCGCTTAATGTACCCCCTAACTGGCCTCGCCTGTCCTTTAATACGGGAAAACGACTGTAGACCATCTCCAATCGGTTCCCTATCTTTTCCTTTGATTTCTCCTTTACCACTCCCATTCGCAGATTTTCAAATACCGTGAGCGTGGGAAAGATACTGTTGTCCTGCGGAACGTAATTCACCCCCTTATCGGATATCTTGTCAGGGGTGAGGCGAGTAATATCTTCACCCTTATACGTGATGGTACCCCCATAGAAATCACAGATACCATAAACCGACCTGAGGAATGTTGTTTTTCCCGCCCCATTTGGCCCTATGACAGCGGTAAAGCCACCTTCCTCAACATCTACAGAGAGGCCCTGCAGGATCAGGGCCTTGCCATAGCCTGATTGTAGATCCTTGATCTCCAATATATTCATCTTATCCTCCTAAATACACTTCAAGGACACGCTCGTTGGTCTGAATTTCCTTGGGGTCTCCTTTTGCCAGGTTCTGGCCGTAATACATCACATATATGGGGTTGCAGAGGTTCATGATTACGTCCATCTTGTGCTCAACAACCAGAAAGGTAAGGCCTTTTTCATCCCTCAGCCTCTCGAGCTCACCCATTATGCTCTTGGTTTCATCCAAGGTTGCACCGGCTGTGGGTTCATCGAGCAAGAGGAGTTCTGGGTCAGTCATGATAGCCCGGCTGATCTCAAGCATTTTTCGTTTTCCCGCGCTTAGATTTTTTGCATATTCATTGCGTTCATCATAGATCCCCATCTCATCAAGAAGACTTTTAGCCTTTTCCCAGTTTTCCCTCTCTTGCGTTTTGACCGTTCCAAATTTGAAGGCACCGAAAACCCCTTCTCCTGTTTGGTTCTTTGGGGCCAGCATGATGTTTTCCCAGACGGTCATCTCCCCCAGTTTCCGGGCAATCTGAAATGTTCTGGTCAAACCCTTTAGACACACTTGATCAGGCCTTAACCCGTCTATTCTCTCACTCTTAAAATAGACCTCTCCCTTGTCTGGGGGGTAGACGCCCCCTGCTACATTAAAAAATGTGGTTTTGCCGGCTCCATTGGGCCCAATGAGCGCTGTAATGGTTTTTTGCTCCAGCTCTATTGAGAAGCCATCGAGGGCCTTTATCCCTCCGAAGTACAGGAACACATCATTGGCATTAAATATACTAGCCATAAGAGATCCCCTTTCGTTAAATATGCTCTTCTATTGCTCTTGCTCTTTCCGGTATTGCTCCCTGAGGCCTGAATCTAATAAAGAGTATAAGGGCCAGCCCAATAATGATCAGACGAAGGGCTGGCATAATATAGGGTGCGCCTAAGTCAGGGAGAAAGCGTGTTCCCTGTTCGAAGAACCCAATAATGAGCACAGCACCTATAAGGATGCCCCAATTGTTCCGTAATCCTCCCACAATAACGAATATCCATACCAGAAAGGTAGTCGTAGGAACAAACTCACCGGGCTGAATTGCCATTGCGTAGTGGGCCCAAAGGCTCCCGGCTGCCCCCATCATGGCACAACCAACCACCCAAGCCCACATCCTGGCACTGAAGACAGATTTTCCCAGAGAGGAGGTGATGAGCTCATCCTCTCTCACGCCTCTCCAGACCCTTCCCACAGGGGCATGGTAAAAGCGCTGGGCAACCCAGAAAGCTATGGCAAGGAGCAGGAGCACCAGGAGAAAAAAGAGATATCGATTCCCCGTAGGCATAGGAATGAGACGGATACCGGCTGAGCCAGTGGTGAGCCAGAGTTCGTTGAGGGCGATATAGTGGATTGCCTCGGCAATTCCAATAGAGGCGACTGCGAGATAATCCTCCCGTAACCTGAGGAGCGGGATCCCTATCAAAAAGGCGACAAAGGCAGCCAAGACAATGGCAACCAGTAAACCTATGATAAAGGGGGCTTCAACACGGCCCGGGATTCCGCCGGGAAATCCGGCAAAGATCTCCATCTCACGAAATCTATGAGGAGCGGTAAGAATTGCGGATGCATAGGCGCCAACAGCGAAGAAACCGGCGATCCCGAAGTTCGGAAGGTTGGTATAGCCAAATTGAATATTTAAGGCTAAACCCATAATAGAATAGATGGCTACGATTGTCGCGATCGTAAGAATCCAAGAAAATATTTCCATTGAATTTTCTCCCCTCCTAAAAGTCCACTTGGCTTAACAAGAAGTATGATAACCATTAATAAATAGGCGGTTAGCATCTTATATGGCGGCGATAGCCATATAGCTGTTGCCTCCATGGCAAAGGCAATAATCAAGGCCCCGAAGACCGCACCGTAAGGGTTATCTATTCCACCGACAATGAGGCACGCAAATATGGTCACAAGGACCCCAATGCCCATTCCAGATTTTATGGTTCCCAGGATACCCATGAAGATCCCTCCCATGGCGGCAAGGGCGCAGGCAATGATCCACGTATACACATAAACCCGCTCGATAGAGATGCCGCGGATTTCGGAAAGCTCCGGGTTATCTGATGTGGCCCTCATGAGGCGGCCCAACTGGGTGTAGCGAAGCATCAAAAAGATACCCGCTGCCACCAGAAGGCATACGAGAATAATGATAATCTGATTTGGGGTCAGAAAGAAAGGCCCGAAATGCTTTGCCCTTGCGAGAGGTATTGCAAACTGGTACGGCTGGGGACCCCAGCCTATCAGGATGAGGTTGCGAATAATAAATCCCGCCCCCAGGGAGACAACCAGAAGGGTAAGGGGCCCCACACCCATATCCATAAGGGGTTTAAATATCACCTTATGGAGAATAACACCGAGCAGGGCAGTTAATGCCATGGAGATTATCAGTGCCCACACCAGATTGAGGCCGAAAGAAAGGTTAAACAGCAAGGCAAGAAAGGCACCTGCAGTTATCACGTCCCCGTAGGTCAGATTGAAATATTTTGTTACCTTAATGGCAAGGCACAGCCCAAGGGACGGTAAGGCCAACGTTGCAAAGGTAAGCAGTCCATAACCGAGAAGGTCTTCCATGATTTCGTCCACCTTTAGGTTATAATTAAATTACCGGGGATGGAATTGACCACCCCCGGCTGAGCAAGTTACTGTTTAGCCCTTTCAGCACGAAGCTTAAGAACACCAGCGATAATGTCTGTGATATCATCCGGCGTCACTGTTCCGATTCGCTTCATTCCTGATGGGTCTTTGGTCGTCATGACTTCCACCTTCAGGTAGGTGACAGGGTCGCCGTATTTGTTCCAGTCCTGGGTTCCTGCAATGCCTTCATAATTGATATCTTTACCGGCCCGCAGTGCCTTGATGCCGTCAGCGTAGTTATATACCTTTACTCCGGGCGGTTGGGCAACTTTTCGCACATTATTCACAATTGAGCTCCTGCTAGCAGATTTCCCGCACTCAATGGCAAGTGCAAAGATGATAGTGGCATCATAGGTATTTGGTGAAAAGGGTGTGACCCCTGATTTACCTGATATCTTGTTTAGTCTCTGCTCCCAGTTCTTTGTTCGCTCGTTTTCAAGGACTCCGGGATTAACCCCGATGGCACCTTCACTGGCAGGGAGAGCGGCCTTTGCGCTTGTCCGGTTTGCAAAGTCAGATCCGATCCACTGACCCCCCAAGCCCATCTCATACCACTGTTTAAAGATGGTCGCGTCAGTCTCAGGGTTTGCCTCCCAGAAGATAACCGGCGGTTTTTTCTTAAAGAGTTTCTTGAGCTCGGCACGGTAGGATGCCTGGTTTGTTGGGAATTCAATCTCTGCAACCAGTGGCAGGTTTACTACCTTGCATGCATCAACAACACCACCATAGATACTCCTGGAGCCTTCAGTATCTGCGGTAAAGGTTGCGGCCTTTTTGGGCTTGAACGTCTTCATTGCATAGTAGACCATACCCGCAGTCATAACCACATCGGAGGATACTGTTCGGTAGATATGCTCACCATCGATTCCGCCACCAATCACATCGAGTTTTGTCGTCCCAGCGGTTGGGGAAATCTCCACGGCACCGGCTTCTTTGCTAAGAGGGATGACCGAACGAACGGATGCAGATGAAGGGCCAACAATGCCCACCACCTTATTGACATCATAGAGTTTTCTTGCGGCCTCAATAGCGGGCTTGGATTTTGTTTCTGTGTCTCCTTTGTACAGTTTAATAGGACGGCCGATGGGCCAGAGACTTTCGTCTGCATTGATCTCCTGGACTGCCAATTCACCACCGGGATCAGCGCCAGCTCCTACCCAGGCCCAATCACCCGTATACGGTAAAAGAAGGCCTAAAGGGATGGGGTCGGCAGCAGTCACTGGCTGTACAAAAGAGAACACCCCAATAAATAATGCAACTAAAAAAATGATTGATAACTTTCTCATTATACACCCCCTGTTAATTTATTAGTTAAATTAATTAACCACTAAACCAGTATTGAATTCACCTCCTTTCATCTCGAGATTTTATCGTTCCCGATGAGTTCGGGAACTGTAGTTGTCTCACGTGGGTCTTCTTTCTTTTCGCCAGATTCTTTATTAGATTCCGCTGCCTCTTTAATCCTGGATTCTACATAATCAAGGTGTTCGAGGATTCTCA
>Ga0315545_1003695_pt1 | contig 12962 bp, 7 predicted proteins | sample SalMarSW160210MG_FD_203096 | JGI IMG/M metagenome (GOLD analysis project Ga0315545, IMG submission 203096) | Salt marsh sediment microbial communities from the Plum Island Ecosystem LTER, Massachusetts, United States - Salt Marsh Sediment SW1602-10 ... | reverse complement strand
TTCTCGAAAATGCCAACAAGGAAGCCGACAGGCTCAAGGACGAGTTTGTCAGCACCGAGCATTTGCTCATTGCTATTGCCGGGGAAAACAAGGGTGAAGCCGCAACAATTCTAGCTGAGTCCGGCGTTAACCAGGAAAAGATTTATCAAGCCTTGCAGAAAATTCGTGGAGGGCATCGGGTTACCGACCGCCAAGCGGAAAGCAAATACCGCTCCCTGGAAAAATACGGGCATGACCTCACGGAGCTAGCCCGTCAGGGCAAACTCGACCCTGTAATCGGGAGGGAAAACGAAATCAAACGTGTGACGCAAATACTCTCGCGGCGCACCAAGAACAATCCTGTGATTATCGGCGACGCCGGCGTAGGCAAGACGGCTATTGCCGAGGGATTAGCTCAGAAGATTGCCGCTGAAGATGTTCCCGATTCTCTGAAGGGGAAAAAGGTGGTGGCTTTAGACATGGGAGCACTGGTGGCTGGAAGCAAATTCCGAGGGGAGTTTGAGGAAAGGTTGAAGGCAGTTTTAGATGAAGTGCGGCAGGCAGCCGGTGAAGTTATTATGTTTATTGATGAGCTTCACACCGTGGTAGGAGCCGGAGCGGCCGAAGGAGCAATCGACGCCAGTAATATGCTGAAGCCCGCACTGTCTCGTGGCGAGATTCAATGTATCGGGGCTACTACACTCGACGAGTATAGAAAGCATATTGAAAAAGATAAGGCTCTGGAGAGACGTTTCAGCCCTGTTTATCTCGATGAACCCAGCGTGGAAGCCACCATAGAGATGCTCCGTGGACTTCGTCCCAGATATGAAGCACACCACAAAATAAAGATCGAGGATTCCGCCCTGGTAGCTGCTGCCAAGCTGAGCCAGAGATATATATCGGAAAGATTCTTGCCTGACAAGGCAATTGACTTGATCGATGAAGCAGCCAGCAAGCTGCGCATCGATAGAGAAAGCGCTCCTAAGGAAGTTAAAACACTGGACCAGAAGATGAAGCACCTGATTGACGAAGAGGAGGCGGCTTCGCAGCGAGGGGACTACCAGAAAGCTACCGAATTGAAGGCAGAAAGGATGCGCCTGGAGCAAGAGTACGATAAGGCCAAACTGCAATGGCAGAAGGAGAAGAAAATTGACAGTGTAGTAGACGAGGAAGATATCGCCGAACTGGTTGCCCAGTGGACGGGCATACCCGTTTCCCGGATGATGGAAACGGAAACCGATAAATTGGTTCACATGGAGGAAAGGATTCACCAGAGGATAGTGGACCAGGAAGAGGCAGTGGCTGCCGTCTCCGAGGCCATCAAGCGAGGCCGGGCCGGGCTCAAGGACCCCAAACGCCCCATTGGCAGCTTCGTCTTCCTCGGCCCTACCGGCGTGGGAAAGACCGAGCTGGCTCGCGCTTTAGCTGAGTTCCTCTTTGACGATGAAGACACCATGGTGAGGCTGGACATGTCCGAATATATGGAAAAACATACCGTATCCCGTCTTATCGGGTCGCCACCGGGATATGTGGGGTATGAAGAAGGAGGCCAGTTGACCGAGGCAGTGCGCCGCCGTCCCTACCGGGTCATCCTGTTCGACGAGGTAGAAAAAGCTCATCCCGACGTCTTCAACATACTATTGCAGCTGCTGGAGGACGGCAGGCTTACCGATGGGCATGGCCGGACTGTGGACTTCAAAAACACAGTGGTAATCATGACCAGCAACCTGGGCACTGAGGAATATCAGCGTGGGGGAATTGGTTTTCCCAGTAAAAAAGAGGAAGCTGACGAACAAAGAATGAGAAGCGCTATAGAAAGCGCCTTAAAGAAAACCTTCCGCCCTGAGCTACTCAACAGGATAGATGATGTCATTATATTCCACCCTCTAACTGAGGAGCACTTGAAGAGCATCGTCGACCTGCTTATCCGTGAGGTAGAACGAAGGTTGGCTGAGCGGAGTATCAAGCTTGAAATCAATGCGGAAGCCAAAGCTTGGTTAGTTCAGAAAGGCTACGATCCTGTATACGGGGCCCGACCCTTACGCCGGGCTATTCAGAGGTATGTAGAAAATCCCATATCGACAAAGATATTGCAGGGCGAGTTCAAAGAAGGAGATACCATAGCTATTAGCTTGGAGGGAGATAACCTGAGCTTTGCTGCTCTGGAAACTGCCAGGGCAAAAAAGAAAACAAAAACAAAACATGAGTAAACTACGATGGAATCGGAGTTTACTCACTCCCCTCCGGAACCTCTTTCCTTGGCCACCTGAGCCCTCAGCGCCCTGTCGTCCCCCTTTGACGCCTGTAAATAAAGCTGATAAGCTAAGCTCCGATGCATCGGAGAAAGGAGACTTGAAGATGCCCGCTAAAGTGGATATGGATAAAATCGTTTCTCTGTGCAAGCGGAGGGGGCTTATCTTTCCCAGCAGTGAAATATATGGCGGTTTAGCCAGCTGCTGGGATTATGGCCCTATGGGGGTGGAGCTTAAGCGCAATGTTAGAGACGCCTGGTGGAAGGCAATAGTCCATGAGCGGGATGATGTAGTAGGGCTGGACACATCGATCATGATGCACCCGGGGGTCTGGGCTGCCAGCGGCCACATTGATAGCTTCACAGACCCCCTGGTGGAGTGCAAATCTTGCCACCTGAGGTGGCGCGCTGACGCAGTAGAGGGTAAAGGATGTCCCAAATGTGGTGGTGAGTTAACCGAGCCTCGCATGTTCAACCTGATGTTTAAGACTTCTATGGGTCCTGTGGAGGAGGAGGCAAGCACAGTTTACCTCCGCCCCGAGACTGCCCAGGGCATATTCGTTAACTTTGAGAATGTTGTCACCACTACCCGGAAAAAGTTACCTCTGGGCATCGCCCAGATAGGAAAATCCTTCCGCAATGAAATCACCCCCGGCAACTTCATATTCAGGACCAGGGAGTTCGAGCACATGGAGCTGGAGTACTTCGTTAAGCCCGGGACCGACGAAAAGTGGCTCGATTACTGGGTCAAGGAGAGGTTTGACTGGTATGTCAAACTGGGTATCAGGAAGGAAAATCTTCGCCTGCGCCAGCATGGCAAAGATGAGCTTGCCCACTATGCCCGGGACTGCTATGACATCGATTATCTCTTCCCTATGGGCTGGTCGGAGCTGGAGGGTATAGCCAACAGGGGCGATTTCGACCTTATTCAGCATGCCAAGCATAGCGGCAAAGAGCTCAGTTATTATGATAATGAGGCTGGCGAGAAGTACGTTCCCTATGTTATTGAGCCTTCGGCTGGCGTCGACCGCTCCGTCCTGGCTTTCCTCATTGATGCCTATGATGATGAGGAAGTCGAAGGAGAAAAGAGAACAGTTCTCCACCTGCATCGTTCTCTGGCTCCTGTTAAGGTGGCTGTTTTGCCCTTAAGCCGGAATGAAAAGTTGACCCCTCTGGCTAAAGAGGTCTTCAACAAGCTGTGTCCGAATTTCGTAACCGACTACGATGATTCGCAAAGTATAGGGCGGAGGTACAGGCGGCAGGACGAAATCGGCACACCGTTCTGCGTTACTATAGATTTTGAGTCTCTAGAGGATAAGCAGGTCACCATCCGGGAGAGGGACAGCCTGGCACAAATTCGGGTGCCCATAGAAGGATTGGATAAAATTTTAGAAGCCAAACTCAAAGGAGAGGCTTTCGACGCTTCACCCCTATGGGCCACAAGAGAGAAGTGAGAATTCTGCGCTTTGCTGAACCTCGTCAAACATGCCTATAGAATAATTATAGAAAATAGGTATAAAATATAGATGTTGGGCGGCAACTCCAAGATCGCCTTCAAGGAAGGCGCGAGAGAGACGTCGGTCTGGAGGCCACGCAAGTTGCATCGATATGGGAACAACCGGGATCGAACGTGCTGTGAACCGACCAAAGGTCTTCATCAGCTATAGCCACGACTCGTCGAAACATAAAGAGCGTGTGCTCCAGTTTGCGAACGCACTGCGCAGCCATGGCATCGACGCTGAGCTGGATCGCTATCATGTACGGCCTCCCAAGGGCTGGCCTCATTGGTGCGAGGAACAACTGCGTCCGGAGAACTCGGACTTTGTGCTGATGCTCTGCACCGAGACCTACCTGAAACGCGTCCAGGACAAGGTGCCCGCTGATGAAGGACGCGGTGTGTTTTGGGAAGGTGCCATCATTTACGACTACCTCTACGACGCGAAAGGGAACACCCGGTTCATCCCGGTGCTGTTCTCCGATGGGAATGACAGCTCCATCCCGATGCCGATCCGTAACCATACGCGCTATCGGATTGACGCATTCGATCTTACCGACCCCGGCTATCAAAACCTCTACCGGGAGCTGACAGGGCAACCTCTTGTGACCAAGCCGTCGCTGGGCGAGGTGATTAATCTGGCCACGATGCTGGCTGCCACGGTCCAGCCACTCGAAGCTCGACCAGTCAAGACGGACTTCCCGACCGTCAAAGCCGACATCTCTCGCATCTTCAAATATGCCCCGGCCAAACTCATCGGACGAGATGATGAACTCGAGCTGCTCAACGAGGCTTGGGCGAAGGTTCAAAACGACGAGAAAGGTCGCCGCCACATCCTCACCCTCGTCGCCCTCGGCGGCGAAGGCAAAACCGCCCTCGTCGCCAAGTGGGCCGCCGAACTCGCCGCGCAGGACTGGCCCGGCTGCGACGCCGCGTTTGCGTGGTCCTTCTACAGCCAGGGCACGCGCGAGCAGCAGGCCGCCTCTTCTGACCTGTTCCTCAAGGAAGCCCTCACTTTTTTCGGCGACGACGCGGACAAAGCTTTCGCCGCCAGCCCCGCCGGTGCGTTCGAGAAAGGCCAGCGCCTTGCCCGCCTCGTCGGCCAGCGGCGCAGCCTGCTCATCCTCGACGGCCTCGAGCCGCTGCAATACGCGCCCACCGCGCCCACGCCGGGCGAACTCAAGGATCAGGGCATCGCCGCGCTGCTGAAGGGGCTTGCTCAGAACAGCCACGGCCTGTGCATCGTCACCACCCGATATTCGCTGCCGGACCTGAAGGCCTTCTGGCAGACCACGGCGCCGGAGGTGAAACTCCTGCGCCTGTCCCGTGACGCCGGCGTTTATCTGCTGAAAACACTCGGAGTGAAAGGCACGACGAAAGAATTCGAGATGCTGGTCGAAGACGTGAAAGGCCACGCCCTCACCCTGACTCTGCTCGGCAGTTATCTGCGCGACGCGCATGAAGGCGACATCCGCAAACGCGACTTGGTGAGACTGGAAGAAGCTGACGCCGAGGAACAAGGTGGCCACGCCTTCCGCGTGATGGAAGCCTACGAACACGCCTTCGAACGTGAAGGCGATAAAGGTAGACGCGCCTTCGCCATCCTGCGTCTGCTCGGCCTGTTCGACTGCCCGATGACTGCCGACTGCTTCGGCGCACTATTGCAGCTGCCCGCCATCTCCGGGCTCACCGAACCGCTCGTCAGTCTGACCGAAGCACAACTGAACATCGCCCTGAGCCGCTTGGAGTCCGCGAAACTGATCACCATGCACACCGACGACTCGGCGGCTCGTCAATCGCAAATCGCAAATCGCAAATCTGTTGACGCTCATCCGTTGGTGCGGGAATATTTCGCACGGCAACTGTGCGGGCAACAACCCGACGCCTGGCGTGCGGCCCACCTGCGGCTCTACGAACACCTCTGCGCGAGCACGAAGGAAGGCGACCAGCCCACGCTCGAAGACCTCCAGCCGCTCTACCAAGCCGTGGCCCACGGCTGCCAGGCTGGGTTGCAGCAAAAAGCATGTGACGACGTTTACCGCGACCGCATCCTGCGTGGGAAACAACACTACACATGGCACATGCTCGGGGCTTACAGTTCTGAACTCGGAGCGCACGCCAGTTTCTTCGAGACCCCTTGGAATCGGCTCTCGTCATCACTTACAGAAGTCGCACAAGCTTGGCTGCTCAATGAAGCTGCTTTCTGCCTGCGCGCTTTGGGCCGGCTGACTGAAGCCCTTGAGCCGATGCGCGCCGCAATCGAGCCTCGTGTGAAACTGGGACAATTCGACCAAGCAGCCATCGCCGCCAGCAACCTGAGCGAGCTGGAGCTGACGCTGGGCGAGGTGGCCGGTGCGGTGGGGGACGCCGAGCAGTCCGTGACCTACGCGGACCGCAGCGGCGATGCGTTTGAGCGGATGTCCAATCGCGGGATCCACGCCAACGCCCTGCACCAGGCGGGCCGCCGGCCAGAGGCCCAGACGCGCTTCCGCGAGGCCGAGCAAATGCAGCAGGAGATGCAGCCTCACTACCCGCTGCTCTACTCGCTGGGAAGCTTCTTATATTGCGACCTGCTCCTCGCCGCCCCCGAGCGCGCCGCGTGGCAAACCATTCTTTCTATCAACTCTCAACCATCAACTATCAATTCTGCTGTTTCCGATTGCCGCTCCGTCTCCCAGCGCGCGGCGCAGACGCTCAAGATCGCCGAGCGCAACAACTGTCTTCTCGACATCGCCCTCGACCACCTAACACTGGGTCGCGCCGCGCTCTACGAGGCGATCCTTTCCGCTCGTAGCAGCCGAGGTCACGAGGCTCAAACTTCCCAATCCGCAATCCGCAATCTGCAATCCGCAATAGATCAGAGCCTCCTCACGTTGGCTGCTACGGAACTGGACGCCGCCGTGTCCGGCCTCCGCCGCGCCGGCAGGCAAGACAACCTTCCCCACGGCCTCTTCACCCGCGCCTGGCTGCGGTTTCTCACCGGTGCCCATACTGGCCCCGAGAGCGCGCAGGCAGATTTGGACGAAGCCTGGGAAATCGCCGAGCGCGGGCCGATGCGGTTGTTCATGGCAGACGTTCACCTTTACCGCGCCCGCCTCTTCTTCCAGGAAACAACGTATCCGTGGGAGTCGCCCGCTGCCGACCTTGTCGCTGCGCGAAAGCTCATCGAGCAGTGCGGCTATTGGCGTCGGAAGGAGGAACTCGAGGACGCCGAAGGCGGGTTAAGCCAGCAACGCTCATGAACCTGCTGTTGCCAGCCATTCTTGGTGTCTGCGGTTTGGTACGTTCGCATTTCGCAGTAGTGTTGCCGCCTAAAGCCCAAAACATAATAGTTTGAGAGGAGTAGAAATGAAGCGCTCAACATTAGAGTTGCTATGTTGCCCTAGTTGTCAAACTGAACTTACGCTTCGCGATGAATCAGGTAATACAAATAGGAATGAGGGGGAGTTGTTCTGCCCACACTGTGAAAGAAGCTATATCATTAAAAACGGCATTGTGCACTTTATCGATTCACAGGAACTGGAGGGTCTTAACCAACGGTTCGCTCGATTCTATAATAGATTTTCACGTTTCGAAGCAATTCTTGATTGGTTATCGTTTTTGCCTATGGGTGGAGAACGTAAGGCACGCACGGAGATTTTGCACAGATTGGAACTAAACAATGGACGAGTTCTGGAGGTTTCGATAGGGGCTGGCGGTAATCTTCCTTACCTATTTGAGTCTCCAAAAGTGGGTGACGTATATGGCCTGGACATCTCAGCGGCACAGCTGACTAATTGTCGCAGATTGGTCAAAACCCGAGGATGGCCGGTAGAGCTTTTCTTGGGGAAGGCAGAAGAGTTGCCTTTTAAATCGGACTCGTTTGACAGCGTTTTTCACGTTGGCGGGATCAACTTTTTTTCTGAAAAGAAGAAGGCCATTGATGAGATGGTCCGTGTTGCCCGACCGGGAAGTAAAATAGTCATTGCCGATGAATCGGAACAGGTAGCCCGAGTCGTGTCGCGTTTCCTCCGTTTGTCGCGTTCAACTCAGGATAATAAAATGGACGCCTCCGTTCCCGTTCATCTGGTTCCAGAAACAATGAAGGAGATACGTGTAGACGGTATTTGGAAAATGCATGGTCAGTATCACGGGTATTGTCTGGAATTCAGAAAACCGGGATGAAGAGATAGTCGGGTTAATTCTACTTGAGCAACTTAAACTCCGCCACGTCCACCAGGCCTAAATCGGTCAGTCTGAGTTCGGGGATCACAGGCAGGGCCAGGAAAGAGAGGATAGCAAATGGTGCTGGCGGCAAGTTCCCCAGGCTGGCAGCAGTCCTCTCTACTATTTCATGCTGGGACGCGACTACGTCCAGCGGCTCAGGGGAAAGCAGGCCGGCGATGGGCAAGGGCAAAGAAGCGAGAATTTCCAGGTTGGCGCAAACAACCAGCCCGCCTTGCAATCTATTAATTTCCTCGATTGCCTTGAGGATGTCGAAGTCATTTGTACCCACCGCTATTATGTTGTGAGAGTCATGAGCCACTGATGAGGCTAATGCCCCTTTTTTTAAGCCGAATCCCTTGACTAATCCTACTCCAATATTGCCGCTAGCCTTGTGTCTTTCCACCACCACCAGCTTCAGAATATCTCTTTCAACGCTGGGCATCACTGCCCCATCCACGACTTTCATCTTCTCCATTGCCTTCTTGGTGACTATCTGTCCGGGGACGATTTCGATGACTGGATAGCTTTCCTCACTGAGATTGCTTCGCTTCGCTCGCAATGACAGCGATTTTGCTGTGGGAGACTTAATTCGTACCGTGTCTCTTAGCTCCATAGTAACAGGGGGCAAGGGGAACAAGGGCTTACCTTGTCTTGCCACCAGCTTGCCCTGGTAAAACACCATATCTATCTCTAATTTAGCCAGGTCGTTGATGGTTATAAGGTTGGCTATATAACCCGGGCCGATGCCCCCTCTATCATGTAGCCTGAAATACTCGGCAGCGTTAATCGTCGCCATCTGAATCGCCCGGACCGGCTCCAGCCCTCTGCTAATGGCCTTTCGTACCACAGCGTCGATATCGCCTTCCCAAAGTAAATCAGAGCAATTACGGTCGTCCACCACAAAGAAGCATCTTTTATAAGTATTATCGGTAACCAGAGGCAGAAGGGCGTCCAGGTTCTTCTCCGAAGAGCCCTCCCGAATCATGAGGTACATACCCCGGCGCAACTTCTCCCTTCCCTCTTCCAGGGTAGTGGATTCGTGGTCAGAAAGAATGCCGGCGGACAAGTAGGCGTTCAGTTCTTTGCCACCGAGTCCCGGAGCGTGTCCATCGATAACCTTGCCCTTAGAGGCGCTGATTTTCTTCAAAACTTCTTCATCTCCACTGACTACGCCGGGAAAGTTCATCATCTCTCCCAGGCCGATTATCTTAGGGTGAGCTAGAATTCTCTTTACTTCCTTAGAGTTGATTCGGGCGCCTGATGTCTCCAGGTGGGTTGCTGGCACGCAGGAAGGGGCCATGAATAGCATATCCAGTGGGAGCTTTCGCGCCAGATCTGTGACGAACTTTATTCCTTCAGATCCACAAACGTTGGCGATTTCATGTAAGTCGGTGACCACAGCCAGAGTGCCTCTGGGGATTACGGCCTGAGCATACCTTGCCGGGTGAAGCATAGAGCTTTCTATATGCGTATGTCCGTTAATCAGCCCGGGAGCTAAAAACCTGCCCTGTAAATCGATAATTTCCTTTGCTTTATCATAATCTCCTACCCCGGCAATTCTATCTCCATAGATAGCCACGTCGGCTTGCTCTATTTCTCCAGTAAAAGTATTTACTATGCGGGCATTTTTCAGGAGCAAATCAGCGGTTATTTCCCCGCTGGCCACGGAAATAAGCTCCTTTAAGCTCATCTCCTAGTCCTCCAGGGTGTAAATATCGGGTGAATAGCGGAACTTCTCATCACAGTCGATTCCATATCCCACGATAAATTCATCGGGCACGGTAAAGCCAAGATAGTCAATAGATACCGGGACCCTACGCCGAGCTGGCTTATCTGTCAGAGCGCAGAGCTTCAGCGAAGCGGGTTTCCTCTTCATTAAGTAATCGAGTAAGAAAGAGGTGGTAATCCCAGTATCCACGATATCCTCAACCACCAGAACATCTCTGCCTTTTATAGGCGTCTTGAGCCCTTGAACTATTCTCACTTTGCCCGAACTTTCTCTGGCAGCGCCGTAGCTGGAGAGCCTGACGAAATCGAGCTCCAGGGGTAAATTGAGCTGGCGGATGAGGTCGGCCATGAACACAAAGGACCCTTTAAGGACGCCAATAAGCAAAGGCTGCTTCCCTTGATAGTCCCTGTTGATTTGAGAAGCCAGCCTGTCTACGGCTTTAGCTATCTCGCCACGGCTGATAAGAATTCTGAGTTGCGGCTGAAAGACCATTACATCGTCCCCAAACTGGTTACTATGATAGCATAATTGCATCTGGTTACGAGATCTTGATCTGGTTCAGATAAATGGGTGACACTTTATATGTTTGTAACGTTGGGTAATAACCTCCCGTGTCATTGCGAGCCCCCCTGATGAATCGGGGTCGGGGCGTGGCAATCTCTATCCCCTCCGCCGAGATTGCTTCGTCGCCTTCGGCTCTTCGCAATGACACGAGGGGAATTGCGGAGCCTGTTCCGAAGCGTAAGTGAGAAATCTCGTTCCTCGCAATGACAAAAAAGAGGGGTCATCAATCATATTAACGAGCACGGATTGCTGGACTTTTTCTGTGCCCTGTTGTATACTTAAGCGAGAGATTAAGATGCGGTCCAGCCTTATCGGGAAGATTGAAAAAGCCAAAAGGTATGCTCAAGAACCGGGTCGTGTAACTTTCTCAGGTCTAACCGCTGTTTTCCACGGGGAAAATGATGACCACAAGCTAAGCTATGCCAATGGGAAATGGCATTGTACCTGCCGTTTCTTTTCTCAGTGGGAGACATGTAGCCACATCATGGCACTCCAGGGAATTCTAGGCGATATGTTACCCAAGGAAGCCCTTGCCTCTCCTATGGAAACTGAAGCTCAGCCCCTCGAGAAATAATCTAACGCTTCCGCCACGACAAACAGAGAGCCGGTAACGCAGATAACATCCGTTTTGTCTGCCATGGACAAAGCTCGGGATATGGCTTCTCTTACATTTTCTTCGGTTTCAGGCTCGATGCCTCGCTTCGTGAACTCGGCAGCCAGGGTTGAAAGGGGAGCAGCACGGGAATGTGCTGTCCGTGTAACTATAACTTGAGGTGAGAAGGAAACCAGCTCATTTATTATTCCCGGTATATCTTTGTCGCAGGATGTCCCGAAAACAAGAAAAACCCGTTTGTGAGCGAAGTATGCTTTGATATTGCGCACCAATCCTCTCATCGACGCTACGTTATGGGCTCCATCAACCAACACCGTAGGGTGCTGCTGCAAAATTTGGAATCGTCCCGGCCATTTTAATCCGGCAAGTCCTCGAGCAATATCGGCGGCTGAGATGGCAAAGCCTTCGGAAGCCAATATCTCTAGAGCAGCTACGGCGGCGGCAGCATTCTCAAGCTGGTAATCGCCTAAAAGAGGAATGCTAACCTGGTAGTTATTCATTCTACCCTTGATTGCCAGCGATTGATGAGAAAGGTCACCGCCTGTCTTATGCCAGGTGATTTCCTCGCCCACCTGGACTACCTTCGCTTTCTTTTCACGACAAATGTCGCTGATTACCGAAGCCGCCTCTTCTGGCTGGGGGGAAATCACCACCCGGCAGCCGGACTTGATAATGCCTGCTTTTTCCCGAGCTATTTCCTCCAGGCTATTGCCCAGAATCTGAGTGTGGTCCAGGCTGATAGGGGTAATAATACAGACTACAGGCCTGGCTACATTGGTAGCATCGAGCCTGCCGCCCAGACCTACTTCCAGCACTTGAAAGTCCACCCGCTTTCTCTTGAAGTAAGCAAATGCCAGCGCAGTCAATGCCTCGAAATAAGTCAGTTGCCTGAAGGTAGTGTCCTGTTTCATTGATTCAATAAAGGGCTTGATTTCCGCCATGGCAGCAGCGAACTCAGCTTCAGAAATCAAACTGCCATCCACGCTAATACGCTCCCTGAGAGTATGAAGGTGGGGGGAGGTATATAGCCCTGTTTTATAGCCTGAACCACTCAAGACCTGTGCAATCATGGCCGCCACACTCCCTTTCCCCTTGGTGCCCGCGATGTGAATCGTCCTGGCTGCCAGCTGAGGGTTGTCCATACGGTTCAGTAGCTCTTCTACGTGCCTTAAGCTATAACCAGGCTGGGCATAAGATATGCCCGGAATCTGCTCATAATTAACAAAACTATTGAGATACTCTTCTGCCTGGCTGTAATTCAATTCCCCGCCTCGATATCCAGCAATTATACTATAGTTAACCGCATAATCTCGTGTAGAAGCCCTTGAGGGGAGAGGATTAAGATGAGGGAGAATTATAATGAGTTTTGCAGGTGACTATGCTTACGCATCACTCCTTGCTCGGCCTGTGGTAAAATCTTAGGATATTATTTGGGGGAAGGACGCAAGCGAAAAATTAAGTGAAGATCACGCTTAAACCGTTAGGTAATGTAGCTGACGAAATAATGGAGGAGCTTAAGGATAGGGTCGGCGGTATTTTCCATTGTCCGGTAGAAATAAAAGCAGGTTTTAGCGATTTGTCCCAGGCCTATAATCTCCAGAGGAAGCAATACTTTTCCTCAAAATTGCTAGCCTCTCTTAGAAAGTCGCAAGGAGAAGAAAGGGTTGTAGGTATAGCCGATGTCGACCTTTACGTCCCAAGGCTCAACTTCGTATTTGGTGAAGCAGATATAGTCTCGGGGACAGCAGTCGTATCTCTGTGTCGACTAAGACAGGAATATTATGGCTTGGCCCCAGATGAAGCTTTATTTCTGGAAAGAGCCACCAAGGAGATAGTTCATGAACTGGGTCATACCTTCGGCCTGGGACATTGCCCCAATAACAAATGTGTCATGCACTTTTCCAACAGCCTGGCTGACACCGACTTGAAGGGGGCAAGTTTTTGTAGTAGCTGCCGCCCCAAGATAATTTTTTGATATGGCCCAGGAATTTGCTATACTTGGTAAATTCACGGGTAAACTGTCCCACAGCAAAGCGCGAGACATTGGGGGAGTTGATGTTGCCAAAAAGCTATTAAATGCCCGTCTCAACTCTGGGCAGTTTAATGCCCCCATCCGCGATATGAG
>Ga0315545_1003694_pt1 | contig 12963 bp, 11 predicted proteins | sample SalMarSW160210MG_FD_203096 | JGI IMG/M metagenome (GOLD analysis project Ga0315545, IMG submission 203096) | Salt marsh sediment microbial communities from the Plum Island Ecosystem LTER, Massachusetts, United States - Salt Marsh Sediment SW1602-10 ... | reverse complement strand
GAGGAAATTAAGGGTCTGCTTTCTCATTTAAAGAAACATCCTAAAGACCTTCATTCTAAAAGAGGGCTTTTAAAAATGGTTTCTAGGAGAAGAGGATTGTTAAAGCACCTTAAGAAAGAAGACGAAAAGAGATATAATAAAATTATTAAAGAAGTAGGACTAAAAAAATAATATGGTAATAAAACACTCTGGCCAGAGAGTAGGAGTTCTGATTGATGTTCAGAACCTCTATCATTCGGCCAAGAACTTATATAATGCCCGAGTTAACTTTCGGGAAATACTGAAGCTGGCAATAAGCGGAAGAAGCCTAGTCAGGGTTTTTGCTTATGTTGTCAGTACTAAAACAGGAGAAGAAAAGCCCTTTTTTGATGCTTTGGTCAAGCTGGGGATTGAGACAAGGGTTAAAGAGCTTCAGGAGTTTTATGGAGGCCAGAAAAAAGCTGATTGGGATGTAGGATTGGTTATTGACGCTATTAGAATAGCTCCTAGCGTTGATACCTTGGTTATTGTTTCCGGAGACGGAGATTTCATTTCTTTGGTTGAGTACTTAAAGAACCAGGGCAAAAGAGTAGAGATAATTGCTTTTGGCAAGTCATCTTCTTCCAAGTTAAAAGAAATAACTGATGAGTTTATTGATTTGGGATTATCTCCCAAAAAGTTCCTGTTAAAGAAATGAATAAGTTTAATTTAAAATTAGACGGAAAAACTATTGAAGTTGAAGTTAATACTTTAGCCGAACAAGCCAACGGAAGTGTTCTAGCGCGTTCTGGAGATACTTTAGTTTTAGCCACTGCGGTAATGAGTAAGGAAGACCGGGAAAATCTCGGTTTTTTTCCTTTGACTGTTGAATATCAGGAAAAGTATTACGCTGCTGGGAAAATCAAAGGCCCCCGCTATATTAAAAGAGAGAGCCGGCCTTCTGATGAAGCAATCTGCAACGCCCGCTTGATTGACCGGTCTATTCGTCCCAGATTTCCCAAGGGTTTGGCCAGGGATGTTCAGGTTATTGCTACTATTCTTTCCTGGGATGGAGAGAATGATCCTGATACATTAGCTCTATTAGCCAGTTCTATTGCTTTGTCTATCTCTGATATTCCCTGGGAAGGTCCTTTGGGAGCTGTCAGGGTTTGCCGTAAAGATGGAAAGCTTATTTTAAGCCCCAGTTATGAGGAAAAAGAAGGAAGCGATTTGGACATTGTTTTTTCCGGGCTTTTAAACGGCAAAGAGCTTTTAATAAACATGATAGAAGGAGGATTTAATGAAGTAGAAGAAAAGTCCATTTTAGAATCTTTAGATCTGGTGGATAAATATCTCAAGAGCCTTATTGAATTCCAGAAAGATATTCAGGAAAAGGTTGGTAAGGAAAAATTTGTTTTGGAGAAAAAAACAGATTCTGATTTTGAAAAAGAAGTTAAAGACTTTTTAAAAGACAAGCTAGGGAAAGCTCTTTTTGATAAAGATTCTGAAGCCTTGGATAAGGTAAAAAAGGATTTGATTTCTTTTATTGATGAAGATAAATCAACTGATGCTTTAGATATTTTAGATGAAGAGATAGATAGATTAATTCACGAAAATATAATAAAATATAATAAGAGAGTTGATGGCAGGGGCTTGGATGAGGTCAGGAAAATCACTGCCCAGGTGGGAGTGCTTCCCAGGACTCATGGCACCGGTTTGTTTTCCCGGGGCCAGACCAAAGCTTTGTCTATTTTGACCCTGGGTTCCCCAGGAGACCAGCAGTTGATAGAGGGAATGGAGATAGTTGGGTATAAGAAGTTTATGCACCATTACAACTTTCATCCCTATTCTTCAGGAGAGGTTGGTCCTTTAAGAGGACCAGGCAGAAGAGAAATCGGCCACGGCGCTTTAGCAGAAAAAGCTCTTAGACCATTGATCCTCCAGTCTGAAGATTTTCCCTATACTATAAGAATAGTTTCTGAGATTCTTTCTTCTAATGGGTCTACTTCAATGGCTTCTGTTTCCAGCTCTTCTTTGGCCTTAATGGATGCCGGAGTGCCAATAAGCGGATTAGCTACTGGAATTGCCATTGGTTTGGCTAAAGATGATAAAACAGGAGAGTATAAGGTAATGACTGATATCCAGGGGCCTGAAGATCATCACGGAGACATGGATTTTAAAGTAGCTGGGACCAGAAAAGGAATTACAGCTCTTCAAATGGATGTTAAAATAGATGGTATAAACAGAAAGATTGTAGAAGAGGCTTTGAATAAGGCTAAAAAAGCCAGAATGGATATCTTGACTGTAATGGAAAAGACAATATCAAAGCCAAGAAGTCAGCTCTCTTCTTACGCTCCCCGTATTCTTACAATCCAGATTAATCCAGACAAAATCAGGGAAGTAATAGGTCCTGGAGGAAAAGTAATCAATGAGATTATTGATAAAACAGGAGCTCAGATAGATATTGAAGATTCCGGTTTGATCTATATTACTTCGGAAACAAAACAAGGAGCTGATAAAGCCCTTTCCTGGATTCAGGACATTACCAGAGAGGTTGTTGTTGGAGAGGTTCTTAAAGGCAAGGTAAAGAAAACTACTGATTTCGGGGCTTTTGTTGAAGTTTTGCCCAACCAGGAGGGATTAGTTCATATTTCCAAGCTTTCTAAAACAAGAGTTAAAAAAGTAGAAGATGTAATAAAAGTTGGTGATAGTGTTTCAGTAAAGGTTTTGTCTGTTGATGATCAGGGAAGAATAAACTTATCATTAATAAAAAAAGAATAATATGGCTGAAAGAGAACTTTCAATTGAAAAAAAGGCAATAAGAACCATGAAGAAGGATATTGCCCGTCTTCAGTTGGAAGCAACTGCCGAAGGATACAAGGCAGAGGGCTCGGATTATGCCAAAGAAAAGCAGAAACAGAGAGAACAAGAAGAAACAAGGAAAAGGAAGATAGAAGAAGAGATTAAAAAACAGGAAGAAACGAAAATGAAAACAGAAGAAGACGATTTACTCAGAGAGAAAAAAGAGCAGACTCGTCAGGAGGTAGAGGCAGAACAGAGAAAGAAACAAGTAGAAAAAGAAGAGCAGTTTAGGAAACAGGAGGAGGAGAGAATAAGAAAGGAAGAAGAAGCCAGAGAGAAAATGCTTCAGGTCCAGAGAGAAGAGAAAAAGCGCATAGCAGAAGAGGAAAGAATAAAACAGGAAAAAACAACAGAAGCCAGAAAAAAGCCCCGCATTGAAGAGAAAATGGTTGAAGAGTTTATTGAGAAAGAGCCCAAAGACAGAAAAACCATTCTTAGAGAGGAAAAAGAAGCCTTAATTAAGGAAAAAGAAGCTATTAGAAAAGAAACTTCTGAGCTAGAAAGTGAGAAACAGAGCTTAGAGGCAGAAAGGTCAAGCCTTTTAATTAAATTAGAAGAGGTTAAAAGAAACTTCCAGGTTATTGCTGATAGAGAAAAAAGAATAGAGGATGCTCAAGAAACTTTAGAGCAGAAAGAGATGTCAGCTCAGTCTCCAGGAGAAAGAAAAAGAATAGAAAAAGAAAGGTGGAAGATAGAAGAGAAAAGAAGGGCTTTAGAAGAGAAAAGATGGCCTTGGGACGAGAAGCTAAAGGATTTAGACGCTAAGATGCGGGAAATAGAGGAAAGAGGTGATGATATAGAGTTTAAAGAAGCGGGCCTAATTAAGAAGAGCGAAGAAATTAGCAGGAAAGGAGCTAGGCTGGATCTTGAGCTGGAGAAGATAAGATTAGTTGCCCAACTAGAAGAGGTTAAGGCTTTAACAGAGTCTTTTGATGCTGAAAAAACTGATTTAACTGCAAAGTTAAATGAAGTAAGTAGAAATCTGGATAATATCCTGGCTGAAGAAGGAGAAATAGAGGAAAAGAAGAAGATGGCTGAACAAGAGGAAAAAGCAGCCCAGGACCTGGGAAGAAGAAGAGAACTGGAAAAGGAAAGATGGGATCTTGATGAAAAGAGAAGGCAGATAGAGTCAAAGAAATGGGAGCTGGAAGAAGCCAAACAGGGTTTAACTAGTCAGTTAAAGGGACTGGAAGCCAGGATTAAAGGCTCTTTGGAAAAAGAAACCAGTATTTCTGCCAGGATAGAAGAAATAGACAGGAAGCTGGAAAATAAGCCCAAGGTTGAAGAAAAGCCTAAGGAAGAACCCAAGGTTGTTGAAGAGCCCAAAGAGGATAAGATTGAACAAGCCAGGAAAAGAATAGAAGCTCTGAGGTTTTCTTTGGAAGAGAAGCAAAAAGAAGAGAAAAAGAGAAAACAAGAACAACAGGGAAAAGAAGAAGAAGCCAGGAGAAAGCAGGAGGAGTTAAGAATAAAACAGGAGGAAGAAGAGCAGAAGAAAGCAGTTTCTTTGGAAAAGAGAAGAGCAGAGCTTTTACAAAGATTAAGCAGTAAACAGCCCTTTCCTTCTAAAGAGAAGAAAGAACAAGGCCCCAAGTTTGCTGTTGGAGAGAAAAAAGGAGAAGGAGTTATCAGAGTTGTTCCTAAGAAGCCGAGCGGAGGAGAAAAACTATGGATTAGGCTTTTGATCGTTGCTGCTGTAGTCATTATCTTAGCAGCCATTCTTACTTTTTGGTGGTGGTTTTTCAGAGTAAGGAATGTTGTTCCTTCTGGTCCAGGAGAAGAGGTTTCTAACGGCTTGGAAGAGATTATTATTCCCCAGTCATTGATTTCTGTTGAGGAAACTGAAACAATAACAATATCAAGTTTAGACGATGTTTATCCAGAGCTTTCCCGGGTATTAGGAGAGTGGCAGTCTGACAACCAGTTTAAGAGAATAATAATTAGGGCTGAGGAGAATGTTATTGGTTTAAATGAGTTTTTTCAGGCTTTAGCAGTTAATATGCCTGATGATTTCTATAATAAGGTAGAGGATGACTTGACTTTGTTCAGCTATTCCCAGTCCCAGGGCAATAGATTAGGTCTAATAGTCAGAACTACTGATGCCCTGGTTTTAAAAACTATATTATTAGGCCAGGAAGCAACAATGGAGGATGATTTTGAACAGTTCTTTGGACTATTAGGTAAAGACCAGCCTGGATTAGTCCCTTATTTCAGAAAAGCTAGTGATGTTGATGGTTATCAAGGCCCTGATTTTAAATACAAGACTCTTACTACTCAAGACTTAGGAATCTGCTACTCAGTTTTAGATGATTATTTCGTACTCACCAGTTCCTGGAAGAGCATGGAGAGAGTTTTAGAAAAGCTCACAGCTTTGCCAGAAGAAAATCAATAAATATGAATAAGAAATTACTTAAAGAACTAGAAAAGAAGCTGGAAGAGCAGAAAGCTTCTTTAGAACAGGAGTTAAAGAGATTTGCTAATAAAGATGAAAAGCTTAAGGGTGACTGGGATACTAGATTCCCTCAGCCAGATGGAGCAGTAGGAGGTCAGGCTTTAGAAGATGCAGCTGATCAGGTTGAAGCCTATGTAAACCTGCTTCCAGTTGAGCATAATATGGAGGTCAGGCTTCAGGATATTAATCTGGCTTTGGAAAAGATTAAGAAAGATAAATACGGTAAGTGTGAGAAATGCAGTAAAAACATTCCCGAAGAGAGACTAAAGATTCATCCAGAAGCAAGAAACTGCGCTGGATGTAGAAAATAATATATATTTAAAAAAGCAATGCGTAAAAACATTGCTTTTTTGATTGGAGAGAGAGGGATTCGAACCCACGACCTCCGCAGTGCAAAAGCGGCGCTCTACCAGTTTGAGCTATCTCCCCTTTAATAAATACAAAGAACTATTATATTACAAGTAATAATAATCTTAATATAGAGGGATTACATTGTCAAATGTGCCCCCGTCAGGATTCGAACCCGAAACTTAGAGTCCGAAGCTCTACATGATATCCGTTTCACCACAGGGGCATATTCTTGTTTTACCATAAAAGTTGAAATAAATCAATTTATAAGATAAGATAAAATAGGGAGAATAAATCTTCCATTTTCAATGACGATAAAGATTCCTAAAGAAATTAAAAATATTCTTAGTAAGCTGGAGAAAAAGGGATTCCAATCTTACTTAGTAGGTGGCTGTGTGCGTGATTTAATCCAGGGAAATAAGCCTAAAGACTGGGATATTGCTACTAATGCTAAACCCGATGAGATTATTAAGATATTCCCTAAAAGCTTTACTAATAATGAGTTTGGCACTGTTACTGTGCCTGATAATATTGAGATTACTCCTTTTAGAGTAGAAGAGAAATATACAGATAAAAGGCATCCTGATAAGGTTGAATGGGCTAAGACCATAGAAGAAGATCTTTCTAGAAGAGATTTTACTGTTAATGCTCTGGCTTTGGATTCTAAAGGAAAGATTATTGATCCTTTTGACGGAGAAAAGGATTTAAGCAAGAAGATAATTAAAGCAGTTAGGAATCCTGAAGACCGCTTTTCCGAAGATGCCTTGAGAATGATGAGAGCGGTAAGGTTTGCTTCTGTCTTAGATTTCAAGATAGATTCCAAGACCAGCCAGGCTATAAAGAAGAATGCTCTTTGGCTAAGAGCTATTTCCAAAGAAAGGATAAGAGATGAGTTCTTAAAGATAATTATGTCTGATAAGGCTGATGAGGGAATAGAAATGCTAAGACAATTAGGTCTTTTAAAGTATATTATTCCTGAGCTGGAAGAAGGGTATAAGATAAGTCAGAATAAGCATCATATATATGAATGCTATGAGCATGCTGTTCTTTCCTTGAAATATGCAGCTAAAAAGGGATATAATTTTCATGTTAGGCTAGCTTCCCTGTTCCATGATATAGGCAAGCCTAGAGCTAAAAGAGGTCAAGGAACTAATGCTACTTTTTATGGTCATGAAGTTGTAGGAGCTAGAATGACCAGCCAGATAATGGAAAGGTTAAGATTCTCTAAGAAGGATATTGAAAAAGTGGTTAAACTGGTCAGGTATCATCTGTTTTACTATAATGTGGATGAAGTCACTGAGTCCTCTGTTAGGAGATTAGTAAGGAAAGTGGGTCCAGAGAGCATGAATGAGCTTCTTGAGGTTAGAATGGCAGACAGGATAGGCTCTGGCTGTCCTAAAGCAGAACCTTACAAACTGCGTCATCTCAGATATATTGTTGAAAAGGTTTCCCAAGACCCAATATCAGTTAAGATGCTTAAGCTTGATGGTAAGGATATTATAGATATTCTTAAAATTAAACCAGGTCCTAAGATCGGCTTAATCCTGGATATTCTTTTAGGCCATGTTTTAGCTGAGCCTAAAAATAACAAGAAAGCTTTTTTAGAGAAAGAACTTAAGAAATTAGGCAGGCTTTCTGATAAGGAGCTGGCTTCCTTGGCTGAGAAGTCAAGAAAGGAAAGAGATAAGATTACAATGAAAGAAGATAAGATGACAAAAGATAAATACTGGGTAACTTAACGGAGTGTAGTATAACGGTAGTACACAGGCTTCGGGAGTCTGCAGCCTGGGTTCAACTCCCAGCACTCCGACATAACATATGAACTTAAAGACTTTAAAAGAAGAAGAAAGTTTAATAAACAGGCATTTATTCCTTATTGCTTCTGTAATAACAGTAGTAACAATGGGTATGCTGATAATAGAGTTCTTTACCAGGGGAGCTTTTTCTCCGGCTAATATGGGAGTATTTTATCTGGGAGTCTTGGTTATTTACTCTTTTCACAAAGAATTGGTAAGATGGTTTGGAAAGAAGAAAATAGAAAGGCAGGGAGAGGTTTTTATTTATACCTGGATAGCTATTACTGTTATTCTCTATATTGTTGATTTTGCCACTAATAATTATTACAGCTATAACTTTCAGGGCCAGCCTTCTTTTACCCTGACAAATATATCTGTCATCACCATAGAAGTCTTAGCTGTTTTTGTCTTTACCCGTTTGTTAAAAACATTAAGAATAAGCTTTAAATAGGGCCTGTAGTTTAATGGTAAAATAGGGCATTCGCATTGCTCTGATGTGAGTTCGATTCTCACCGGGTCCACTAATATATGAAACAATACCAGCAAAGAAAAAGAAATCTATACAATTCTAAAGAGACTTTTAGGGTTAGTAGGAGCAAGATAGATATGTTTCTGGAGTGCCCCAGATGTTTTTATTTAGACAGGAAATTAGGCTTAGCCAAACCAGATATGCCTGGCTGGCCTTTGAACTCTGCTGTAGACCAGCTATTAAAGAAGGAATTTGATTTATTAAGGAAAAAAGGCCAGAGCCATACTTTAATGAAAAAGTATAAGATTGATGCTGTTCCTTTTAGCCATCCTGATTTAGCTGAATGGAGAGATGATAATTATCAGTATAAAGGAGCTTGTGTTTTTCATCAGCCTACTAATCTTGAAGTTTGCGGGATTATTGATGATGTCTGGATTAACAAGAACAAGGAATTAATAATTGTTGATTACAAAGCCACCAGCACTAAGAATGATATTTCCTTGGAAGACGAGTATAAACAGGGATATAAAAGGCAGATGGAGATTTATCAGTGGATTTTTTGTCAATTAGGATTTAAAGTGTCTAATATTGGTTATTTTGTCTTTGCTAACGCTGATAAAGGCAGGCCTAAGTTTGATGGAAAGCTGGAGTTTGAAGTATCTATTATTCCCTATCAGGGAGATGGTTCCTGGATAGAATCTTGTTTAGCTGATATTAAGAAGTGCCTAGACTCAGACAATATCCCTGATTCTGGAGCTAATTGCCAGCATTGTGCTTATAGGAGATTAATTAAGAATTACGTATGAAATTAGCAATTTGCGGTAGCATGCATTTTTCTAAAGAGATGTTTCAAGCCAAAGAAGTGCTTGAGTCTTTAGGCCATGAAATAATACTTCCTTCAGATATTAATGAATGCCTTGAAGACCCTAATTTAAATATGGATTTAGATTATTGTATAAAGACAAATATTGATAAGGAGCAGTTTGACCAGATCGTAGAAAGCGATGGTATAGTTGTTTTGAATTATGAGAAGAATAATATTAAAGGATATGTAGGCGGAGCCACTTTAATGGAGATAGCTTTAGCCAGGCATTTTAATAAAAAGATATTTTTATTATTTGATCCGCCGAAAGAAAAAGATTTAAGATATGCTTTAGAAATAAAACTAACCCAGCCGATTATTCTTAAGGGCGATTTAAACAAAATCAATCATGAAGCCTAATTATATTATCATTCCTTTAATAGTTTTCCTAACTGCAGTTATTGGCAGCTATTTTACTGGTACAGGCATGGATTGGTATGAAACTATTAATCTTCCTGACTGGACTCCCCCTGGTTTTATTATTGGTGTTGTCTGGACTATTATCTTTATTCTTTCTGCTTTTTCTGCCTTGATTGTCTGGAACAAGCCTAAAAAGAACTGGCTGATTATTCTGGTCTTTTTGATTAATGCCGGGCTCAATGTTTTCTGGAGCTTTTTATTCTTTAACCAACACTTGATTGGAGCAGCCTTTTTTGAAGCAGTTCTTCTTAATATTACTGTTTTTATCCTTATCTTTACTATCTGGCCTGTTTCTAAGCTGGCTTCTTTGCTCTTGGTGCCTTATGCTCTTTGGACAGCTTTTGCCAGCTTTTTAACGCTCTTTGTCTGGCTGATTAATTAAGGTATAATTAAGTTATGAAAACCTATAAAGAGAATCTTGTGGTGGTGGATAAAAAGGACAGGGTTTTAAGAATGGAGAACAGAGGCAAATGCCAGGAGGGGAAAGGAATTCTCCACCGGGCTTTTTCTATCTATCTCTTTAATAACAAAGGTCAGTTATTGATCCAGAAAAGAAGCAAATACAAGGATTTATGGCCTTTATACTGGTCAAACTCCTGCTGTAGTCATCCTAAGAAAGGAGAATCATATGTCCAGGCTGGAGAAAGGAGATTAAAGCAGGAGCTAGGATTTTCTGTTCCTTTAACAATGGTTGGCAAGTTTGTTTACCAGGCTAAGTATAAGAACGTGGGGTCAGAGAATGAAATGTGCGCTATTCTAGTAGGCAGGTATAACGCTAAGATTAAAGAGAATCCTAAAGAAGTAGCTCAATGGAAATGGGTTAACCCTTCTAGTTTAGACTTTAAAAGGGGTAAATACGCCCCTTGGTTTAAAAAAGGATTTAAAGAATATTTAAGGATAAAAGAGAAAAGAGAAAAAGAAGTAGAGTCTTTTTTAAACAATATTTTAAAAAAGATAGACCCAGTTATTAAAAGACTCCTGGAGGCTCATATTGATAAGAGGTTCCACAAAGTTATAGATTACCAGGCTTTTACTGGAGGAAAAAGATTGAGACCAGCTTTAGTTCTGGCCTGTTCTAATCTTATGAAAGGCAAGGAAAAGGATGTTATTTATCCAGCAGCTGGATTAGAGCTTCTTCATAACTCTACCTTGATTGTTGACGATATTATTGACCACAGCAGGCTAAGAAGAAAAAAGCCTACTGTTTGGTTTAAGTTCGGCCAGTCAATTGCTGAATGTATGGGTTTGGATTATTTAGCCGCTTCTTTTGAAGGAGCCAGCCGTTCTCGGAAACCAGCAGAAACTACAGAGATTTTTTCTAATGCTTTGAAAACAGTTGTTAATGGAGAAATGCTTGATGTTTTATTTGAACAGAGCAGCAGAGAAGACCCTTTTGTTCAGAAGAACCGTTTTAAGAAAGTTAATCAGAAGGATTATTATGCAATGATTAGCAGAAAGGCAGCTTCTTTAGCCCAAGCTTGTTGTGAAACAGCCGGTGTTAATTCCAAAGCTTCAAAAGAACAAATAAGGCTTTTAAAAGATTATGGTCTTAATTTTGGCTTGGCTTTTCAGATTAGAGATGATGTGCTTGATATTTTTGGAGAAGAAGACACTTTTGGCAAGAAAATAGGCAAAGATATTCAGGAAAGAAAGCTAGGCAACATTATTGTCCTTCTGGCTTTAAAAGAGCTTAATAATAAAGACAAGCAGAAATTATTGAAAATAATCAAGAAAAAGGGTATTATAAATGATAAAGATATTAAGCAGGCAATAAGATTAATTAAAAAGACAAAGAGTAAAGAAAAAGCTGGTCAATTGGCAGATGAGTTTGTTGAAGAAGCAAAGCAGGCTTTAGAAAAACTGCCCCAAAATAAATGGAACAGTCTTTTGGAAAACCTTGTTGACTTCGTTGTCCAGCGCAATAAATAATATGACTAAAAATAAAACGATTAAGGTTCAGACAAAAGCTCTTTTTGATATTATAGATTTGACAGATGATATTAATTCCTTTGTTAAAAAAAGTAATATCAAGAATGGTTTGGTCAATGTTCAAAGTCTTCATACTACAGCCAGCATTATTGTTCAGGAAAAAGAACCCTTGCTTTTAGAGGACATTAAAAAGGTATTGGATAAAATTGCTCCTAAAAAGGATAAGTATAATCATGATGATCTTGATAGGAGAACAGTTAATCTCTGTGATGATGAATGTATAAATGGACATAGTCATTGCAAGGCTATTAATCTCCGCACCTCTGTTACTTTAAACTTAATTGATAATAAGGTTCAATTCGGTCCTTGGCAAAGAGTTTTGTTTTTTGAATTAGACAGAGCCCGGCCTCGCCAGGTTCAGATTCAGATACTTGGAGAATAAAACAACCCCTTTTAAAGGGGTGTTTTTTTAGTTATAATAAAAGGGTATGGGTTTGTTAAAAGACCTAAAAATTATCTGGCTTTATTTGAGGAGGTGTAAAAAACAGGTTATTATAACCTCTTTTTTAGCTTTGGCCTATGCTGTGTTTAACGGCTTTGTTCCTTATCTTTACGGCCGGCTGGTAGATTTAGTTGCTGTTCAGTCATTTTCTTTTTTAGCTTTGGCTATAATAGGAATCTGGGCTTTAACCAGTTTTCTTTCTACTGTTTCCAAGTGGGGCTTTTCCTTAGGAGGAGAGTTTATTTCCATAGATGCTCTATGTGATATTGTTTATGAACATGCTTCCCATGTGATAAACCTTTCTTTAAGCTTTCACAGAGAAAAAAGAGTTGGTGAGATAATATCCAGAATAACCAGAGCTGGAGAGCATTTAAGGGATATTATCAGTCATACTATTTTCTGGATAGCGCCTCAGTTTTTAACTATGTTTATTGGTTTGGTTATTTTGTTTTTCATAAACTGGCAGCTTTCTTTTGGTGTTATCTTTCTTTTTGTTCTATCTATAATAGCTACTCTTTTAAGAGCTCCTTCCCTTATTAAGAATCAGAAGGAGTTGAATAAGAGGTTTGATAAGGCTTCAGGGGATTTAAGCGATTCTTTCATCAATATCCAGACAATCAAGTCTTCTGGATCTGAAGAGTTTCAGAAAGATAAGATTTACAAGGCTTATAGAGAAGGAATCAGGCCTTCTTTTAGAAGTGTTTCTCTTGGCTGGGAAAACACCAGTTTAATTCAGGAGTTTATTTTCTCTCTGGGATTTGTCGGTCTTTTTGTTTATGCTTTGTTTCTTATGAAGTCAGGAGTTATCAGTTCAGGAAACCTGATAATGTTTCTAGGTTATCTTAATTTAACCAGAATGCCTTTAATGATGCTTTTATGGCAGTGGCTTTCTATCCAGAGAGGCATAACGGCTATTAAAAGAGTAAGGGAGTTTCTAGATATTAAGCCTGAACAATATGCTAAAAAGGGTAAGATTTTAACCGATGTAAAAGGCCAGGTTGAGTTTAAAGGTATAAGCTTTAAATATCCTAAAAAAGGTCTGCTTTTAGACAACATCAGTCTTAAGGCTAAGCCTGGGAAAAAGATTGCTTTGGTTGGAGGAAGTGGAGAAGGAAAAACAACCATAGTTGATCTTCTTTCTATGTATTTTAAGCCTGTTAAAGGAAAGATATTAGTAGACGGGAATAATATTAAAGATTTAGATCTTAATTTCTTAAGAAGTATTATTGCTTATGTTCCCCAGGAGATTGTTTTATTTAATGACAGTGTTAAGAATAATATTCTTTATGGTCGTCCTTCAGCTTCAGAGCAGGAAGTGTTTGAAGCAGCTAAAATAGCTAATGCCGACCATTTTATTAATAATCT
>Ga0315545_1003692_pt1 | contig 12967 bp, 11 predicted proteins | sample SalMarSW160210MG_FD_203096 | JGI IMG/M metagenome (GOLD analysis project Ga0315545, IMG submission 203096) | Salt marsh sediment microbial communities from the Plum Island Ecosystem LTER, Massachusetts, United States - Salt Marsh Sediment SW1602-10 ... | reverse complement strand
CTGGAAGGCCTGACGCAGTATCCACTTCTCTATCTTGGCGCCAACCTTCTCGGACTCCTTTATCTTGAGCTCGGGGGGTATCTTCATGGAGAGGTCGATCATGGCCGTGTCCAGGAAGGGCACGCGCAGCTCCAGCGAGAAGAGCATCCCCATGCGGTCGGCGCGCTGGAGGTTGATGTTGTGCAGGTTGCCGATGCAGCGCCCGGCCTCTTTATTGAGCATATCCATCGGGTAGTGCTTCATGTAGTGATAGCCGGTGAAGAGCTCGTCGGCCCCCTCCCCGGTGAGCACCACCGTCACGTGCCGCGCCGCCAGCTTGCAGGTGAAGTAGCAGGGCACGGCGCAGCGCACCAGCGAGGGGTCGTAGCTCTCCAGCTTCTTGATGACGATGGGCAGCGCCTCGTAGTACTCGTCCTCGGTAAAGATAAGCTCGTGATGTGTGGAGCCGATGTGCTTCGCCGCGATACGCGAGGCCTTGAGGTCGTCGCTCTCCTCGCCGTTTTTATCCTTCATCCCCACCACGAAGGTATGCAGATGGGGAATTTCCTCGGCGGCAATGGCCGCCACCAGCGAGGAATCGATGCCGCCAGAGCAGAACGAGCCGACGTGGATTTCCCTGTCGGCAAGCAATCGCTTCTTGACCGACGTGATAAAGGTCTCCCGGATGAGCCGGGTAGCTTCGTCCACGTCGGTAAGGATATTATCCTCGATGGGCGGTATCTCGTAATACTGGACGAAACCCTCGGACGGGGTGTAGTAATGCCCCGCCGGGAACTCGTGGACCTCATCCACGCCGGCCAGCGTCATGGCGCCCAGCTCGGAGGTGAAGTACAGGTTGCCGTCCACGTAGCCGTAGTAGAGGGGCTTAATGCCGATGGGGTCGCGGGCCAGCAGGTAGTCGTCCCCGTCGAAGATGGCGAAGGCGAACATCCCGTCCAGCTCGGCGACGCAGGCCGGGCCCTTCTCCCGGTAGAGGTGCAGTATCACCTCGGTATCGGAATCGGTGGTAAAGGCGTATTTATCTTCGAGCTGCTTTCTAAGCTCTTTGAAGTTATAGATTTCCCCGTTGCAGATGATGCCGCAGCGCCCCCCATCGGCCAGGATGGGCTGGTGCCCCTTGGCCACATCCACGATGGAGAGGCGCGTGTGCCCAAACACCATGTCCCCGTGCACGTGAATGCCGCGGTCGTCGGGGCCGCGGTGGGGCAGCGCATCCAGCATCCTGTTGACTGTCTCCGTATCTCTCGTTCCAAAACATCCGGCTATGCCGCACATAATAAATCACCAACCTTTGTATCGTTTAACTTTGCTTTTCTATTCTCTAGCACCGTACCTTTTGCAGGTCGTCCGTCACCCGGACGGCCTGGAAGGCATCCGCCCCGAAGGCGTCCGCCCCGATTTCTTCGGCGTACTCTTCGGAGACGGCGGCCCCGCCGATGATGACGTTTACACATTCCCTCAGGCCCGCATCTTCCAGGGCCGCGATGACCAACGGCATCTCGGTCATCGTCGTCGTCAGCAGGGCGGAAAGGCCGAGAAAGTCCGGCTTCTCGTCGCGGACGGCCGCGACGATGGCGTCCTCCGGCACATTGATGCCGAGGTCGATTACTTCGTAGCCCGCCCCCCGGAGCATGATGGCGACGATGTTCTTGCCGATATCATGGATATCCCCCTTGACGGTGGCGACGACCACTTTGCCCTTGGTCGCGACGCTGGCCGCTTCGAGATGCGGCTTGAGGATTTCCATGGCCGCTCCCACGGCGTCCGCCGAGGCGAGCATATCGGGAATGAAATACTCCCGGGTGGAGAATTTCTCCCCCACCACCTCCATGCCCGCCGTCAGCCCGTCGGCGATAATCTCCTCGACGGGAACGTCGGCGGCCAGGGCCTCCTCGATAAGCTCGACGACACCGGGCGTGCCGTTTAAGGCTTCGTCGATGCCGATATCGTCGCGGGTCTTCCTCCCCTGGATAACGTTCTCCTTGAGCTGTTCCAGTAGCTCGGCGTTCATGATTTTATTCCCCCTTTGTATACGTTCAACCCCGGTAAAATTCCGGGTATTTCCTCAAAAATCCGCGCGGTGGTGGCCGCGTCGATATGGTCAACCGGTTTCGCCAGCAGTGCCTGCAGCCGCTCGTTGGCCAAGGCGAAGACGTTATCGCCCTCACCGTCGCCCTCGAACGGATAAGGCGGGGAAATTTCCCCGCTGCGCAGCACCGGGCGGATGTAGTTGATGAACATTTTCTGCGGCGTATCCACGGCGGCGGCTATCTGCTGCATCGCCAGTTCCAGCTCCGCCTTATCCACCCGCGGCGCCCGCAGGAAGTGCCGCATCATGGCGAAGTGGGCATCGTCCAGCACCGCCTGGAGCAGGCAGAAGATGGAGTTGCAGTCCAGCAGCCCGAAGGCGCAGTGCAGGAACTGCGGCCCGGCCAGCGTCATCAGGATATTGGAGAACATCCTTTCCACGGTGGACTGCTGCCCCGGTATCCTGGGGTCGCAGACGCCGGAGGTGGAGTAGTTGGGGAGGTTGTAGAACCTGGCCATCTGCACGCAGTCGATGTTGTACTGGGTCGTCTCGATGGAGCCGTAGGAGTCCCCCAGGGTGTCCATGCGGGCGCGCACCGGCACGCTGCCGTAGAGCACCGGCGCGCCGGGGTTGACCAGCTGCCCCAGGGCGATGCCGGCCAGCACCTCGGCGTTAATCTGGGCCATGATGCCCGCCTCCTTGATGGGCGCCGACGTGCCCGCCTGCGGCGACGAAGAGACGACGATGGGCAGGCCGCGCCGGCAGACCTCGATGAAGGTCTCGGTGGTATCGTCGACGAACTGGAGCGGGCTCTTCACCAGGCAGGTGATGAAGGAGATAAGCGGGTTGGCCTTAAGCTCCTCCGGCCCCCCGGCGACGAACTCCGCCATTCTGACGACGTTATCGAGCTGGTCGAGGTTCGTCAGGCCCGACATGACGTGCTTGGTGGTATTGTCGAGGCAGGCAAAGAACTTATTGACGTCCTTATTTTTATTATTGATTTCCCTGTCCTGGATATTGACGGTGCGGATATAGCCGTCGACAGTGTCCAGGTGCTCGCAGACGTGGGCCGAGGCGCAGAGGTCGGCCACCGTCCCGCGGCGCGGCCGGAACTCGGCCAAGCTGACCTTCTTGGTGTTATCCTTGGTGCTGGCATATTCCTCGAAGGCCACGTCCAGCCAGGTATTCGTCTCCGAGCCGGTAATGTAGTAGACGCGCGGCTCGTCGCCCTTCATGACGAGGACATTTTCCGGTTTACGCGCCCCCAGGGTAATCTCGGATGGAGCTTTGGCGATAGAGTCGGTCACTAACTTTTCGGGAAGCTTGACCGTCCAGCTGGGGCTGGCCGCGCCGCTGACGGGCCCGACCGCCGCCCCGCTCTCCCCGAATATCTCCGCGGCCCGTTTATTAAAACAGAGCAGGCCGGGCTCTTTCAGTATAGCGATGGATGCATCGTGTATCTGGTCGACTTGCGCCCCGGTCAGGCGCCGCATAGGGTCTTCGATGAGTGTTCCTTCTCTAGGCATTTTTTATTCCTCCCTGGCCGACGTTGTTGCCGGGCTTTATATTATGTAAATCTATTATCCCCGGCACTTCGGCCAGCACCCGGGCCCGCACCGCCTCGGGCAGGCGGACAGTGTGAGCCGCCAGGATTTCCCTGACCCTCGCCGCCGCCTTTTGCCAGGATGTCTGGCTCCCTCTGGCCTCCCAGGTCTCGCGGGTGTTGCGGTCGCTCAAGGTGGGCTGGTAATGCTCCTTCCGCATGAAGCGCCGCGTGTGCTTGGCGGTGACGAAGTTGCCCCCCGGCCCTACCTCCTTCATCAGGTCGTAGGCCAGCTTTTCATCGTCGATACGGATGCCCTCCACCGCCCGCATGACCATACCGAGTATCTCGTTATCGATGACGTATTTCTCGTAGCAGACTGTCATGGCGAACTCCATCAGCCCGGCGGCGTCGTGGATGAAGTTGGAGCCGGCCAGGGCGCACATGAGGTTGGTAATCGCCGATTCGTAGCCGGCCTGGGCGTCCAGGGTCTTGGAGTCCGTCATGCCGCCGGTGGCGTAGTACGGCAGTCTGTAAAACTGGGCCATCTGGGCCCCGGCGGCGTTGAGCAAGCCCATCTCCACCGAGCCGGCGATGTATTTATAGTCCCGCAGGTCGGTATTGGTGGCCACCGAGCCGAAGATGACCGGTGTGCCCGGGTTGACCGCCTGGGTAAGGATGACCCCCATCAGCGAGTCCACCGTCTGCACGGCCAGGCTGGCCGCCAGCGTCACCGGGGAAGTGGCGCCGCAGAGCGGCTCGGACGGGCAGACCACCGGGATGCCGTTGCGGGCGGCCTGTACTATCAGGTCGCCGTAGCCGGTATCGATGGTAAACGGGCTGATAACGCAGGTAATCAGCGAGATAATCGGCCGCTTGCGGAGGGCCTGCGGCGAGCCGGCGATAATCTCGGCCATTTTGATGACCTGCTCCATGCCTTCCGGCGTGTAGATGCCGCCCATGATGTGCTTGGTGGTGTTGTCCAGCCCGGCAAAGAACCGGTTGACGTCCACCTCCTCCATCGCCAGCTCGCCGGGGTAGGTGGGCAGCAGCAGCAGGTGGATGTTTTCCAGCTTGTCCACCAGCCCGGCGATGTTTTTCAGGTCGGTAAGATTCGCCTGGCGCAGCTCGCCGCTGGCGGGCTCGTAGACATTGAGGGCGGTGCCGCCGGTGCCGGTATAGACGCGGGTGCCGCCGAGACGGATATCGTGCTTGCGCTCCCGCCCGCACAGCGTAATCTCGGACGGGGCCATGGCGATGAGCTTGCGGGCCTTTCGCCGCGAAAAGCGCACCCGGCGGGTCTCCCGGTCGATGCGGGCGCCGGCCCCGGCGAAGGCCTCCAGCGCCAGCTCGGAATGAACCTCGCAGCCTATCTCTTCGATTATCTTAAATACGGTGTCGTTTATCCTGGCGATACCTGCGGAGTCAAGCGGTTGGTAACTGCCTCCGGCCAGCCCTTTGCGTGTCATCGGTCGAACATCATCTCCTTATCGGGGGCATAATAAAGCTAACGGGCACAGGTTCCCCTGTAAATGGAATGACAGGTGATAACCCGAGGGGTATACGTTGGAACGGACGGGGTGGCGGCGGGTAAAATCCGGAGATATGCGGCGGTGAATTGCGGTAAACAGCTCGCGCTGACGGGCTGCCTGGTTCATTGACCTCTAGAATCAGCGGGGTAGGGAATGATTCATCGACGGATAGAACGCTAGCCCCCAGACATTGTGCCTGCTTTACAGCTTCAGATCACGCTTCTATCTCCCTCCTTCGGATTGGTATTCTTTTTCCTCAAGACATCCCTATCATACCACGATACCCCCCGCCGGTCTACCGCCGCCTGAGACAAGATAACCGCCCGACGGCGGCTTACGGGGAGGCCAGCACGCCTTAACAGGGATATAGTCTCCTTAGCCGGAGCAGCACGGCCTCAGCCGGAAGACAGGTCAAAACGGATGGAAACCGCCCGCCCAGGCCGCCGGCAGGTCACGGCCTACTCGATGGTAAACGGTACGCTGAACTGCTCCACCCCGTTGAGGAAGAGCATGACCTCGTAGTAGCCCACCTGCCACGCGTCGTTGGTGAGCTTGAAGCTGAGGTACATCGTGCCCTCGAACTTGGCCTCGGTCTCGTAGAGAATCTCGTTGCCGGCCCCGGCGCCCGCCTCGCCCAGGTAAATCCACCTGGCCTTGACCGAGGTCTCCGGCGGGGCAGTGGCCAGTATCACCGAGCAGTAGATTTCCGGGTCGGCCACGGTGAAGGTATCGGTGGGGTCGGTGGGCTCGGCGGTAATCTTATCCACCGCCCGGCTCATCGTCGGCTGGCGCAGCGAGGCCGTGGACGGCTCTTCGTCGCCGCCCCGCCCCAGCATGGGGACCACCACCACGGCGGCGACAATTACCAGCACCACCAGCAGCATGAGCCACTGAATTCCCGTCAGTTTTTTCAGCATAAATCACCGGCTAGATAACAGCTATCCCAAATAATCGACCACCTATTATTAACCCGTTTAACGTGTTTGCGTCAAGTGGGCCGTTCCTTTATAGTATATCATGTACCCCCAAACGCCCGCCTGCCGGGCGTAAAAAAGGAGGAATAAAATGCATCTAACGGAAAGACACAGGCCGGGACGGCTGAAACTCCTGGCAATGGCGGTGCTGCTGCTGGCTGCCCTGCTGGCCCTGCCGGCCGCCGGCTGCGGCCCGGCGACGGAGGAGCTGACCATGGTCACCGGCGGCACCGCCGGGACCTACTATCCCATCGGCCAGGCCATGGCCGGCATTATCACGGATAACGTGACCGGGGCAGAGGTAACCGCGATTGCCTCGGAGGGTTCCGTGGCCAACGCGCGGAGCCTGGGCAGCGGCGAGGCGGAACTGGCCCTCATTGAGAATACCATCGCCTACTATGCCCAGCTGGGCATCCGCATGTTCGAGGGAGAGGCGGTGGCGGATATCCGGGGCATCGCCACCCTGTACCCGGAAATCGTCCAGATTGTCACCCTGCAAGAGTACGGCATCACCGAGCTATCCGACCTGGCCGGTAAGAAGGTCGGCATCGGGGCCCCCGGCAGCGGCACGGCCGTCCACATGCTGGCGATACTTGCGGCCGCCGGGCTGGACGAGACCAGCCTGGATATCCAGTACCTCGACTTCGCCGGCTGCGCCGCCGGGCTGGCCGACGGCTCGATTCACGCCGGCTGCATCGTGGCGGGCATCCCCACGGCGGCGGTCACCGATATCGCCGCGGCGGAGGACATCGCCATCGTCAGCGTGCCGGCGGCAATTTACGCCACCCTGAGCAGCCAGTACCCCTTCTACGTCACCGCCGTCATCCCGGGGGGCACCTATCAGGGGGTGGCGCAGGATACCGGCACCATCGCCGTGCGGGCCATGCTGGCCACCCGGGCCGACCTGTCCGAAGACCTGATTTACCAGGCAACGCGGGCCATCTTCGAGCATACCGACGTGCTTATCGCCACCCACCCGCGGGGTAGCGACATCACCCTGGCGACCGCCCTGGACGGCATGCCCATCCCCCTCCACCCCGGCGCCGAGCGGTATTTCACGGAGCAGGGACTGATAGCCCCGTAATCCCGCTCGATACCGAAAAAAGAACCGGGCACCGCTTTCGCGGTGCCCGGCCTTGTTTAAAACTGGATTCGGTTTCCCCGCAGGCTAGGGGACATTGATGATAGGCCTGGCCAGCGTGGCCTCCAGGATGCAAATCCTCTGCTCCAGCTCGGATACCTTTATCCTGAGGGCGGCCACTTCCTTGACCTGGGCCTCCAGCGCCAGGATGCGCTCGCGCTGTACGGTTACCTCGCCGTAGAGCTGCTTGACGCTATCCTGCAGGACAAGAATCTTGTGGTTGGTGTTGGTCTTCAGCTCGGCAATTTGCGTCTCCAGGCGCCGCACGTCCTGCATCTCCTGCTGCTGGGTGAGCTCAATGATGCGCTCCAGGCGAACCCGCTCCTCTTCGGCGCGCCGCTCCACCCGCATGATGTCGTTCTGCAGGGCCTGGGTCTTGACATCGACATCCCGGCGCAGCTGGCTTATCTGCAGCTCCAGCTTGGCCCTCTCCCGGGCCGCCACCGATTCCACGGCGGAAATCTTGCACTTGAGCTGCTCAATCTCGTGTTTGGCTTCGTCCTCGACGGACTTGATTTTGGCCTGAAGCTGCTGCAGCTTGATGGTCAGGCTGGTCTGCAGCTCGGTCATCTCAATTTCCAGCTTGGTCTGCCTGGCCTCCAGGCTCTGCAGGCGCTGGTACAGCTTCCTGAAAGCCGAGGCCAGCTCCTCGCAGCAGGTTATGCTGCCGGCGGGGCAGCCGGAGCAGCCCGTCATGGGGGAAATCACCGTGGCCGGAATGGAGCTGGAAACCGGCTCCATCGGGATTACCGAGCTAAATATCTCGGTGTAGCCCGTACCGGCCATGATGAGAAGGCTGCAAACCCCGCAGACGAGCACCATGCCCAGTATCTTCAACAGCCCGCTTTTCTTTCTCATATTTTCTCCTCCTTAAAGATATTTTCAGGTATGAAAGACCCGATATACGCAGGCAGTGTATACCAAGTATATTTTTCTTTTCTCCAGCTAAGTGAAGTAGATTATGCCACTTTTACTACTATACAATTAACCAATTATTTGTCAATTTCAAGTTTCTTTACGTTACTTCCATTTTGTTGCCAGTACTTACAGACGAGTATTCTAGAACACGGTAACAAAATGGGATTGGGGCCGTACGGGGCCCGGCCCGCCCCGTTTTGACACTACCCCGGCGATGCAGTATCATAAGCATAACCCCACCTAGTTAGCGAGGAGGAAATACTTCATGGCCGATAGCAAATACGAAAAATACGCTGTCCGCAAGCCCATCTACGAGGCGGGCCCCGGATACAAAGGGCGGCAGAGCCCCACCATGACATTTATGAGCTCCAAGCAGGTACCCGAGGCCAATTACTACATCGAGCTGGGCTGGATTTACGATATGCCCAGCCCCAACCCCCATATCCACGAGCACGTCCACGACTACGACGAAATCGTCATCCACTGGGGCGGCAACCCCGAGACCCCGCAGGTGCTCGGCGGCGAGATAACCTTCTACATCGGCGGCCAGCCCATCACCTTCAATACCACCACCGGTGTCTTCATCCCCAAGGGCGTGCCCCACGGCCCGCTCGTCTGGAACAAGTTCGAGTTCCCCCACATCGAGATGGCCATGATGCTCGGCACCGGCGACCCCTTCAAGGGCTGGGGCGAGAGCGGCATCGCCAAACCCAAGGAGGGCCTGCCCGTCAAGAAAGACAAGTTCGACTACGAGCAGTACGTTATCCGCAGCCCGATGCGGGAGGCGGGGGGCAACTTCGAGAGCGGGCGCCAGAGCCCGACGATGACCTACATGAGCCGCCAGCAGATAAACGTGGCCAACTATTACATCGAGTTCGGCTGGATATGGGACATCGTCAAGCCGGGCATCCCCGAGATGATGCACAAGAAGTTCGACGAAATCGTGCTGCACATCGGCGGCGACCCCGAGAACCCCGAGGACCTGGGCGGCGTCATGGAGTTCGGCATGGGCGGCGACATGCTCCAGTTCGATAAGAGTTATGGCATGTACGTTCCCCGCGGCCTGCGCCACGGCCCTCTCAACTGGCTCGAGGTCAGGAAGCCCTTCATCGAGATGGCCATCATGCTCAACTGCGGCACCATGATGGAAGGCTGGGGCGATAGCTTCTTCGGCCCGGACGGCAAGCCCATGGACGTGAGACAGCGCCCGGGGTCGTAACCGTACCCGTTAGTATACCAAGATAGATTGCCGCGTCGCTGGCGCTCCTCGCAATGACAGGGCAGATTGGCTGGATTCCCGCATCCGCGGGAATGACAATCTCTTACTACGGGCTAAGCCGCGGATGACACGGGGCGGCCCGGGTGGGAATAGATACATCCGCCGGGCGGGGAAGGGTGAAATTCATGGCCGAAATGAAGACGGCTAAATACATCGTAACCGGCGTCAAACCCAACCTGAAGCTGCCTCCCCACCGCAGCCCCGCCGAGCTCGTCATGGACGGCACCGGGGGCATGCCCACCCGCGTCATGTGGCTGGACGGCGACCGCGTCCCCGGCGGATTCTATACGGAATGCGTCTGGATATGGCCGCACTGCGCCTCGGAAGACCCGGTCTCCCCACCCCACACCCACCCTTTCGAGGAAATTATCACCTTCTTCGGGACGAACTTCGACGACCCCGAGGACCTGGGGGGCGAGGTGGAGCTCTGGCTCGACGGCGAGCGGCACGTCATGACACGCAGCTTCCTGGCCTATATACCGGCGGGGATGGAGCACGGCCCGCTCATCGTCCGCCGCGTGGAGCGCCCCATCTTCCACTTCACGGTGGGGCCGTCCCAGCAGTACGCCTGACCAACGGGCAACACCAAAGATAGATTGCCGCGTCGCCTGCGGCTCCTCGCAATGACAAGCCGGGGCGGCGGGGCTAGCTACGGGCTAAGCCGCCGATGATGAGGGCGGCCGGGTGGGAATAGATAACTCCGCCGGGGCGGAGGGGCTGGATTCCCGCCGGAGTTTACCCCGTACTCCGATACGGGGCGGGAATGACATTTTCTTATTATGGGCTAAGCCGCCACAATTCCCTACTCGAACCCGTGGAACGTGGCAATTTTATCCAGCGGCTCCCGGGCGGTGCGCGACTTGTTGGCCGGGCTGTCCCAGTCCGGGTAGCCGATGGAAATCCCCAGGGCGATGAGCTTATCGGGCGGTATCTTTAGCACCCGCCGGATGATGTCCGGGTAGACCACCGCCTGCGCCTGGGCTATCGTCCCCAGGCCGTGACTGGTCGCCAGCAGCATGATGTTCTGCATCACCGCGCCGCTGTCGTAGATCGCCCAGACATTGAGGCCCTTCTCCTGGGCGAAAAAGGCCTTCCCCACCAGCAGATAAATGCAGGTAGAGGCGCCGTAGTGCCGGAAGTTCTCCAGCATGCGGGCCTCCATGTCTTCCTCGGTCATTTCCTTGCGGTCTTTGGGCTGCAGCGCCCGGATGCGGGCCATGTACGGCTCGGGGTACTCGTAGGGCCGGGCGACCTCGGAATATGGCTCCTGCATCCCCTTCTTGATGAAGCCCTCCTCTATCTCCTTGAGGGGCTGGCCGCTGGCCACGGCGAACTCCCAGGGCTGGGTATTGGCCCAGGAGGGCGCCCGCAGGGCCGGCTCCATTATCTTCTTGATTAAGTCCAGGGGGACGGGGTCGGGTTTGAAGGCCCGGATACTCCGCCGCTCCCGAATGGCCTCGCTGATTTCCACGTTTTGCCTCCTTATTGAGTGACTGATATTAAAATTATCATCATACCGCTGTTCTAAAGTCAAATCGAGGCCGCTATTGACAAAACCCCGACCGGGCCTTACCATGATAAGGCGCCAAATCGCGACGGGAAAGGCAGATGGGACTATTCAGCCGCAAGACCCCCGGTGACGTCATCTTTCTCATGCCGGTGCGCCTCTCCGGGGAGGAGACCCCCCGCGGGCAGGTCAGGATGCTCTACTGCAACGCCGCCGGCCGGGTCTACACCACCGTTATCTCACGCGCCGTTTACGACCGCGCCCGCGACGGCGCCGCCCGCATGGAGCGCCAGAACAAGCCCTTCGCCACCCTCGGCCTGGACGTGGGCGGGGGCCGGTTCGCCGCCGCCACGGTGGAGGTAAACTCGGAGGAGGCCTGGGCGCTGGAGCACATCCTGGAGCACGCCCTGGAGAGAGGCCGGGTGCCGGATATCGTCAGGAAATACGTGAGGCCCATCATCGAGCTGGGGGAGCCCCGGCGCGAGGCCATCATTGCCGAAATCAGGGAGCGGCCACAGCCCCCGGCGGGGCCGTCCTCGCGGGTAATGGAGCGGCTGCCGGACGAGCCGGAGGAAGATATCGAAATCTCCGTGCCCATCTACAAGGCCGAGTACAGCTATCCCCTGGTCGTCCTCAAGCAGCTCCCCTCGGAGGAGGCTACCCCCAACCATACCCGCCGCCTGCTGATACTGGACAGCGACGGCGACCTGGCCGTCATCGAGGTGCCGGTGAATCTCATTCGACAGATGGAGCGGGAGCTTAACGACTATAACCAGCTCAGCCACCAGCCCACCTGCGCCCTGTTTACCAGCGACGCCGAGGGTATCAGCCTGAGCTATATGACGATAAACCGGGCGCAGCAGAAGGCCCTGGAGACGCTGACGCGTTACTTCGGGGAACCCGGCAGCGGCTCGCGGCCCATCTCCGTGGCCGCCAAGGCGGTGCTCGCCAAGGCCAGGAGCCGGGCGGAGACCTCCATCCGCTGAGAAGCCCCTCCCCACCCCTTTCGGTGTTATCTATTCCCACCCTCCGCCCTCGTCATCGGCGGCTTAGCCCGGAGATACCACCCCTTTACCCCCATATGATGAAGGCAGAAGTCTGCCCCTATCTCCGATGGGGTGGGGAAAATCTTGGGGATAAGCCGGAAATACCCCGGGGCGGGCCGGGTGGGAAAAACAAACCAAGTTATAAGAGTATTAGATATTACTACCCCGGTAAAATTACTAATAATAGAAACGATTTCCCGCTAATTACAGAAAATCTGTGTAGCGTATATGTATTTCTTTTTGGATACGATGCCTATGCCAATCTTTGTATAACGTGAATCTAGTATATTACGCCTATGCCCAGGCGATTTCATCCAGCCCCTGATTAACTGCGCAGCCACTCTTTTATTATATTTACGGGCAGGATACATATAACAATTCTCGCCCACGTACCCTTTACCTGTGACCTTCCTAACCCTCGCCGCTCTCCTGCTGAAACCCTTATGATTACATGTATGGTGTCTAGCCATATACTTGCTATGACCCTTCGCGATTTTATCAATTGCATAATAGGCAACTAAAGGTAAAAGGCCTCGTTTTTTACGTATACGATTAATAATTTTAAGCTGTCTACTTTTTCTTCTTTCCCTTAGAAATATATTACTCGCTTCTGTTATATATGACCTGTTTTTAAACGCGAAGAAAAAGATCAACAAGATAACAGCAAAAATTATCCAATATACCCATGCCATATTGAATTACTCCTGAATCAAGACAACTGGTAAAACTCATTCGGGGAAATGCTTTTAGTTTTGAAGCCCTATTTCGCCTCTTCTTCTTTCCCTTTCTTCCCACTCTCATCTTTCGCCCCCCGGCTGAAAAGCTTCTCCCCGCCGGGTATGAGCCTCTCGGTCTTGCCGGAGACGGCCATCGGCCGGGGCGCCGCCGGATACTTGGTCTTGGGCGCGCGCGGCCCCAGCAGGCGGGCGTAGAGCCCGGGCAGGGACGTCTTCTCCAGCAGCAGCACCAGGAAAGAGGTGACCACGATGCTGAAGAGG
>Ga0315545_1003690_pt1 | contig 12968 bp, 8 predicted proteins | sample SalMarSW160210MG_FD_203096 | JGI IMG/M metagenome (GOLD analysis project Ga0315545, IMG submission 203096) | Salt marsh sediment microbial communities from the Plum Island Ecosystem LTER, Massachusetts, United States - Salt Marsh Sediment SW1602-10 ... | reverse complement strand
TTGTTTCATCAGCCAACCCGCCATGTTGTCACAGATGACGGTGACCTCTATGTTCGCCTGCTGCAGCTCCCATGCCGTTAGTCTGGCACCCTGCAATAGTGGGCGGGTTTCGTCTGCATAAACTCTGAATTTCTTGCCCTCTTTGTGAGCCTCAAAAATTATCGAAAGAGCTGTTCCTTGTCCTGCAGTTGCCAGCGCACCGGCATTACAATGAGTCAAAATTCCAAATCCGTTCTTTATGAATTTCCGGCCGTTTTGACCGATTCGCCGGCACATTTCAACGTCTTCATCATAGATAGCATTTGCCTCAGCAAGAATGGTTTCTCGCAATGCCTGCAAATCCACTTTCGGCTTGGAGGCAATCTCATGAGCCTTTTTGCGGACCCTCTCCAGCGCCCAGAACAGATTCACCGCAGTTGGCCGAGAGGACGACAAATAATCACAAGCCTGGGTGATAGTCTTAAGTGCATCTTGCTTTCCGGCACCGATTGAGAGCTTTTGCACAGCAAGAACAAGCCCATAAGCCACAGCCACGCCAATAGCCGGTGCTCCGCGGATAGTAAGTGTTTTGATTGCTTCACACAACTGCTCGATGTCGCGACACTGAAGCTTGACAAACTCGGTGGGCAATCGGCGCTGGTCCACAACCTCCAGATACCCATCGACATTACCAATCCATTTGACTGCCTGAATAACCATAATGAATTACACGCGTTTTGATTTCGCTAAAAATTGTAAATTCTGCCTTCCCTATAATCTCGCCAGGCCAGCTCGAAGGCTTTTCTGCTGGTCGGTGCCGGTCTTAATCCTATGTCTCGGCACCAAAATAAATCAGGTAAGCTTTCGTCATATTTAATTTGTAAAATGGAATTCCTTAAGAGCTCATTCTCAGGTTTGAATCCTAGAGTCTTGCCGGTCGCTTTATCGATAATGTCCGGATGTATTTCAATTCCATTATCGGTCAGGACAAGATGGGAGCCGCGTGAGCCGCTGCCTCGCTCAAGTAACTCTACTACAGCTTTTAGATATGCAACACTGGCAAGTGCCAGATGCTCTGCTTGAATCGCTTTGACGAGACTTCTTTTATTTTCTGCAGCGAAGCCGTGCTGTTGTATGTCCCGGTAAAGGTTAATCGCTTCTTTCAAAGCTTTACGAGCATTATTTAGCTCTCTTATATGTCCTGCTGAAATCGTCATTCGGCTCTGAATCTGATCAATCACTTCTTGGGGAATCAATCCGGATGGTGTTTTGAATGTATCTAATCTATTAACCAGTCTGGTCAGTTGCTGCTCGATCTGTTCTTGTTCATTGGCATACTCAGGAACATCAGAGCTATAGACATTTACGATGTATTCTGCTGCCCGCAGACCACCTACCTGGCCGGCATTAAGGGCGGAGCCGCCAGGCCGTTTAACGCCATGGGTGCCGGCCATTTCTCCTATTACGAAGGTGCGTAGGATGTTCGACTGCCACCATTTGTCTACGGTAAAACCACCGTTGTTATGCTGGGCACAGACCGCGATCTCGAGCGGTTCGGCATACAAATTAATACCATTTTCTTTGTAAATCTCTATAGCCAGTGGATTCATGTGTGCAAGCCGCTCAATAGGTTTATCCTGCAGTGCTCCTGCCTTTTTCAAATACTCGCGTGCTTCAGGTTCGAGATCATTGATGTCGAACTTCTTCATGGAGGCATTGCCGATAGGATTCTTCAAAAAATCCATAAATATCCGTCGGCCCTTCTGAGTCTCACTGAACACGAGAACATCTATTAATGATGACTGCAAGTCCTCGATTCGCTGCGGATCGAAGGGCCATTGATAACCTTTCAGAAAGATATTGGTAGCCATCTTGCTCATTGACGGGAAGAAGTCCGCCAGAAAATCCCGTTCATCTTTGCCCCGGGCGTCGGTGCTGAATATACGTGGTATTGCCTGCATGTATGTGCCGGAGACGTTCCAGCGGAATTTCGTGCTGGCAAGTCCGAACTGTGATTCTGTCAGGTTTTCAGCCAATAGACCTGCTTTGAATGCAAGGCCGTGAATACTAAGTTGACCCTTAGGATATACGCTGGTTTTATAAAGCTCGCCTGGTCCACCCGCTGCCAGAACTATATTTGAGCCTAAGAAGACATTTATAGCGTAATTTGATTCGGTAAGATTTTCCTTGTCTATAGTCACAACGCCTGCGATTCGTTTAGATTTGCTGTTGTCCACCGTGAGCAGGTGCGCGACCTCCTGGCTGTCAAAAATTCTCACACCGTAACTTTCGAGCTGTCGCTGCAGACACTCACTCATTAACTTGCTGGTCTTGGGTCCTGCAGAAGTTGCCCTTTCTGCCGGGTCGTTGTCTGTTTTGTAGCCGATGAATCCGCCCATATCATCCGTTGGAAAAGGAACGCCGGAGTGAACCAGATGGTAAAATTCGCGAAGCGAACAGATGCCCTCGACCAATGCCAAGTCGCCGTGACAACAACCAGCAGTTGTAAGGGTCTTTGCAAACTGCTCGGCACTATCGGCAACATTGGAGCTGGTGCCGAGCTTGTAATATGTCTGCTTATCCGAGCCGCTCATACGAGACGCCCCCAAGCTGATGCCGGCAGTTACTACAGCAATTCTTCCTTCGGGATTGGGTACGCCCTTTTGTGACATGAATTCATACAAATGCACGGCACAATTCATACCGGCGGCGCCCGAGCCGACAACGATAGTATTGTAGTAATGGAAGGTGACAGTCTGATTGGCTAATTGCTTTGTTTCCACAACAATGTAGTCAGCTTGGATTCTGAAATCCTATGGGATGTTGAAATTCCTGCCTGTGGCCCGGCTTACTTGTTCTACAGTAGCTTTTGAAAAATCGATAGCAGGATATTTTTGAGCCCGAACCCTGTCCACAAGGCGATTGATGACCGCAAGCTCATTTACCAGCAACGTGTAATCCTGTTCATCAATAATTTTTTGCATGGTTTCCTTTTCAATCATGCTAAATGACCCGCCCAGCACAAGCACACCTGCATCGATGTAATCAGCGATATTGGATGCGTTTGTGCCGCCCATCGGCACAAGGCTGATCAACCTATGGATTGGCGGGTCAATTGCTTTGATAAAGGCCGGCCCACCAAGTTGCTTAGCGGGAAACACCTTGCATAGATTCGCCCCTTTAGAAAACTGCACCAAAATCTCATTTACCGTGCTACATCCAGGTATCATTGCTTTCTTACCGGCAAATTTCTCAAAACTCTCGTCCCGGAAATTCGCCGCCGAAACAAGATAACTTGCACCAGTATCTGCTATCTGTTCAAGCGTGGGCAATGGGTCCTGTGGATTGGCTTTATTGTATATATCGAGCATCTCCGGCGAGTCGATCAGACTTGCAGCACCGACTGCAAAGTCCGGAAGCTCCTTGCATAAAGTCTCGATCTTCTCTAAAGGCTTCTTTATCCGACATGTAACCTCTATATTGTTTACGCCGGCCTTTATAAGAGCCTCGGCTGTTTTAACGATGTCGAGCTTATCCTGATTGAAAACAAGGATAAGCCCGTCTCTTAACAGCGTCGTAATTGTGCTTTTAATATCCATAGCAACTGCTTACAACCTTCTCAAATGAAAACCTCCGTCGACGTTTATCACACTGCCGGTTGAAAAATCAAGTCTTCCATCAGCAATAGCACCAACTGCCTTGGCAACATCTTCAGTCTGGCCCCATCGCTTAATCGGCGTCAGTCCCTCTGCTATCAGCTTGTCGTATTTATCCTTAACCACGCTGGTCATATCAGTCGCTATGATCCCAGGCCTGATTTCAAAAACTCCAATACCGTATTCGGCCAACCTGTCCGCATACAGCTTCGTCATCATTGAAATCCCCGCCTTGCTGACGCAATACTCCCCCCGTGCCGGCGAACTGGTGTATGCTGAGATTGAGCCTGTGCTGACAATTCGACATGCCCGCTCAGGATGCGTTTTTTTCTGTTCAATCATCCATTTCGCCACCAATTGCGTCAAAAAATACGGGCCCTTGAGGTTTATACTCATTACCCTGTCGAAGCTGGCCTCCGTAGCTTCGAGAATATCCATCCGTTTCGAAGGTGTAACACCGGCATTATTCACCAGCATATCACACCTGCCAAATTTATTCTTGGTCAAATCGACAAGGCTTTTACGGTCTGCTGCAGAACTAACATCGCCCCGCAGAATCTCGCACTCGGCCACAAGGCCCTTGATTTCCTTTTGCGTTTGCGCTGCGCGCGATTCATCCGGCTTACCTTCAGCGGTGAAATCGAAATGGTTGATCACTAAGTCATAGCCCAGTGAGGCCAGCTCCTTCGCAATACTTTTTCCGATGCCTCGACTCGCTCCGGTAACAATCGCCACAGGCCTTTCGGTCATTTACGACGCTCCATCCCATAGGGACTCATATCAAAATCCGTAGCTCTGCCACAGGTACACAACAGATTAAAACACCGAAAGACAAAGTGCACAAGAGCAAAAGAGCATAAGACTTGTGACTTCCGCACTTACTTCATTAGGAATGCTACTGCTTACCGGCTCTGAGTAGTTTGAAGATAGGCCCATAGACTTTTTTATCCTTTACCACACAGCCTGTCATTCCACCGTCGCGCATTATTTGGCTGCAGGCGCTGCAACTGACGCAGACTTTTTCCGGAAACATTTTGCCCTTGGTAAGGATGTCCCTGGCGAAATCCGGATACGCAAATGCCATCCGTCCTGCGCCAACCAAACTCGCCAAGCCACTTGCTTTGCTTGCTGCAGCTACATTGGCAAAAAGTGTACGCAGCCAACTGTATCCTGTACCAACGATTACCAAATCACTAAATTCTTTTTGAATTTCGCCTGCCAGATTGATGAGCCTGACCACGCCAACAAGAGGATGCTCCGGCTGCTTGTACCCGCCTACTATCGGCTCATTGAAAGGCCTGCTTATGTGAGGGTTATAGCACGGATTTGCAGCCGTGATATTGATTAGTCTGACGCCGCGGTCTCGCAATAATCCTATTAGTTTTTTCGGCTCGGTCAAATCCGGCTTTGTATAATCGTCCTTATCGACAGCCCATCCGTATGGATATGGTACAGCATCATAAACACCAAGCCGAGTGACAATGGAAAGCTCCCCGTCTAATTCTTTTTGGATCTTTTCAACTACTTCCAGTATAAACCGTGTCCGATTCTCAAACGAGCCCCCGTATTTGCCCCTTCTCGTGTGACAGGCCAAAAGCTCATTTATCAGATAACCATGACACGACTTTATATCCACTGCATCGAAACCGACTTCAGCAGCAAGCTGCGCAGCTTCTACATAGGCATCCTGCAACTTCTCAAGGTACTCATCTGTTACGATAGGCCAGTTATCCGGTATCTTGCTCTTACCAGGAGGTTCCGGATTTGCCTGTGAGACAAATGGATCATGATAGGGATCACGCTGCAGAATCATTGGGTGCGCTACACCTTCCGGCTTGCTGTACCTGCCCGAATGCGTCAACTGTAGAACGATTACCGGCTTATGGTCTGAGCCTATACTCTCGATCGCTGTCCGTCGTATCATCCTGACCATCGCGGTGAAACTATCCTTGCTGTTCTCATTGAGCCACAACTGCCTCGGATTAGCTCTTCCTTCAGGAACAACCGCTGTTGCCTCAACCCAGATAAGCCCCGCTCCACCAGCGGCGAATCTTTCATATCGCCGCAATGTTAGTTTTCCTGGCCGGCCCTGCGAATCGCCGTCGCAGCCTTCCATTGGGTGAATCGCGAGCGAATTAGGTATGAACAGCCTACCTGCCTGCACAGGCTCAGCCAGAATTGAAACATCATCAAGCGCAGCGATAGAAACATCAAGCCGGTGACTTAATTGTCTTAAATCTTCAATATCGCCCAATTGAAATTGCCATTTGCGTTTCTGCTTTGCCATGTGTGAGCTCTAAATTACTCCCGGTTACTGAGCTTCGGCTTGCAGTTTTGCTTTGAGATAGCTGGCTGTGTAGCTTTTCTTGTTCTTTATGATGTCCTCTGGTGAACCGGCTTCAACAACAGTTCCACCCCTGTCACCACCCTCAGGACCAAGGTCTATTATGTAGTCTGCCATCTTTACAACATCAAGATTATGTTCGATAACAACAACGGTATTACCCAAATCACACAGCCTTCCCAATACATTGAGCAGATTATGAATATCCGCGAAGTGCAATCCTGTGGTTGGCTCATCAAGGACATAAAAGGTATGCCCTGTGGCTGACTTGCCCAGCTCGGCGGAGAGTTTCACACGCTGGGCTTCGCCGCCGGAAAGTGTCGTTGAGGACTGGCCCAACTGCATATAGCCCATACCGACGTCATTGAGCGTCTGCAGTATCCGCATTATAGCAGGGAAGTTCGCGAAGAAACCAAGAGCCTCTTCAATTCGCATATCCAGTACATCAGCGATGTTCTTGCCCTTGTATGTGATTTGCAGTGTCTCAGGATTAAATCTACTGCCGCGACATGCCTGGCAGGTAACATAGACATCGGGCAAAAAATGCATTTCAATCTTCTTTGTGCCCTGTCCGCGACATGCTTCACAGCGTCCGCCTTTGACGTTGAAGCTGAATCTGCCGGGTTTATAGCCGCGAATCTTCGCCTCGCGCGTCATGCTGTAGAGTTTTCTTATCAAGTCAAAAACACCTGTATAGGTGGCAGGGTTACTGCGCGGAGTCTTACCAATAGGCGATTGGCTTATCTCAATAACTTTATCAATTTGTGAGGTGCCGAGGATATTTTTGTGTTTCCCCGGCCTCTCACGGGACTGATATAGGTGACGCCTTAAGGCCCTTAGAAGAATCTGGCTAACCAGCGTGCTCTTGCCGGAGCCGGAAACGCCGGTCACACAGGTGAATACTCCCAATGGAAACGCCACGTCTATATGCTTAAGATTGTTTTCACAAGCCCCCTTTAGCTCGACACACTTTTTGAGATTATATTTTCTTCTCTTTATAGGTAAAGCTATACTCTTTTTGCCGCTAAGGTACTGTCCTGTTAGCGACCTGTCACACTCTGTTATGTCTGCGAGCTTTCCCTGGACTATCACTTCCCCGCCGTGTGCGCCGGCCGCTGGGCCTATATCAATGATGTGATCCGCACTTTTAATAATGTCCTCGTCATGTTCTACCACGATGACAGTGTTACCAAGCCGACTTAACCTCTGTAGAATTCCCAACAAGCGGTCGTTGTCACGCTTGTGCAAGCCAATCGTCGGTTCATCGAGAACGTAACAGACTCCAACAAGGCCGCTGCCAACCTGAGTCGCCAGACGAATCCGCTGAGCTTCACCACCGGCAAGTGTGCTACTCATCCTGTTCAGCGTCAGATATCCAAGTCCAACATCGACCATAAACTTCAGTCTTGCCTTTATCTCCTTCAACACCTGGGCAGCAATAATCGTTTTCTCTTTGTCCAGTTGCAGCTTATTAAAAAACTTCTGAGCCAGCTCGATGCTCATGGAGGTCAGTTGATAAATGTTTTTGCCTCCAACGATAACAGCAATGGCTTCGGGCCGAAGTCGCGCGCCACCACAGCTTTTGCACGGCTGTTCTGAAAGATATCCATGCAATCTGGTTTTGACGTACTCGCTAGTGGTGTTTTCCCATCGCCGGGAGAGATTTGGGATAACTCCCTCAAACCAGATGCCGTATTTTTGCTCGTCGGCTGCAGTTGTGCCGTACATCAAAATTCTGCGGTTCTCCTTTGATAATCGCTCATAAGGCATCGATTTGCTAAATCCCACATCCCGGCAGAACCTCTTGATGAGCCGGTTATAGAAAATGTTCATTCTCTTGCCGCCCTTGCGCCAGGCATCAATAGCACCGTTCTCCAGTGAGACGCTCTTGTCGGGCACAATCAAGTCAGGATCGAACTCAAGAACAGTCCCCAGGCCGTCACAGCTTTTGCATGCACCGTAAGGACTATTAAAACTAAAAAGGCGTGGCGATAGCTCCTCAAGACTGGACTGCGGATGCTCAGGACAGGCAAATTTCTCACTGTATATCGCTTGTTCCCATTGGCCGTTACCGCCATTTGTATTATCTGCTTCGGGTTCCTGCACCAGCACCAGCAATATTCCATCAGCCAGTTTTAGCGCTGTTTCTACGGAATCGGCAAGCCGGACACGAACGGAATCTTTAATTATCAATCTATCAACGACCGCAGCAATGTCGTGCTTTTTATTTTTGTTAAGAGCAGGAATTCGCCCTGCGGCTGAGACATCATAAATCGTTCCATCTATGCGGACGCGAACGAAGCCTTCACGTTGAATTCCGCTTAGAATATCTTTGTGCTCACCCTTTTTACCTCTAACCAAAGGGGCACAGATTTGTACTTTCGTTTCCACAGGCCGAGTCATTATCGACTCAACTATCTGTGAGGAGTGTTGACTTGTTATTTCTTTGCCACAAACCCAGCAATGCGGCTGACCCACACGGGCAAAAAGCAACCTAAAGTAGTCATATATTTCAGTGGTCGTAGCGACCGTTGAGCGAGGATTACCACTAGCGCTTCGCTGCTCAATCGCTATGGTCGGCGGAAGACCTGTGATGTCGCCCACGGCGGGTTTTTGCATTTGTTCGAGAAACTGCCGGGCATACGCACTAAGTGACTCGACGTATTTTCTGCGTCCTTCAGCATAAATTGTATCGAAGGCAAGTGAACTTTTTCCCGAGCCGCTTATGCCGGTAATAACCACGAGTTTGTCACGCGGAATACTCAGGTTGATGCTCTTAAGATTATGCTCCGAAGCCCCTGTAATCTTGATTGCTTTTTCCATACGCTGTGCCATATTTACTTCGGATTCCGGTAAACAGTCTCAACGCATAAACTTGGAAATTACCCAAACTAAATATTGTAACATGAACACACAAGAAGGTAAAATGATTTCACAAGGTTAGAAGCATCCTCTGATAAGTCTTGTAGGCATGTGCGGTTTGCAATCAGCCGCCTTTACCTTATGCGAGTACGGAAGCTACACAACTGGAATTTGTCGTATTCCGAAGCCATAGGCTTGCAGAAACGCCTCGCAAGCCAAGTGCAGTTTGTGCCACTAAAACAGCAGCCGCAGCTCATCGCCGGACTGGATTGCGCTTTTAGCAAAGATGGCAAAAAAATCATTGCCTCAGCGATCGTATTAAGCCGACCAGGCAAAACGCAAGGTCTCTGGGAACCTCCGGAACTGTCCGGCTTCGAGGTTGTCGAGACAGTCACTGCATCAGAGGATGTAACCTTCCCTTATATTCCAGGTTTGCTTTCTTTTCGCGAAGCTCCCGTCTGTATCGCGGCGGTCGAAAAACTAAAGAAAATCCCAGATGTATTTATCATTGACGGCCAAGGTGTCGCTCATCCTCGAAGGCTCGGCCTTGCGGCTCATCTGGGCCTGTTTTTCGACAAGCCAACCATCGGCTGCGCGAAAAGCAGACTAATCGGCCGATTCGAGGAGCCTCCATCAGAAAAAGGTGCATTCAGCTTACTAAAAGACAGAAAAAGTCGGACGGTTAATACGAGTCACGAGCCACAAGCCACGAATGACGAAATCATCGGCGCGGTAGTCAGAACGCGCAAAAACGTCGTGCCTGTCTTTGTCTCAGTGGGCAATAAGTGTCTGCTCGAAGACGCTATAAGGATCACTCTTGAGTCCACCACGAAATATCGTTTACCGGAGCCGACCCGCCTTGCCCATCAGCTCGTTAGCAAAATACGGCTTCAATAAATCGAATAGAATAAAAGTCACTCGAATCTGTAACCACACGTATCAGATGTGATGAACTCGGAATTGTTCCGCGGGTACTTTCTGCAGTTCAAAGGACGAATCGCATAGACTAAACAGTAAGATTTGCCATCGGACCTGTATCCTAAGAACGGACAAACCTTAGGCAGCTTGCAGCAAGCCCCGCAATTGACACACCGACCTTTACGGTTTTTGGAAACAGGCAGTACCGAAGTGAACGTTCTTTCGGCTTTGGCAAGCCAAGTGTTTGTCCTATCATTGGCCATAAGCTGCGACTCGTTATCGGCTTTTCACGTTTTTCTGAAGACTGCAACGACATTTTCAACATCAACAACGAACAGGCGATTGTCGCCTTCGAAATCTACAGGTATCGCACCTTTCGGATTGAAAAGAACTTTGTCGTATTTTCGCAGAGGCATATCAGGTGAATTCTCAACTTCTGCTGAAACGGCTACGATTCTGCCGGTTATTGTGGGAATTTCTATGTTATCCGGCAGTCTTATTCCGCCCTTCGTCTCCTTCTTATCCTGGTCCTTGCGAATGAGAACGCGTTTGCCTACCGGCTCGATTGTTTCAAGGGCCGTCAATTCTGTCTGATTGTTTTTATCCATTCTAAGATATGCCTCACAGGCTATTGATTTGTGGCTAATTTAATTATAACTATGACCGATGTTCTTACAACTCATATTACGACAAGCGTTGAACTATTTTTTGCCTGTCACAGTCTTTTTCGCCTTGGCTTTGCCAAGGATTTGCTCGGCTTGCTCAGGCGTTTCAGGCGGCCATTGACCAGTCGATTGCAGCTCCTTGAGGCGGTCGATCTCTTTGATGTTTACGATTGTCCTGCACTTAGGGAATCGAGAACAGCCAAGAAACGGCCCTCTTTTACTTTGCCTTTTTACCAACTCACCATCCTTACACTTGTAGCACTTTATGCCGGTAGATTCGGGGGCAGGTTTGGGCGGAAGAACGTTGCCGTCGGCATCCAGCTTAAGAGTCGTCTTGCACTTGGGATAATCACTACATCCTATGAACTGCCCAAATCGGCCGGTCTTATAGACCATCGGTTTGCCACAAGCAGGACATTTATGATCGGCTGTCTTGTTTTCGATAATTTTGCCGTCTCTGTCACAAGGTGCGGCAAACTTGCACTTAGGATAAGCAGAACAACTCAGAAACCTGCCATTTTTGCCGAATCGATAAAACAGTTGCTCGCCACAATCAGGACATTTATACTCGCTGGGCATAGCCTCTGCTTTAGCGTGCTTCATCTGTTCCTGTGCGGTTTCAAGGTTCCGCCTGAAAGGACCATAGAAATCTTTCAAAACACCAAGCCAATCGATGTGCTGTTCTTCTATCTTGTCAAGCTGCTCCTCCATGTAGCGTGTAAAGGTGACATCCATGATCTTAGGAAAGTATTCACTAAGCTTATCGGTGACGATCTGGCCCAGGTCCGTAGCAATGAACTTTTTGTCTCTTTGCTCGACATAGCCTCGATCCTGAATCGTACTTATGATTGCAGCGTAGGTGCTTGGCCTGCCGATGCCTTCCTTTTCCAGGGCTTTTACCAAGGACGCTTCGGTATATCGTGCCGGCGGCTTGGTGAAGTGCTGCTCCGGTCTAATCTCGACAGCGCGAACCTTCCCGCCAACCTCCATCGCCGGCAATAACTGTTCGCTCGATGAGACCGGCCAAATCTTCGTAAAGCCGTCAAAAACTAAAATGCGGCCCGTAGCTCGATATAAGCACGGACCAAGAGAAGTTTCCGCAGCGATATCCAGATTTGTTACATCCCATTTAGCTGATTCCATTTGACAAGCAACAAAGCGGCGCCATATCAGGTCGTAAAGTCGGAACTGTCCCTCAGTCAGAAACGCTTTTATGTCTTCGGGTGTCAGGTCAACATCCGTTGGGTGGATGGCCTCGTGGGCCTGCTGAGCGCTTTTCTTAGAGGCGTAAGTCCTAAGTATCTTGGGAAGATAATCTGATCCAATGTGTGCACTGATGTAATTTCTTGCCTCACCGACGGCTTCGCTTGACAGATGAGTACTATCGGTTCGCATATAAGTGATTAAACCAAGCGAGCCCATCGAGCCTACTTCAATTCCCTCATACAATTGCTGCGCGACCAACATTGTTCTTTTTGCTGTAAAGCCCAACCTATTTGCAGCGGCCTGTTGCAGCGTTGAGGTTATGAAAGGAGCAGCAGGTCTCGAAACTGATTCTTTAGTCTCTATGCCTGTGACTTTGAACTCAGCATTTTCCAATGCGGCGAAAACTTTTTCAGCTTCCTCTTTGTTGGAAGCCTTGAATTTTTCCCCAGCTACTTTGTGCAGCTCAGCTTTGAAGGCGTTATGTTCAATAAGCCATCTGCTTTGTTCTGCGACACTTGGACCTTTGTCATTATCACCCCTGCCGGCGATAAAATTCAGCCATTGCTGATGGTAGTCCTGGCGTAAATCGGTAGTAAAGACCGCAGGGATAAGCCAGTACTCCTGCGACTTGAAGTTGCGGATGTCTCGCTCTTTCTCGACTATTATTTTGACCGCGACCGACTGGACTCGACCGGCTGAAAGACCACGAGCGACCTTCTTCCATAACAGCGGACTTATTTGATAGCCGACTATTCTATCGAGAATTCGCCGGGCCTGCTGTGCCATGACCTTGTCCATGTCAATCTTTCCCGGCTCAGCAAAAGCGCTCCTTATAGTCGCCTGGGTTATAGCGTTAAAAATCACTCGATAAACTTTTCCCTCCGGCACGTTGAGAATTTGTGCTAAGTGCCACGCGATCGCCTCACCTTCACGGTCAAGGTCGGTCGCCAGATATAGCTTATCACATTTCTTTGCAGCTTCTTTCAGGGATGTTACTGTGCGTTTTCTGCCCGGCAGAACCTCGTAGGTCGGTTCAAAATCGTTTTCGATATCAACATTCAGGTCCCTGGAAGGCAGATCCCGCACGTGCCCCATTGAGGCCTTGACCTCAAACTCTGAACCGAGGTATTTGTTAATGGTCTTGGCCTTGGCCGGTGATTCGACAATAACCAAAGATTTTTGTGAGGCCGATTTTGCCATAAAAAAAGTTTCTTTTTTAGCGCTGAGTTTCAGCCAGGATTGAAATTCTCAGTACCGCCAACATTATTTGAGAGCCTTATCGGCAATTTCCACAGTCACATTAAGAAGTGGACAAATACAAATGGCAACTATGAATGT
>Ga0315545_1003683_pt1 | contig 12989 bp, 15 predicted proteins | sample SalMarSW160210MG_FD_203096 | JGI IMG/M metagenome (GOLD analysis project Ga0315545, IMG submission 203096) | Salt marsh sediment microbial communities from the Plum Island Ecosystem LTER, Massachusetts, United States - Salt Marsh Sediment SW1602-10 ... | reverse complement strand
GAAAAGTCGGCGCCGACCATTATCGGCATGCAACCAACTACATGCTGTTAGCAGCTATGCGGATTGGAGTATATGAACCGGAAGACGAAGGCCCTAAGGACAAATGGTCTGACGGCTTCGAGGATAAAGAAACTGGCAACTGGATGAGTGAATAACATAACAAGGAGTATGACATGGCAAAAAAAGGCGTACCAAAGAGAGATGCATCAGGACGAGGGACACGGGCCAACCGGGGCCGAGGTGGCTGTAGCAAGACCCGCAGGACCGGCAAAGGGCGCAATTATAAGTAATGGTCGGCACGTAAAAGAAGACAAATGATGAAAGATGACATAAATACCACCTCAGGCGATAAGCTACTTGATGAATCCCGTAAGGAATGGTCTCGGATTCGGGAATGCGATTACGAGAAGCATTACCGTAAGCAGATGAAATCCGATATAAAATATTTCACGGGCGAGGATCAAGGCTGGTCTGATGATGGTGCCAGGGAAAAACTCGAAAAGGCACATCTCCCCGCTTTAACCTTAAATCGCATCAGTCCCATTCTGCGCCTGATCTGTGGAGCTAGGCCCAAGACCGAAGCTAAGTTTATACCATCCGAAGAAGGCGATCTGGACACTACTGATGTGATGAACAGTTGTAAAGACCATGTGGATCGCGTGAATACATGGGAATTCCAAGAGGCCGAGGCCTTTAAGAATGGGGTTATTTTGAGTCGTGCCGTGGCCGGTATTTTCCCTTCTTACGATCAAGATGTTAGAGGGGAAGTAGAGATATCACTTTATCCCGGAGATGAGTTTTATTTGGACCCTGATAGCAAACGCAAAGATCGTAAGGATTCGGATAACCTGTTTCGTGCGTTAACCATAAAACCGGATAAGGCAAAGCGGTTATGGCCGAATAAAAAAGATGCCATTGAGAATCTAATAGGTCAGACCACCAAGGGAGATGAATCAGGATCACCCGGTCATGATTCAGGCAAGGCCGATGAATATCAAGACCCTGAATCCAACTATTACGATGCTGCTAGTGATAAATTAACCGTGGTCTATCGCTGGTACAAAGAATGGCACAAAGTTACCAAGATTATTGACATGGCTATGGATGATATAGATGGTGAACCTGTAGTTTACGATTCCACCAAATCAGTTCAAGAGATCATTAAAAAGTTAGAAAAGTTTGGGCCGGAAGCAAAGAAACGCTATAAGCCAGTGGCGTTGGAGTACCCCGAAGTCAAATATATCGTATTCGCAGGAGATATCGAATTTGAGCGCGGGGATAATCCCTGGAACCGGGAAGACGGCAAGAGAACGATGCTCAGTGACAACTTCCCATACGTAGTGTTTGAACCTGATCGATTAGTGACCGGAGCCAGGCAAGAACTGATATCCCTTATCGAGGCTATGAAAGACCCTCAGAAGTACCACAACAAACTAGCCAGTGCCATTATCCATCTCATTGGAACCACTGCCAATAGCGGTTGGGAATATGAAAAGAAAGCCCCTTCCTCGCAGAAGTGGGCGGATAAGCTCAAAGAATCGGGAAGTAAACCCGGATTTATAATGGAATGGGCCAAGGGTGTATTAACAGAAGGTAGAGCTAGAAAGATCACACCGACTATGCCTGATCAGGGTACCATGGCAGAGGCCAAAGTCATGGGCGATGAACTCCTGGACATCTCAGGTGTCGAATCCCTGGTAAGTGTCGAATCTTTAGGGAAGAGCGCATCCGGGAAGGCTATTGACCGGAAAATGAGCCAGGGAGCAAATATCATCTCCTGGGTTTATGATTCCTTTAGACTATTTCAATATGTCCTTACCGAATATACGAGGGACGCTATCCAATATCTCTTTGATTACGAAAAGGTTATTCGCATCAAAGGCCGCGGAGGATTTGATAAAAGACCTCAATATATGCGGATCAACGAGGCCCTTTATGACGAAGAGGGTGGCATTACACAGATCCTGAATGATGTTACTGTTGGAATCTATGATGTAATAGTGAGTGATAAAGAAGTGATGCCTTCCGATCGGATAGAACGGTTTAGATATTTCGTTGATCTAGTAAAGACAGGAGCCCTGCAGCTACCTCGTGAAGTGATGGTTAAGGTAGTAGCTGCATTGATGGATGATCCCCAGTTGAAGGAAATTATCGAGAATGAGCTTACTGAATATCAACAAACGGCCATACAGCAGACAAACCGTCAAGCCATGGCTGCCCAAGGAGGAATGATGTCATGAAAAAGCAAATATTTTTAATCGGACTGATGATTATTACATTGGTAAGTCTTGCAACTATGAGCATTGCCGCCGGCAATGATGTTACTGGCAAAATTTGGAAATTAGATACAGTTGGTTTAATTTGTAGTGTTCCTGTGGATATCGAATGGATCCTATGGCAGCAAGTGACAACAGATACTGCCAATATGTCGTTGCTTAATACATCTGGTGGCAATATTATACTTGAACTCCAAATTCTTAGTTGGGATGTTAACCATGATAATACCCCTCGCATTATTTATTTCGAGAAAGGCACCAGTAGATTCCCAGGCGTATATTTAAATACGCTGGATAGTGGATACGTCTATATTAACACCCGGCGTGTCGGATATTGATATGACTCCCTTTATTGAAAAAGTAGCAGCTCCTGGAGCTATTATATTAGGTTGGCTTGGTTCTTTTGAATGGCGATTGCGTAATAAAGTAGATAAAGGCCATTTCAATGATGCCATAACACAATTAAGGCAACAGAATAATCGTCTTGAAAGTCATATTTGGGATATCATGGTAGCTCAGGGAGTAAAGGCAACGATTGAACCACCTGACGAAATTAAAAACAATAATAAGTATGATGGAAATAGGGGAAAATAGGTGAGTAGAGATATTCAACAACTCTATAAAAAATCAGGCGTTTCCATGAAACGCGCGGGGATCAAAAAAGGCAAAGGCATTCACACTAAGGAAGCTCATTCTTGTGTGATTGATTACATTAAAGGCAAAGGATTGTCTGCAAAAGAAGCATGGAAGCGCTGTATAGGAGGATTGGGTAGGGATATTGCGGTAAAAAAAAGCCACTGGCAAGGCAAGAAACCTAATGAGGCGATAAGGGGATTATGAAGAACTGGACAATCCTAGATGAATTGAAAGCGGATCAACGACCTATGGTGGCTTCCTGTTTAGCTCTAGTAGGGCCGAAACAAGACCTCGCGGATATTCATGATAAGTTGAAAGATATGTTTGAACGTATTTATATTTTTCATGTCCCCGACGATTATGGTGAATTCCCGGATACCACAGGATATAGCAAAGAAAATTGGGAAAGCCTAGAGAGCACTATGGAAGATCCTGCTCTATATCCCTTTATGACGAAGGCTGTAGATGCGATCGTGGAATTCAATAATAACCGCATGACCACCCTGGATAGGTTGAGTTGTCGGGATATCGAATCGTTTGTGCATGCCCCTAAATTCGGAGGCAAGATATGGGCGGTAGCAGGATTTATCCGGGCTTTCGAGCCATATAAGGAAATGAAAATCATAGTTCCGCATACGATTCATTAAATCATTAAAAGAGGAGAGTAACCATGGGAACGAAAAAAGCAGAAGTAAAACCATTATTTGAAGGCAAGTTAAGAATGACGGCCATCAACAAGGACTACATCAAGTTTGAAGTCATTCCCGAAGAAGGGACAGCGGTCCTTCCCGGTTTTAGCGAGATTGCGATTGATCGCAGCAAAATGGTCAAGGGTAAAAAGGTTTTAGTGTTTCCAGTGGATGATAACTTCAATTTCGCTTTTATGGATGCCAAAATTCAGGAAAGCGAAGATACTCCCAACGAAGTTATAGATGAGATACGGGAGCGACAAAAGGAATTCAATAGGTATCGGAAACTCAAATTAGTGATCAGGTAAATGCAAGCATCGAAAGCCCAGGGCATCAAAGAGCAGATAATCGCCTTGTGCGAAGGGGATGGTATATGGTTCGATATTAACGAACAGAACCGCCCCAAATTGGGCAAGATAATCATCGAAATATCGATTAAAGTTGACAATGATGAATGATTGATTTAAGATTGAAATACTAAGTATTTAAAAACTTAATAGTTAATACCAAGACGAGCCAAGGTAAGGCCGATTGGTTGGCGTTAAACGCGCCTTCTGATCGGCCTTTTTTATTAACTAAACAATGGAGGATTTAATCATGGCTAGGGAATCGAAACGATTTATTCCCGGGAGTGCCATTCAGTACGCCTGGGAACTGATCAAGAACGCTGTCGGGAATCAACGGGGCGAGGTTGGAGACCCGGGCGAAGAAGCGGGAGGAGAGGAGTGGGATGTTGAAGGAAATCCTTCCGGAGAAGAAGCACCACCAAAAGACGAGGCGGCAAGCGAGGAAGAATCTGCCGAGGGAGAGGAATCTGAATCCGAACAGAGTGCGGACTCTAAAAAACCCGAAGGCAAGGGAAAGCCTAAACAGCCTGCGGAGGCTAAAAAACCCGAGGAGGAGGAATCCGATGAAGGCAAAGACGACCTCGAGTCACAGTTGACTGAATTGAAGTTAACTCATCAGAACCTTCAAGCCCAACTGGAATTTTTTCAGAAGGCCTACAACGAGATGGTGGAGAAACAGGCTGGGGCGCAAGAAGGGCAAGAGGAACAACAGGCTAAAGCGAAACTTCCTCCCTTGGATGACGTTCCCGAAGGGATATTGAAGCCGGGGGACTGGGAAGATCAAGATCAAATGGCGCGATACTTCGATCACCGTGCCAATATAGTGACGAGCCATGCTATCAACCAAGCGCTTCAGCCTATGCAGGAGCGCATTGGAGAGGTAATGGGGGCTCTTCAGGAAGCGGTCATCAAGCAGATATATCCAGATTATGACGAAGTGGCCAAGGATGTATGGGACGATATTTTTATCCTGGACAATGATGGCAAAGTACAGGGCGTCAAGAACCAGGGATTGCTCGAATTCATCCGAAAGCAGCCCTTTTCTCAGATGGCAGTCTACAAGTACGGAACTCAGAAGCGAGCGCCTCAAAAGATCAAAGAAGGAATCCAGAACCAAACCCGGAAAACCCTGGAAAAGGTCGGTAAGAAACCAAAGGGTCCTACACAGCCGGCTGCTGGTGCCGAAAGCACCGAAAGCCCATCGCTGGATTGGAATACTCCCAAGGAGCAAGCCGAGAAGATCCTAGATAAAGACGGGCTTTTGTAGGGATTTCCTTCTGATCGGAGGAATTAATTATGGCACTTATTACTTTTAGCGCAGGTGTAAACAGTGCTCATCGAGTAGAACGATGGGCCAAGCAATTATGGCATACACATCAGCGTGACCAGTTCTTCTCTGATCTGACCGGCAAAGGTGCCAATAACATAGTCCAACTTAACGCGAACTTTGCCACCAAAGCAGGTTTTCAGATGACCGAAGGATTGATTATGCCTTTTGATTCGGCTGGTGTAATCAACGATGAACTTCTGGAAGAAAACGAAGAAGCTCCAGACTTCTATAGTATGACATGGACCATTTCTCAGTTGAGAAACGCTGGTCGGTTTGCAGGCCAGGAAACCCAGCAAGCGGTTGAGTACCCTTTACCTACCGAGATCAAAGACGGGTTGGGCGATTGGCTGGCTGAAAAGCGCGATGAAGATGTTTTCACCGCTATCTCAGACAGTTGCTCTAAGATCTTTTACGTCAATGCTCGGGCCGGTACGGGTTCAGTAGTGGCAACAGACCTTCTCACCCTTGCTGATATTTCCAAGGCTCATACCTATGCCAAATCAACGGCATCACCCAAGATACCGCCCATGAAGATCTCTGCGGTAGGGAAAAAGACGGTCTATCGATATGTATTCATCATGCACGATCATGTTTCCTATGATCTGAAAATCAACGATGCCGTGTATCAGCAGGTGACGAGAGAAGCTGGAAGACGAGGCGAGGATAGTAACCGTCTGTTCCAGGGGGCCTTAATCGATTGGGATGGCTGTGTGCTGTACGACCACGACAACTGCACCCTCTTTTCTGGATGGGGTGCTGGAGCCGATGTCTATGGCGCCGAATCCTATCTCCTGGGCCGACAGGCCTGTATCGTCGGTGTAGGCGGTTATAAGATCAATAGCAAGAACGGCTACCTCAAATGGGTAGAGAAAAAGTTCGATTACGAAAACCAATATGGTGTGGCTGTAGGGATCATCAAAGGAGAGGCCAAGTCTGTGTTCAACGGTAAGGATTTCTCCGTGGTGGCCTATCGATCGGCCAGAACCAATGTAAACTAATATTAACCTGAGGATTAATAATTAAGGAGAATATCATGGCAAGACCAAAAGGCAGTGGCAACAAGCTGAAGATCGGCGATGTGCAGCCACGGGAGGACCTAGATCTTGGGAGTGGTGAGCAGAGCGACGAGCTGGAAGATGAGGAAACCGGAGAGTTGGAAGATGAAGAGATTAAACCGGAGCAGAGCGACGAACAGTTGGACGCTAAAGCTGACCAAAAGATCATAACCGAAAACAGTGAAGCTGGTGGCACGGGATCAGCGAATATCATCCAAGAATTGATGAAAAGCGATCTTTCTAAGCCACCTGAAAGCCAGGACATACAATATTTCACTCAAGAGGAATACGATCTGGGAACGCAGGTCAATACCCTTAAAGAAATGCTGGTGGAAGATCCGAATAAATCAAGTTCTGGCCATACAGGCCCATGGATCGAACGATGTGTGGGCCGTGATCCAGAGACACGGAAATTGAGGGTGGTGCGGATACCGGCAAAATATATACCAATCAACCCAGACATGATTGTCGAATATCTGGGTAGCGTAGTCCAAGACCATCAGGCCGTACATAGCCCTTCAGTTGTATATCAGAAGCGGAGATGGGGCTATTCCTTTGATCGATTTTATTATCACAACGGAAAGCGGCTGGACCGGTGTGCTCTGGTATTAGACAAGATCCACCAGGCGGGGCTACTTTATGAGAAAATGGTAGACCGCAAGACCCGAAAGCCATTTGCCCGAATCAGGCAGATGAAGGGTCCTTCAGGAAAAGGTACTGGGAATCCCATGTATAAGATTCCTGGAGTTCAAGAGGGTTATTACCGCGATCTTAGAAGACTCTTTGAGCGGCATTTCCTCAAACGTGGTGATGAATCCCTGGCCGAAGATATAGGATTAAAGGTCCTCATTGGTGGATCATAACAATAAACCCATGGAGGATTAAACTATGGCTGCTTTAGAGCCGACTTATTATGACATCCAGGCCCTGACAAGCGGGCAGGGAATAAACCAGGGTGATCTCCATAAGGCGATTTATAACCTGTGGAAAGCAGTGTCCGCCATTTGCAATAACATCGATGATGATGTTGGTGTTCCCGGCGTTGATTACATGAGCAAGATCGGTACGGATCTCAATACTGCAATGGCGAAACTGCTCACCCCTAAAGGTGATGTAACTTAATAACTTTTAACCAATTTTTTCAGGAGGATTGAACGATGAAAACAAGATTTAAAACATTGATTCTCGGGCTGATTTTGTTATTTGGCCTGGGAATGATGGCATCTCCTGTTATGGCCGATTTTGGTCATAAGCACTACAAAATAAGCGTATATGCCGATGAGGGATTTACTACGGCTTCTGGCGGAACTACCCTCATCACAGGCGGCATTACCTATAAAGTGTTGACCGATGATACCAATACAGCGGCCACCATTTATAGCGATTCCGCTGGAACGGCTATGACTAACCCTGTCACTTCGACAGTATTCGATACCAAGGACAGGATTGATTTTTATGTGCCCAGTTCCGTAACTGCCGTTGATATCATCATAGTGGATAGTGCCGGTGGCTATACTACCTTCTTGGATGATGCCACTGAGCATACCAGAACAGCCATTATCGATGAGCGCCCCAATATCCAGCATCACGGCATGATTTGGTGGGGACCTGTTACAACTACACCTCTGGGTGCTGGTACTCAACAGGATACTGGAATTGATTTCGACATAGGCACGTTGGTTCATAAAGTGATAGTCGAACTCATTACGGGTGGTTCAAGCTCTAATTTCCTTAATATTGGAATAGATGCGAATGAATCTACCGGTGATCTTGACGGTTTTATTAATGCGATGGTGATTTGTACTGACGCCGGCTGGTATGACCCATATCAGGTAGGCATCTCAAGTGGCACCAATACCAACCTCATGGTAATTAATGCAGTCGCAGGTGCCCCACTTGGCCCCTTATTGGGATATATACATGAGGGCACTTCAACAGCCACCGGAGGCGAAACACAGGGCCTTTGGCTTCACTGGGATTATAAAGTCAATTCCAACGGAAGAGGACTCGTCTATGCTGTTAGTAGCGAGGGGGCCGGAACAACTTCATCTGTCGCAAATGGATATATCCATTACCTTTTTACTCGTTTTGGATATTTCGATAGCGCACAGCGGGTACACCCATAACCTTTAACGTAAACTATGTGCTCCCCTCTTATTACTAGGGGGGAGTACAACACATAATCTATCAGGAGGATTGACAAATGAAAAAACTCCTTAAATTCTTGATGGTGGCAATGCTCTTCTTCGCATTGGCTACTCCTGCCCTTGCAGCCTATGTCCATTTTGAGATTGACGTCTATAGGGATAAAGGTTTCCGCACAACGGCGGGTGGATATGGCGATGCGATCACGACTGGTATCACCTACAAAGTATTGGACGATGATACCGATACCGCATCGACCATCTACAGCGATGAGGGCGTGACCTCTAAGGATAACTTCATAACAACGACTGTTTTTGCGGTAGATGACCAGATTGATTTCTATATCTCTGGCACAACGGCCACGGTGGTCGATATTATAGTCGTTGATACCATTGGTGGTTATACTCTATTTTTGGATGATGTCGCCACCAACACAACATATTGCATCATTGATGAGAGACCAGGCATTCAACACCATGGTATGATTTGGTGGGGAGTTACCACAACATCAGATGTGGATGGTACGGATATAGATACGGGGATAGACTTTGATGTTGGGACCCTTATTCACAATGTAATAGTGGAACTCATTACACCTACTATCAGTTCCTATTTGTTGGATGTGGGAATACTTTCAACAGCCACAAGTGGAACCGTTAATGCCTTTATAAATGATATGGACCTTAGCGGACTGGGTGCTGGGTGGTACGATCCTTTCAAGGTTGGAATTTCATCTGGTGGTGCAGTCGATATTATAGTTAATGCTACTCATGGTGTACCTCTGGGTGACTTTTTAGGGCATATTGATGAGGGCACAACGAGTGATGCATCTGGCGATGTAGGACTTTGGGTTAAATTCGATTGTCCAATAAACTCCAACAATCAACATTTTGTCTATGCTATTAGCAGTCTCGGTGCAGATGCAACTGCCACCGGAGCTGCCGGTTATCTCCATTATTTGTTTACAAGACCCAAATGGTCCGAAAGTGAATTACGGACATATCCATAAAGGATATAGTGAAAAGGTATCCCCTCATTTCTATAGGGGGGGGATACCTATCCCGAAAGGAAGAGATGCAATTATTCAAACCCCAACCAGAATCTAATCTGTTCGCTCTCCGAAAGAACGTCTTTGCCTTTGTTGTGATTTTTATCCTCATTTTCATCTGTTATGGTAACACCTTCCAGGGCGAATGGCATTTTGATGATACGGTGAATGTTGTGGATCTCAAACAAGTCCACATGAAAGAAATCACCTGGGAGAATATAAAGGCTACATTTTTTGCTGGAGGAGATCGCAACGGTCATATTTATCATCCGGTACTCTATAGGCCTGTAGCAGTTTTCAGCCTGGCATTGAATTATTATTGGGGAGAACTCGATAGCACTGGTTATCATCTTTTCAACACGGTGGTTCATATCCTATCCGTCATATTTCTCTTTCTCTTTATCCACCATACCTTGAATGTACCGAAACTGAAAAAGAAATATGGGGGGAACTCCTATTCCATTGCCTTGATAGCTGCCCTGTTATGGGGTCTGCATCCTATTCAGATAGATTCCGTAACCTTTGTCACGCAACGCATGGCGAGCATGGCCGGACTATTTTTCATCATGTCCATGTATTTCTACGTAAGAGGCAGGTTGTTTACTTTTGATGATTCTACAGAACAAAGGACGATTAAAATCGGTCTATATGGGTTTTCTTTTATTGCCGCATTATTGGCTATGGGATGCAAAGAAAACGCCATTATGCTCCCACTGGCTATCTTTCTTTTTGACTTATTTTTTATCCAAGAAATTACGAAACGCAATATCAGGATTTATTGCATGGTATTCCTTTGGATGGTTCTCTTGGGACTACTCGCAACCTACGCTCTCAGTGGATACGAAACCCTTTCACTGGATACCCTTTTAAAGGGATATGAACGAAGGGAATTTACGCTCTATGAAAGGCTTTTGACACAGCCACGAATTCTGCTCATGTATCTCGGACTTTTAGCCTACCCCATGGCGGATAGATTGAGTTTTTCCCATGATATGATTCTATCAAGAGGATTATTTCAGCCTTCAGAAACTATATTGGCGATCATATTCATTTTCGCAGTGATCGGACTTTTCATCAAGAAAGCACGGCAATGGCCGTTGTTATCCTATTGCATACTCTTCTATTTTCTAAATCATGTTCCGGAAAGTTCTATATTTCCCCTCGAATTGACTTACGAGCATAGGAATTATCTACCTTCCATGTTGCTATTTGTCCCGGTGGCTATTTTGTTGATTAATGGCGCAACGATGAAGCATCTCAGAAAGAGAATAGCTTTTATGCTTCTCCTGCCCTTTATCTTGATAATCCTCGGATGCCAGACCCACGAATACAATTCCGTATGGAAAACCGATAAGTCTTTGTGGGGTCACACGCTTAAAAGGAATCATAACCCCAGGGCTATTTTCAATTATGGTGGTACCATTTACAAAATGGGGTATTTAGATGAAGCCTTAAATTGGTGGGGAATAACAGCAGCCCATAATGAAATATTCAGGGAAAATCATTCAATGAATGGTGGAATCGTCCCTTTTGGGAAAACCATCAATGCAGCAAGAACCAACTTGATGATAATAGAATTCGTAAAACAGGCCGGCTATGGAGAAGAGCTAAAGAAAGCCGCTAAGAATATGCGGCTAAAAATTAATCGATAAAGAGGTATATCATGGCATTGATCGACATGAAATTGACAAAGAAACAGGCCAAGAAGACGAATGAGCCTATTGCTGAAAGCACACAATCATATCCTTACGGCTTGAATATCAGACTGGAAAAAGAGGGCCTAGACAAACTTAATCTTGATTTGAGTGATTTTAAAATTGGGGAAAAAGTAACTGTATTAGCAATAGCCGAAATAAGCGAAATATCTCAGCGGGATGAATTCGGTTCTTCCTACAAAACCCTTTCCTTGCAAATCCAGAAAATGGGTATAAAGAAAGGCTCTACGAAAAAAGATTCCTTGGATTGGGATACCAGCAAAAGAGATGCAGAGAAGAAACTCCATGAGGACGGGGTAATCTAATGCCTGTAGAAAGCTATACAGTTACTGGCCTTTATGAGGGCTTAACTGTCAGTGAACTGAAAGCCCGTAGTTTAGACCGCCTGAAACAGAAGCGGGGCAATTATGACCGTTACTCTCAGGATACTATTCTTGCTGCCTTAGACGATAGCAACCGAGAAGCTGCCAGCATATTAAAATGTCTGCATAGCTTTGCCATTATCGAACTTAAAGAGGGTTATTCGCAATACAAGCCCCCTACGCAGATGATCTTTCCCAAAAAGGCGTACTTTTATCAAAGTGCAGACAGTTACTATGAATTGGAGCAGAAAACAAGGCATTGGTTGGATCGCCATAAACCAGGCTGGAGAATCACGGACGGAAGTCCGCTTATCATGTATCCAGGCGATAGCTGGGGAAACTTGCGGAAAGTGGGCTTTTATCCTACCCCGAAGACCGATGGAACCAGTTATGCGGCAAGCCCAGACACCGGGATCTATGCCAGTTCCTCAGGAATGACCACTACGGGCAATATCACCGGGCAGAATAATGCAGCCGACCCTTCGGTATGTACTGACAGCGAGGGAAGGACCCTCAAAGATTTAGGGGCTCAGGTAGGCATGATGATCGTCAACGTCACTGATGGTAGCTCCGGTCAGATAACTGATGTAACCAATGATAAAGCTACCGTGACCCTAGCCGGAGGTGCAGATAATAGCTGGGATGTAGGTGATAGCTTTACTATCCTGGCTGGTGAATATGGGGTAGTAACCAGCTGGAGCAATGAGGAACAATACCTGTTCACCGCTGAAATAGGGGGCATGGTTGATGTAAGCACCTTGGAAAATAACGTCTATTTGGAATATGTCAGGCGCCCGTTGCCCTTGCAGTTTAATCTCCAATACCCGGAGGTCCCCCCGGATATTCACCAATATCTAGCTGATAATGTGGTTTATCTCCTCAAACGTGATGTCCCGCGGGGTTCTAGCGATTATGCAGAGGCTATGGCAGGCAGAAATGCATTCTTGGAAGGGGTAAACAATTATATCGATTTGGATACTCTTCCAGAAGATGATACTTGCATGGATTTTAATCTATGAATGGCACAGGAAAAGATACTCCTATACCGATCCCTTTCACTGGGGGCATGAATAACGTAGATACTCCCTTAGACCTGTTTTTCCGGAAACAAGGGGAGGTGCCTCTTTTGGTGAATGCGGATACTTCTAGGCGAGGCCGATTGAAATTATTGCGGCCCCTGAGGGCAATTAGTGATAGTGCTAGTTCATCGATCCATACCCTTTTCAGGGCGAATAATACGCTCTTCGTGGGACATTCGAGAAATTTAAGATACTTAAATGGCAATACTCTTTCCAATCTTCTCACTGGACTTTCGGGCAACGATATATCCATAGGTCATGCCGGAGAATGGATATTTTTGGGAGAAGGCACCAATAAACGATCTGT
>Ga0315545_1003682_pt1 | contig 12990 bp, 9 predicted proteins | sample SalMarSW160210MG_FD_203096 | JGI IMG/M metagenome (GOLD analysis project Ga0315545, IMG submission 203096) | Salt marsh sediment microbial communities from the Plum Island Ecosystem LTER, Massachusetts, United States - Salt Marsh Sediment SW1602-10 ... | reverse complement strand
TCTCTAATTACGCGGCGGTTACCAGGGTCGTGCTGAAGGGAAGACTGTAACTTGACGCGAATGAACGCTATTTCAGGGTCAACGCCTTCCAGATTGGTAATGTTCCACAGTTGGGATGTTTCGGCAGGGCTAAGGATACCGGAATAGAAGCCATGTTTGCGGGCATTCCGGTTGCCTTTCTGGCCACCGCGCTTCCTTTTAATATGTGTTTGGTTTGCAGTCACGTTTTGAGAAACCTCACCCACGGGACTTAATTCGTCGGGGTAGCACGCGAGTTCCAAGCAGAAATTAGCATGAATTCTTTATTTGAACAAGGGGAAAATGTCGCTTAGTAGCCAGTAGTCAGTAGTCAGTAGTCAGTAGTCAGTAGAAGAGCTCGTAGCTCCCCCCGCCCTCCAAACCTCTCTAATGTATCTCATTTATCTCCATTAGTCTCTAACAGTGTCTAACGTATCTCGATGTAGCCAATAATCGCAAACCTGAAGAGTCACCCCAAAATGAGTGGATGAAGCACTGCTTCGAGTACAATACTCTGCGGTATGACGCCTGATTTGTAGCAGGCCTAATTGGTATGGTGTCCCTGGAATTGTCCGAGAGACAGTGAGAGTGATATCCGAGGTAATGCAGTCAGGTGTGGGGAATTTATGAAATACACTAATCTGAACTGGAAATGATGGACTCAACAATTGTCATACCAGGTGGAAGAAGTTCTATTGTAGTTTCATCAGAAGATAACTCAATGAGGCGTGACTTATGCATTTCACGGAGAAGTCTGTAAAAATAGTAACGGTTTGGAGGTTCAATCCAACGTAGAAGGTCATCCTTGGTAACTGTTTTTGAACCAGATGATAACAAAAGTATCTGGTTCCTAATACTCAAGTCAGGTTTAAGAACTCTACGAATGTCACCAGACTGCCATACTAATGGTGTTTGGCGGTCTACGAGGCTATCGGCAATCTTCTGCGCATCTTGGATATTTATGTTATGAAATACTCTAATAAGCTCAGCCATAATCCAGCTAGCAATTGAAAGTACCGCCGATGCATCTATATGATTAGGGTCCACATCGCCACCGACATGGCCGACGCCCCTATTGTTTCGAATGTCATATAATGCAGGCAGAATCCTTGGTATAAGGATTTGAAAACTTCTTGGGTTAGAAGTGTTACTCTCTAATGCACGGCAAGCATCTACAAAATTAATGGGTTTTGTTGGTGAAGAAGGGTAATTGCCAGTCGAGTAACCGTTAAGAATTGTATAGACAATCTCACAAAATTTACCTCCACTTAATTCGCTTGGAGTCCATCTACGCTCTAAGTAATTTCGTAGGATGCCACTATACTCTTTTAGTAATGGTTTTCGGAGTCCATCTGGTATAGTCGTAAGAGCCTGCTCAGCTGTTATCATAGTCGTCTTCAGTCTAATAGAAATGCTTTACCTTCGTCTGTTACGAAAAATTGCTTGCCATCCTTTTCGATGAATCCTTTGCTGATGTTCTTACTGAGGCAATCCGATGGGTTGGACAAGCGAGTTTGATTACTATCACTTAGGGCCTTGGTTACATCACCTGTAGATAGTTTATTGAAACCCTTTGCATGAAGCCAAATGGCGGTGGCCAAGAATTTTTTAAATCCAGACTTAGGAACGTCCTTAGCCCTGAAGAAATTAGGTAGAGTTTGAGATGAGATAGTATCGTCAGATAATTTTGAGACCTGCTCTGAAACAGTTGCTGCAGGCTGACTGATAGCTTGCGTCTCTGGCACTATCTTGATAAGGTCTGACGCCTTCTCAAGAATCTTATCAAGTTGGTCAGAAACCCAGGTTTCCTCGCCTTCTCCAGAAAAAGTAATGCTTCCCAAAGTGAACTCTATTTTTGCAGTAGCCATTGAATATCACCTCCTGCGATTATTGTGATTATGCATAAAGATTTCTCCCAGACATATTATAGCATATTGATAGGGTATTGGGAGTACTGCAGGGATATGTATAAATAAATATCATTTTTGAGATAGATATCAGCCATACAATAGCAGAAGACTATCAATGTTTGTTGTGGTAATATAAATGAATCTGTTATTCGTACGTAGAAGTATGGTTCATTTTGGATACTAAGACCAGAGAGCGGAGTCAGGCTGCCTAATCATCATTTAGCCTCATGGGTATTCTGGGGACATAATACCTGATTTGTAGCAAGCCTGATTGGTATGGTGTCCCTGGAATTCGCCATGAGAAAACAAAAGTCAGGATTGTTCAATGCAAAGAGCACCGGTCTTCGGAGGCTGAGAATGGAGTGGTGTTTCAATCGTGTCGAAATGGGACCCGACAACGCTGCACCACGTATGATTACACCGGACCACGACCGCCAACATTTACGGTAAGCGAGTAGTTAAGCGTTAAAGTCTGGGAACCTTGCTCTCGATTCGTAGAGTATTCTGGGGACATAATACCTAATTTGCAGTAGGTCTAATTGTTATAGTGTCCCTAGAGGCATTTCCTGAACCAGCTTTGCTTTGGATTTAGAATCATAGATTTGGTGGTTGAGTAGGGCAATAATACAAAAATCGACAAGCGCAGTAGACTGAAGGAACCTATTCTTCCCAATATGTAAAGCTGCCAGCATCATCCCACACAATCACAATGTAGCCATATTGTTCGTTATATTTGAAGTCCCACATCATAACTTCATTAGTCACTACGTCGGTTAATTGAATCTTAGTACCATCATCAAGTATTCTATATGTATAGACGGATTTCCCCCGAAGGACCGGAAAGTTATAAGTTGTTACTTCATGGTCCTCGAATTCAAGTGTCGCGTCGCCAAAAAATGTCCAAGTTGTGTAAAGACCATGAGGGCTAGGTCCTTCGTAGCCTACTATGGGCTTTCTCAAATCCCAATCGTATGCCTCTATCCTGTCACCACCAGTGAGTTTGCCATAAGAGTAGGGCTCCTGACCCAGGTAGCAGATACGCGTGTCATTTACCTGCAGATTATTTGGTACAGAGAAGCAAAGCTTGAATTGACCCGTCTTGCCTAAAGCAATGCTTGCGCTTTCAGGTGTACCAGCAGACCTCGGCACATAATCTTGACCTCCAGCGACTATTTCCCATCCTTTATACCCAAGTTCTGCACTAACAACCATCGCCTCGCTATATGCTACATTTCTAACAGAAAAATCCACAACCCAAAAAACATGATTCTCCTTGGTTGGAGCTACGGGTATCGCAGTAGCCGCTCTCACCTTGTCGGCAATTGTCACATATCCGCTTATATCTGCCGGGTATTCTGAAGGTAAGTGAGGTTCCTGCTGAGATGTGTCATTTCGTAGCTCTTGGAACCAAGTAACTAGCTCACTCTTAACAGTAGAGAATGGCTTGACTCCAGAAAAGGCACCTATTATGGCTCCCAGAATTACGATAACGAGAAAAATAGAAATAATGTTTCCAGTCCCTACCCTATACTTCTTCAAAACTGATATGTTCCAAATCAATACGCCAATGTCTGCGAGAAGTATAATTGTACCGACAATTGGGTTGATCTTATCTGTGAAAAGTAGGTAGCCTGTCCAAACTGCAGCTACAAGGCAAGCCATCACCAGTAGAATCAGGAAGGTTCTTTTCAGCGAGAAGCCACCAAGTGTTGGGAACCACCTTCTTTTTCGACCCTTAGTATTATCATCTCCGCTACGGTAGGTGCTAATAGGAGTTCTGCGCTGTTTTTCCGCAGCTAGGTAAGCTGCTCTTTTAGTCTCTGATGGATTCATATATCTGTCATATCTGGAATCATAGCTTGGTGAGGGGTACCCAAAAAATTCTCGGCCACAGTCTGAACAAGTGTAAGTCGATGACCTTTGCCCTCTCCATATTTTGATATCTTCTCTATGCGGTACTTTTATCAGTAGTCTAGTGCTTTTACTCCCGCAATATGGGCACGTAGGATGACCGTTCACTTGATCTGGGTATGTTTTCTTTTTACGTCGAAAAGGCCACATGTTACTTTATTATATCGCATTCAATTCTGTGAATATAATACCTGATTTGTAGCAGGCCTTGCCCGTGTCGTGCGGCCGGATTCTGCACCGCCGAAGGACAGGTTCGAGCCGTAGGGTTGCGACGGATGGGGGGAAGAGCATGAGGGAGGCCGGGGTGATTCGTTTTGTAAGAATTGCTATTTTTTCTGGAGTTCAACAGCTCTTTTTCGTACGTAAGGCGACTACCTCTGGGCGGATTCAGTTGTTAAAGTACACACGATTCGTTTCGTCGGTTTACCCTTTATATTTGCGAGCCGTGGAGGCTGGCGGAGTGACGCATGGAGGCAATTTCCAAAAGGTTCTCGACAACAGTTTTCAGGTAGCTGCGGTCGGTTGGGTCCAACCGGTAATTTGCGGAATAGCATTTTACGAGTAATCTGGAGGCTTCTCTGATTACGTGGCGGTTACCAGGGTCGTGCTGAAGGGAAGACTGTAACTTGACGCGAATAAACGCTATTTCAGGGTCAACGCCTTCCAGATTGGTAATGTTCCACAGTTGGGATGTTTCGGCAGGGTTAAGGGTACTGGAATAGAAGCCATGTTTCCGGGCATTCCGGTTGCCTTTCTGGCCACCGCGCTTCCTTTTGATCTGTGTTTGGTTTGCAGTCAGGTTTGGGGAGGCCTCACCCGCTAAGTTTGATTTGTCAGGGTAGCACATGAGTTCCAATCAGAAATTAGCATGAATTTTTCTTTTGAGCAAGGGGAAAATGTCGCGTTTTCGGCGAATGGAGATGACAAACAAAATTCAAATGCCAAAGGCCAAAGTTCAAACAAAGTCCAAATGCCAAAGTTCAAGGGACGTACGGCAGGGCTGGGGACTAGAGACCAGAGACTAGAGACCAGAGACTAGAGACCAGAGACTAGAGACTAGAGACTAGAGACTAGAGACTAGAGAGGGAGCTCACTGTGCTCGGGTTATTTATCGTTCAAATAATCCCAAACCCGAGGAGCTACCCCAAGATGAGCGGGTGAATGGAGCACTACTTCGGGTACAATACCATGCGACCTAATTCCTGAACTGTGGCAGGGCTGATTGGCATGGTGTCCCTGGAATTCGTTGGAACAACATAAAATTGGTGATAAAATGAAACGAAAATGAAAGGATTATTAGATAATCGCGGAGGTGACAGATATGACTGAAGTAGAGTTGATTAAAGAAGAAAAATACGATGAATTGAGTAAGCTGCTTATTGACAATTACCTTGGCAACAATAAACGTCTGTTCGAACGAGATGAGATGAATCGTCGTTTAAGGATTCTCGTGACATATATTCGGGATACGTACTCTGACCTGCGCACAGCTACTGGAGCTAATGTACAAGATGCCCGAGAAAGAAGCGTTTCTAGGGCAAAAGAGCTCCTCTCAACCCTTTTCCCGGATGATGAAATGTCCATAGAAGCTGTTCCATCAGAAGCTGAAGACGACGTTCCTGTACCTATTTACAAAATCCGTGTGTACCCGTCCGACCCAACGCTAGAGGTTCTAAATGAACGTTGGAAAAGAGGGGAGATAATCTTAACTGAATTTCAGCGAGGATGGGTGTGGAGCGCCTCTCAGGCTAGTAAATTGATTGAATCGTTTCTTGCAGGACTGCCGGTACCACCTGTTTTCTTCTATAGAGAAGAATCCGGGAAAGAGGTAATAATTGATGGGCAACAGAGGCTAAAGACGATAGCCGGGTTTTTTGAGTGTATGCTACCAGACCGTTCTCCTTTTTTCTTGAAAGGGGTAAGCAGTCAATGGGCAGGTAAAAACTATACCATGCTGAATGATAGCGATAAGAATAGGCTCAGGCAGTCCATCTTGAGGGTGATAATCGTTGAGCAAATTGACCCACAGGATACTTCTAGCATGTATGAGGTATTCTCGAGGTTAAATACTGGCGGTACAGCACTGTCTGCGCAGGAAGTGCGTAATGCGTCTTGTCACGGCCCTTTTACTGACATGCTCAGAGACCTGAATAAGCTTGAAGCTTGGAGGGCTGTATTTGGCAAAAGTTCACTGGACGCCCGAATGAGAGATGTAGAATTAATAGCTCGTTTTTTGGCGCTAAACGATTCGGTATACAAAAAGCCAATGAAACAGTTTATCACCGATTTTATGTTCCATCATAGGCATTTGGCGGATAATGAAGAATACAAAAACAGTTTTACTCAAACAATCACTACTGTGTATGAAAAATTAGGTGCGAAGCCATTTCATATTCGTCGGGGATTAAATGCAGCTGTATTCGATTCAGTTATGGTGGCATTCTCAAAGAATTTAGATTGTCCACCTGATATAAGAAGCAAATACAATACGCTTATAAAGAGAGAGGATTATTGGGATAAAGTATCATCGGCAACAACTGACGAAGATACAGTGCGAGAGAGAATAAGGATTGCTCAGGAAGCATTATTCGGTTAGAGCATGCATAATGCAGAGATTTCGACAAAGCTTGCTGATGTAGAGTCTATTATAGGTGATTGCAAGGTATGGGCTGCTAATCAACCCAATTCAAGTTTGGCAGCTCATCTAGCCACGTATATTGATGTTTACTTGCTAGGTGTCCTGGAAGAAAGCTTTGAATTACTTTTTAGAGAACGTGCTAGGAAAGCGAACGATGATTGTGTGGCGAATTATATTTGCCAAAATATAGACAGGTCATTCCAGAATCCGAAACGCGATAGTATAGGCGAAATGCTGAGAAGGTTTAGTAGTGATTTTTCTGAGGCCTTTTATAGAAGATTTTCTAAGAATTGTCCGGAAATAACAGCGCTGCATAGTATAAATTCTATTAAGCGGGACCTAGCCCATAAGGGGGCTTACAGCTTAAACTTAACGCTAGCAGATGTAGAAGACTATTTAACTAGAGTCATCCCAATTCTAGAAGAAGTAGAATCAATTCTCGGTTGACTATTCAGCATGTAGTTGCTAACAAACTGCTGATAAAGATGAAATAACGGGTCAAGATGGCAAGGCATTTTACGCACAAAATGGTATTCTGGGGCATAATAGCTAATTTGTAGCAGGCCTGATCCTTCACCTTGTGAAGGATGGTGTCCCTGGAATTCGTTACTCTAACTGCTATGTCGTGCAATTCTCCGACATTATTGTATAATGGCAGTGTAAATGCTTCGGGGGTGATATAGATTTGGTAGAGGCAGTAAAGTCAGGCAGTCTTAAAGCATTTAGCGGCTACCTTGGTGCTGTCCAGAAAACTCTCTCGGGCGGTCATGCCAGCGAAGGTTCTCATTATCCCACTCTGAAAACTCTTTTGGAGTCACTTGGTGACGGAATCATCGCTACCAGTTTGCCCAGCCGTATAGAATGCGGCGCACCTGACTTTATCGTCACGAAGGGTTCAGCTACCATCGGTTATGTTGAAGCCAAAGATATTGGCAGGAGCCTTGACGAAGCTGAGAAGACCGAGCAGCTAAAGCGGTATCTGCCATCTTTGAGCAACCTTATCCTGACTGATTATCTTGAATTCCGCTGGTATGTGAACGGAGAACGCCGCCTTGCGGCACGTCTGGGCACATTGACCGCGGAAAGCAAAATCAAACGTGACAGCGCCGGTATTCAAGCTGTAGCTGAACTTTTGAGTGACTTTCTGCTTCATAAAGCCGAAGCTGTGGGCACTCCAAGAGAGCTGGCGATGCGCATGGCTCGGCAGGCGCACCTGATTCGGAATCTAATAATTAACGCCTTCGGGAAGGAGCCGGAAGGCGGCAGCCTGCACAGCCAGCTAGCGGCTTTCCGCGATAACCTCATCCCCGACCTGTCAGTCGATTATTTTGCCGATATGTATGCTCAAACTATCACCTACGGGTTGTTTGCGGCTCGCTGCACTAATTCCGGTCGGAAAGACTTCACGCGCCAGGATGCCGCCTATCTTTTACCCAAGACCAACCCTTTCCTTCGTAAGCTCTTTAACCAGATTGCTGGACCTGATTTGGATGACCGCATTGCCTGGCTGGTTGACGACCTGGTGCAGGTACTGGCCCAGGCGGATATGGAAGCCGTCCTCAAAGACTTCGGCAAGCGCACGGCTAAAGAAGAACCGGTGGTGCACTTCTACGAGACCTTTCTGAAGGAGTATGACCCAAAGATACGGGAGATGCGCGGCGTTTATTATACCCCGGAGCCGGTCGTCTCTTACATCGTGCGCTCTATTGACCATCTGCTCAAAAGCCGCTTCAACAAGCCTAAGGGGCTGGCTGACGAGAACACGCTCATCCTTGACCCGGCGGTGGGCACCGCCACCTTCCTCTACATGGTGACAAATGAAATTCACCAGGCCATTGTTGGCAAGGGACAGCAGGGCTTGTGGAATGAGTACGTGGCGGAGAAGTTGCTCCCCCGCGTTTTTGGCTTTGAGCTTTTAATGGCTCCCTATGCCGTGGCTCACCTCAAGCTGGGGCTTTTGCTCCATGAGACGGGCTACCAGTTCCAGAGCGACCAGCGTCTTGGCATATATCTTACCAATACCCTTGAGGAAGCTATCAAGCGTGCCGAGACACTTTTTGCCCGCTGGATAACCGAGGAGGCTAATGCTGCCGCCAGGGTCAAGAAAGATGAGCCGATAATGGTAGTGCTGGGCAATCCGCCATACTCCGGGCACTCGGCAAACAAGGGGGAATGGGCAAGGCAACTCGTCGAGCGATACAAGACTGTTGATGGTAAGCCCTTGGGAGAGAAGAACCCAAAGTGGCTACAGGACGACTACGTAAAATTTCTCGCCTTCGGGCAGTGGCGTATTGAGCGCACAGGACAAGGTATTTTAGGTTTTATCACTAACCACGCCTATTTAGACAACCCCACTTTCCGCGGCATGAGACAATCGCTCATGAATACGTTTACCGATATTTACATCCTCAACCTGCATGGCAATGCCAAGAAAAAAGAGGTTGCCCCGGACGGCGGGAAAGACGAGAATGTCTTTGACATCCAGCAGGGGGTAGCCATCGGTATTCTCGTTAAGGAGACGGGCAAGTCTGGCCCAGCCACGGTTCACTATGCAGACCTCTGGGGACTTCGGGAAGGAAAGTATCAAGCTCTGGCTGAGGCGGATATAAACGTCACCGAATGGGACGAGCTCAAGCCCAGTAGCCCTTATTACCTGTTTATACCGAGAAATGAAGCTGACCTGGATGAATATATGCGGGGCTGGAAAATAACCGATATTTTCCCTGTCAATAATATTGGTATGCAAACTCACCGAGACTATTTTGTCACAGACATGAACGAGGAGACTCTATACACCCGCATTTCGACATTCCGTAATGCCACAGTTGATGATGAAGAGATACGGACACAGTTCAATCTTGGTGAATGGGACGTGACAACAGCTCGTAGAAAGGTACAGGAGGATAAAGACTGGGAAGAAAGATTCGTTTCGTGTTTATGGCGACCATTCGATTTCAGGTATCTTTACTATCACAAAGACCTGGTTGACCGACCTCGCCCGCAAATCACTGAGCCGTTATTAAAACACAATATGGCTTTGTTAGCTATGCGACAAATCGCTTTACAGGGTGGATGTTCTCATTTTCTAGTAGCTAATGTTCCATCCATTGATAGGGTATTCTATAGCGATAAAGGGGCATCAAGCGTATTTCCCCTCTACCTCTATCCTGCTGAAGGCGAGATGCAGCTTGGTGAAGGACACCGCCGCCCCAACCTGAACCCTGAGTTCGTCAAAGCCGTCTCGGATAAGCTGGGGCTGGAATTTATTGAAGACGGCAGGGGAGACCTGAAGCAGACCTTCGGCCCGGAGGACGTATTTAACTACGCCTACGCCGTCTTACACTCACCCACCTACCGCAACCGCTACGCCGAATTTCTAAAGATAGACTTCCCGCGCCTGCCGCTCACTTCCGATAGAGAGCTTTTCAAAGCACTGGCAGCAAAAGGCGCCGAATTGGTATCCCTGCACCTCATGAAGTCGCCCGCGCTAAATAACCTCATTACAAAGTACTCCGTAGCTGGCTCCAACACTGTGGAAAAGGTAACCTACGATGAAAATAGCCAGCGCGTCTATATCAACAAGACACAGTATTTTGAAGGCGTGCCACCGGAGGTCTGGGAGTTCCACGTAGGCGGTTATCAGGTCTGCCAGAAGTGGCTCAAAGACCGCAAAAGCCGGGCGCTCACCTACGATGAGCTGACCCACTACCAGAAGGTAATCGTGGCGCTGAAGGAGACCATCCGGCTGATGGCGGATATAGACGAAGTGATTGGAGAGCATGGGAGGTGGCCATTAAGTTCTACCTGACGATATTCCATTGCGCTTCATGGTGACAGGTGAGCGGTCATGTTTGTGCTATAGAGAGCGATGTAAATGCCTCTTTCATTCTATGCGCTTGACAATTTCGTCTCTCAGGAACTTTCGCAGCTTACAGAATGCCGCGCGACTGGCGTGGCAGATGAGTTTCCCAATTATCAGTCTTGGCTCAGCACGCTCGTCCTAAATTGGATGCTGCGGTTCTCTTTGCCAAGGGAAAAGGCAGCGCTAGCATTCGCTATAATTCGGAGGTCCGAAGGAGCGATCACTGATTACGAAGAGGCCCGAGAGTTACTAGCAAAGCTGGTGAGTTCGAGAAAAAGCGTCTCCCTCTATTTCCGATGCTTAGCTCGATTTGAATCGACTGTCGCCATGGTATGCCAAGCTCTCACGTTCGCCATGAAAGCACTTAAAATGAAGTTCTACGAGCAGAATGACGGGAGCCCTTACGAGCGACTCTTCATAATCTACAACAAGGGCCGCCACTCTGACCCAGAGACGCTTCCAATGGGTCAATTACATGCGGTTTGGATAAAGAACGAGGGGCTGTTCGTAAATAGGGCGCACTTGACTTTCGCCGAGCTTCGTGAGCTGGTTCACGAGGTTGGAGGAATCGCCGACATGCTTTCCAAAGGGCGGATTGCCTGACTAAGGGTACACCTGATAGCGGTAGTATGCGCTGGTCTTTGGTCACATCCGAGCCTCCGAGGCATGTCCGGGACTTCCCTAGCCTTATTAGCCAATAATGCACAAATCGTCATCTCGTGCAATTCAAGAAGTACAATATATAACCGTTCTTGCCTAAAGGGTAGGCCGATGAGGGAAAATATAGCGTGTGTCTTCTGGCTAGTTGAGGAATACTGAGGCGTAAGCTCAAAAATCGTCAACCCAGCCGACAACCCCCGAACCCGCGTTCACGCAGGTGAGGGCAAAGTCCTCATTGGAAACCAGGCCGGACCCGGAAATATCGTTAAGGTCGTCTATGGATTTTGGCCTCTTGTTTATCGCCGCCTCGATTGCTGCCTCGATTGCCGCTTTAAGAGTTGCAACCTCGTCATGGAGGCGTTTTCCTTCCATCTCCAATTTCTTACTCCCTTGATTGGTTATCCCCTTCAGTATTAAAATCTTAATAAAAATTCTACAGCCTGTCTATGACCCAAAAGTCCTACACCTGGGCATCAAGGCTTTCTTGCTATAGCCTGAAAGTACTAGGGAGAGAGAGTTTTCAACCTACCGGAAACAAAGCTAGAAACTAAAGGCCAAGAATAATAATGACAAATCAAAACTCAAAAATGTAGTGCGAGGCTTCTGCCTCGTGCCAGGGTGGCATTGCACGACCTTGAAAGGTCGCACTACGATTGTGTTTGGAATTTAAGCTGCGGAGATTGCCACGCCCCGACAAGTCGGGACTCGCAATGACACAGGAGGTTATTACCCAACGTTACACACATATAAAGTGTCACGCATCTATCTGAACTGGATTAGAAACTGCTGAAGAGTTCAACCAAGACTGAGGCTGGGCACTACATCCAGGTCATAACCGCTTATCCTGCCAGCGGGGTTGGAGGCACCATTATCGTCTTCCACGAGGAGAATAGGTCAGGTAAGCATATAATTCAGGATAGCTAAGTATGAAGGATATACAACTAGAGTCAATCGCATATGGCTTCATTTCCTGGCTTGTTTTACCAAGAAACCTGAATGCTGCTCACCGAAGATTCTATACCCAAGAAGTTTCACTCGATCTTGAATAAGGAACAGGATCAGGCAGTAGCCCCAGACGAGCCCTGCCAAAGCCCAGCCTAAGGGGGCCATCAGCAGTCCGTGGACGGCGATGAGCGTGGCTGCAAGTTGTGTGCCCACCACTGCGATCAACAAGATCGGCGCGGGCCTGATGGACCAGAATGGGCCACGGGTACGGGCGGCAAAGAGAGTGAGGTGCCCTCCCACTGAGAGGTTTAGATATACCAGCGTTCGAAGTGTGTCATTGCTGAGGTGGAAGACGGTATCACCCAGGTAGAAAATACCAAAGGACCGAAGCATTGCAAACAAACCCAGTACCGTAGCCACGCCAAGCACCATGTGCATGTTCCACGTTTGAGGCTCGTTACGGTGGCGAACATTGTCATAGGCAATGGACAGGATAGCACCATCGTTCAAAATCGCCAACAAGACTATCATGATCGCAGTTACTGGGTACATCTTGAAGAGCAGGATAGCCAGCGTTAGGAATCCCAGCAGGGCAACTGTCTCAGAAATTCGGTAGATGGAATAATTGATCATACGCTGAAAGATTTTACGGCTCTCCTTGATGGCGTCAATAATTACGGAGAGGCCTGGGAGCATCAGCACAATGCTGGCTGCTGCCCGGGCGGCGTCGGTAGCGCCAGCGACAGCAATGCCAGCATCAGCTTTTTTCAGCGCCGGCGCATCGTTCACCCCATCGCCAGTCATGCCCACGATGTGGCCCCGTTGCTGCAACACATCGACTATGTGATACTTGTGCTCTGGGAAGACCTGAGCAAAACCATCGACACGTTCAATGGCATCGGCCAACTGCCCGGCTTCATGGGTTTTGGTCTCGTCGAAGAGACTGGCATCAATAATGTCTTTGCCAAGATCTAACTGGCGTCCGATCTCCTTGGCAATAGCTACCTGATCTCCAGTTACCATTTTTATGCTGAGACCCATCTCTT
>Ga0315545_1003681_pt1 | contig 12991 bp, 12 predicted proteins | sample SalMarSW160210MG_FD_203096 | JGI IMG/M metagenome (GOLD analysis project Ga0315545, IMG submission 203096) | Salt marsh sediment microbial communities from the Plum Island Ecosystem LTER, Massachusetts, United States - Salt Marsh Sediment SW1602-10 ... | reverse complement strand
AGTTTCAAGACCATTCGAGTGGAAATTCACTCGTGATGACCTGAAAGAATTACTATCCAGATTCGAGGAAGAGCAAAAATTAGCGGCTTGAAAATACGTCACCGAATTTATGCCCCAGAGCACTAAGGTTATGCGGATAATCTGACGAACTGAAGTATCCCTGTGGAGGAGGGTTTTATGAATCTTGAAGAAGCGATCACAAAGGCGATAGAGTTCGAGACACGGGTGAGCAAGCTCTATCGGGACGCAATGGAAAAGAACACCGATCCCATGGGAAAGCGCACCTTCGGGGTGTTGGCCGATGAGGAACTGAAGCACCTGAACTACCTTGAGAGCAGGCTCGATGAGCTCCGGAGAAAGGGAGCAATTATAGCGGAAGAGCTCGATACCGCTCTCCCCTCTGAGCAGATGATAAGGGAGGGTGTCAATAGGCTTGAGACCCGAATGACGCACAAGGATGAGGGAGGTGAACTCCGGATGCTGGGCAAGGCCCTGGAGGTGGAGCAGGATACCACCGACTTTTACAGGAGGATGGCGAGCGAGCTATCCGATGAAGGACAGAAGGTATTCGCCCGCTTCGTGGAGATAGAGGAGGGGCACCTCGCCATTGTCCAGGCGGAGATAGACTACGTGAGCAAGACGGGATACTGGTTTGATATCAAGGAATTCGATATGGAGTAACCTATAAGAACAAGGCATATAGGCCGAGATGAAGGACAGGAACCATAATGGCAGGAATATCTTGAACATCCTCATCGGCGGGGAGGCAGGGCAGGGAGTGGTGACGGTATCTCAAATACTTGCCAAAGGCCTTGTGCGAAGCGGTTACTTCATCGTGGTCACCCAGAGCTACCAGTCCCGGATTCGAGGCGGTCACAATTCATTTGCTATTCGAGTGGGCACCGAAGAGCTCATTGCTCCCCAGGAATCGGTGGACCTCCTGGTCGCCCTGGACAAAGACACCCTTACCATCCACCGCGATGAACTCACATCGAGCCATCTCGCCATAGTAGATGAGGCATTCGGCATTGACGGAGATTCTATTTTGAGGGTGCCTTTTGAGGATTTAGCAGGGAAGAGGTTCTCAAATATAGCAGCCCTCGGGGTTGTCTCAGCCCTGCTCGGGCTCAATCAGGGATTGCTGATCAAGACCATAGAGGATTTCTTCGGAAAGGCTCACCTCGATGCTGCAAAAGGGAACAGGACGGCATTTGAGCGCTCATACGGATGGGCTTCCGAACGTTCGGTGAGCTTCAAGAGGCTCACCCATATACCCGAGCCGGCGGGCCGCCTCATGATGAACGGAAACGAGGCTATTGCCCTCGGAGCCCTTTCCGCCGGGGTGCGCTTCTACTCCTTTTATCCCATGACCCCCGCGACCTCAATCGGCCTTAACCTAACAGCACATGCCCAGAAGATGGGTTTGATCGTTGAACAGGCAGAGGACGAAATTGCGGCCATCAACATGGCGTTAGGCGCTTCCTTTGCCGGTGCCCCGAGTATGGTTGCTACCTCCGGCGGTGGCTTTGCGCTTATGGTAGAGGGCGTGAGCCTGGCGGCCATGACCGAAACACCGATCGTGATCGCAGTGGCACAGCGCCCGGCACCAGCCACGGGGCTGCCCACGAGAACCGAGCAGGGTGATCTGGAATTCGTGCTTCATGCCGGACATGGGGAGTTTCCGAGAGCCATCTTTGCACCGGGAACCGTGGAGGAGTGTTTTCACCTCACCCGTCGCGCCCTGGAGCAGGCGGAGCGATACCAGAGCCCCATGTTTCTGTTGACCGATCAGTTTCTCGCAGACTCTTACAGAGCTATTGAGCCCTTTGATGTGGAAAACGCGGCTCAGGTGCGCGCCGGAGAAGGGACCGCTCAAGCAACGCCCTATCGACGATACGCTATTACCAAAAGCGGCATCTCGCCCCGGCTTCTCCCGGGAGCCACCGAGAATCTCGTGGTAGCCGACAGCGATGAACACACCGAGGACGGCCATATCACCGAAGACCTTTCCGTGCGAAAGCAGATGGTGGAAAAGCGCTTGAGAAAAGGCGCGGGCATTCGAGCGGAGGCGATTCCCCCGGAGTGGGAAGGAGAAACCAACCCAAACCTGCTTCTGGTATCGTGGGGCTCCGGCAAAGGAGCGGTAAAAGAAGCAGCAGCGCGCATGAGGGCTCAAGGGGAGAAGGTTGCCGTGCTCCATTTTTCACAGGTATGGCCTTTGGTTCCGGAGCGCTTCATAGGCTGTCTGGAATCGGCAGCCCGGGCAGTGTGCGTGGAAGGCAATGCCTTCGGACAGTTTGCACGACTGATACGGCGCGAGACAGGATTTCCTATCGAAGGGAAAGTGCTTCGGTACGACGGCCTGCCCCTAACGCCGAAGTATATCCTTCGGGAATTAGGACAGAAATGAACGGTAACGGAGAGGATTAGAATTGGTAACCATCAAGGACTATGGGGACTATGAGACTGCATGGTGCCCGGGATGCGGCAATTTCTCCATCCTTCAGGCGGTCAAACAGGCGCTTGCGGCCAGCAACCTGAAGCCCTATGAGGTGCTGTTCGTCTCAGGCATTGGTCAGGCAGCCAAGGCGCCGCATTACCTGAAGGCCAATCTCTTTAATGGCCTTCATGGCCGATCCCTTCCAGTGGCAACGGGCGCCAAGCTCGCCAATCCGAACCTCACCGTAATAGTCGAGAGCGGGGACGGGTGCACCTATGGAGAAGGAGGAAATCACCTTCTGGCGGCCCTGCGCCGCAATATCGACGTAACGCTCCTGGTGCACAACAACCAAATATACGGCCTCACCAAAGGGCAGGCCAGTCCCACAACCGCCGAGGGCGTCGTGACAAAAGCCCAACCCCAGGGTGTGGCATCAGCGCCCTTCAATCCGATTGCGGTGGCAGTGGCAATGAAGGCAGGATTTGTTGCCCGTGGCTTCGCCGGCATGATCGATGAACTCTCGGCCTTGATCCAGGAGGGCATCGCGCACCAGGGATTTGCCCTCATCGACATCCTTCAGCCCTGTGTTTCCTTCAACAAGGTCAATACCTTTGCCTGGTATAAGAAGCGGTGTACGCCCTTGCCCTCAACCTATGATCCCACTGATTGGGTGGAGGCTATAAAGGTGGCATCCGAGTGGGGAGAGAGGATTCCCATCGGCATCATTTATCGAAACGAACGGCCGTGCTTCGAAGATCGCTTTGCCGTGCTTTCGCAGGGGCCTTTGGTTGGCAGGGACCTGGACCGGGAACTGGTTAAGGAAATCATGGAGGAGTACCAATAGAAATCAAAGGGGTATGCCATGAAAAAGACGCTGGTATCCATGATAGCAGTGTTCATCTGGGCGCCTTCAGCGCTGGGGGGAGATGTTCCCCTCAGCGGGGGAACTGAGGCCTGTCTTGAGTGCCATAGAACGATTCACCCCGGGATAGTGGCTGATTGGGAGAGAAGCCGGATGAGCAAGGTGACGCCGGCCCAGGCGCTCAAGAAGGCCGAGCTTGAGAGAAGGATTTCAGTGGAGACGGTACCCGAGGGTCTTGCCGATGTTGTAGTGGGCTGTGCCGAGTGCCATACCCTAAGTCCCGATACCCACGAGGATTCCTTTGATCACGAGGATTTCCGCGTCCATACGGTCGTAACCCCCAGGGACTGCGCCGCCTGCCACGCCCTGGAGGCGGAACAGTATACTCAAAACCTGATGTCACACGCCTACGCTAATCTCAACAATAATCCCGTGTACCACAACCTGATGGTTGCCGCCAATGGGGTGCAGATCTTTGAGGATATGAAGACGGTGATAAAGGAACCCGATCCTGAGACCAACGCCGATTCCTGCAATTATTGCCACGGCACACAGGTGGCGGTGAGGGGATTTCGGACAAAGGAGACGGATTTCGGGGAGATGGAGCTTCCCATCTTAGAGGGATGGCCCAACCAGGGCGTTGGCCGGATCAACCCGGATACAAGCAAGGGATCATGCGCGGCCTGCCATACCAGGCACCAGTTCGCAATCGAGGCGGCCAGAAAACCCTATACCTGCGCTGAGTGCCACAAAGGCCCTGATGTGCCGGCATACAAGGTCTACACGGTGAGCAAGCATGGGAACATCTTCTCATCGCTCGGGGATACCTGGGAGTTCGCCTCGGTGCCCTGGAAGGTGGGAAAGGACTTTTCAGCCCCTACGTGCGCATTGTGCCATGTGAGCCTGGTGGTCTCCGATGAAGGAGAGGTGGTTGCCAAGCGGACCCACCAGATGAACGATAGGCTCTCATGTCGGATCTTCGGGCTGATCTATGCCCATCCCCATCCGAAATCACCGGATACCACTATCATCAAGAACAAGGCCGGATTACCCCTGCCGACCGAGCTCACCGGAGAGCCGGTTGCAGGATATCTGATTGACACCGATGAGCAAGGAAGGAGACGGGCGGCCATGCAAAAGGTCTGTCTCTCGTGCCATAGCGAGGGATGGGTAGCGGGCCAGTTTCATCGCTTTGAGAAGACCATAAAGAGCGCAAACGAGATGACCCTGGCCGCCACCAAGGTGCTCCTTTCAGCCTGGGACAAGGGAGCGGCAAGGGGGCTTGCCCAGGATGACGGCATCTTCAACGAGGCGATCGAGAAGAAGTGGGTGGAGCAGTGGCTCTTCTTCGCCAATTCCACCCGTTACGCCTCTGCCATGGCTGGTGCCGACTATGGCGCGTTTGCGAATGGCCGGTGGTACATGGCCAAGAATATCCAGGAGATGGTCGGCTGGTTGGAATTCAAGCTCAAGGATAAAAAGTAGGCCTTTCCTGTTCTCAATGAAATCATAGGAGGTTCGATATGGAAACAAAGACGTTGATCGATATGCTGAACAGGGATATTGCAGACGAACATGCGGCTATCATACGCTACCTCGTCCACGGATATCTTGAGGGGGAGGATACCCCCCTTGGCTCAAGCCTCATCTCCATATCCAGGGAGGAGATGTGGCATATGCACTGGTTGGGGATGATCATAGGCGGGCTGGGAGGAGAGCCCAATCTCACCCCTGCGCCCTATCCCCATGATCCAACGAGTCGTGAAACGATTCTCAGGAGTTACGTCAAATACGAGGAGGCCTTGATTCCCCATTACAACGGGGAGGCCGATCAGGTGGACGATCCCCATATCAAGCGGGTTCTCCAGAGGGAGGCGTGGGAATCGGGGATCCATGCGAGAAAGTTTCAACGAAAACTGGACAAACTGAGCCCGGAGGAAAGAGCCGGCCTGGCAGGAGCAGAGGGCGAGATGCCCCGGGAGTTTATCCAGAAGCTCCAAGAGGAGATCACAGGGAAGTACACGGAGATGTTGCAGCACATCCGTATCTCATGGGTCTTCCAACATGAGGATTCCATGGGATGGAGGATCATGGACCAGGCCATGGAGAAGATGAAACAGCTCGCCCACTTTGCCGAACCCGTGGCAGAGGATGGCGTTGCGCCCGAGTTTACGCTGGGATCTGTGGAGACAAGTAAGGCGCTTGGTCTGGCCTTACAAAAGGCCCTGGAGGATGTTCAGGCTGCCCAGGAACGTCACCTCACGTTACAGGAGGACCCCGAGCTCAAGAAGCATTCAGGGCTTGTTATCAACATGGATCTCACTATCAAGCAAGAGGAATATCAGGCATCAGAGATCCGGGATTGGAGCAAGGATAAGGAACGTTCTTGATAACTACTCAGCCACAAAGTCACCAAGACACAAAGAAGAAATATGGATGAAGAAAAGATCTTAGCTACATATCATACTGTGGCGGTTGTCGGTCTATCGCCTGATCCCAACCGGCCGAGCCACAAGGTAGCCGCCTATCTCGCAGACCATGGCTACGAGATCATACCGGTCAACCCGGATGTTCGTGACATATTGGGTAGGCCGAGCTACCCCGACCTTCAATCGGTACCTCGAGCCGTGGAGGTTGTGGACATATTTCGGAGATCGGAGGAGGTGCTGCCCATTGTGGATGAGGCGATCAAGATCGGCGCGAAGGCAGTGTGGATGCAGGAGGGGGTTATAAACGAGGAAGCAGCAGCAAGGGCTCGGGATGCGGGACTGCTGGTTGTCATGAATAAGTGTATGTTCAAGGAGCATCGGCGTTTGAGCAAAGAGCCGGATCAAGAAAGGAGGGGAACATGAAAGTAGGAGATATTATGAGTACCAATGTGGTCACCGCCACTGAGGATACCTTGGTGAATGATGCCAAGAAGATCATGGACGCCCACAGGATTAGGCGGCTGCCGGTGATGAAGAAGGATAAGCTGGTGGGCCTCGTCACCAGACACATGCTCCTGGAGGCGTCACCCTCGCCGGCTACCTCCCTAAACATATGGGAGTTGCACTACCTATTATCCAAGATGACCGTCAAGGAGATCATGGTGAAGAATCCCTTTACCATCTCCCCCGGCATGCCGGTTGAGGAAGCCCTGCAATTAGGGCAAGAAAAGGGGTACGGTGCCTTTCCGGTGGTGGATGATGGGAGACTTGTCGGCGTGGTGACCGAATCGGACATCGTGAGGATGATGACTAGAGTACTGGGGGTGAAGGAGCAGCGGGGTGTGAGAATCGATATCAGGAACTCTTCCAAGGAGTTCGGGTTTTTCAGGGGGATCCTCGACATCCTCGATAAAAAAAGGGCACTCCTGTTGAGCATGATGACGCTTCCGCCCGCCGAGGATGAACCGGATTGGCTCATTGCCCTGCGAGTGCAGGGAGATGATATTGAATCCGTTGCGAATGAGCTCAAAGGCGGGGGCTACAACGTCACTTACGTGGGCTAGGTTTTCTCCTAAAGGCGATGCCTTTAGCAAAAGAAGATCACGTGATATTAAGTTGCAATCATGTCATTACGAGGAGTCCTTCGGCTCTGCTTAGGATAAACTCCGCGACGTTGCAATCTATCATATTTCGATTGCTTCACATCCGTTCTCAATGACCGCCATCAATAGTATCCATTTGAATGCAGATTGGTATGATACATCCTTTTACGATATCCTGTGCCCCGGAAGATAAGATCCTGCGCTTCACCATCAAAGTGGAGAAGTATGTTCAGGCTGAATATCCTCATGTCCTTTATATGCCTGGGTATGCGACGAGGGAGGTGCTTCAAAAGCACCTCCCTCTCGAGGGTACTTCATGCTATCTGTGCGGCCCGACTGGGATGCAAGAATCCATACTGAGAGAACTGGAGGCATGCGGAGTCGATCCTGAATCAGTAGTGAAAGAGAATTTCGGCTAGTTTTTCTCTTTTCTCAGGATGATGCCATCCTTCCTCTGGGACACCGTAAAGCTATCTCCCCCCTTGAATCCAAACTCTTCGATTATTAATTTCTTGCTGAGAGAAAGTGTTCCCCTCTTGCCGATTTTTAGGGTTTTTTTCGTCCCCGCATCATCCTGTTTTGAAATAATATCCTTGATCTTGCCGGTTTCGACGAGGGCATCATAGTACATCTTTTTTAAAGATGTCTTCGTCTGAACGCCCATTTTCTCCATTATCTCCTTATCAGGCATTCTTTTCTTCACCATCTCGATTAATTTTGTCGCTTCTTCTTTCATGCCATTCCTCCTTTTTTATGGTTCCATCGTTACTATTATGATACTTTTTGCCTTGAATTCACATCACTTTTTCATTGACCAGTTACATTCAAAAGTGTTCAGCATGATTTACTGTTATCTCCATATTGCTTCCCATACATGTAAGATGTCCGTATGTCAAGTGATACCATAGTTCCTTCCATGCCCGATCGATATTTTTCCTTAAATAAACGCTTTTTGTTTCAGCTTTCAAAGGCTTAAAGGTTCAACGTTCAGAAGTTCAGGGGCATTTAAACCGGAAAACGTGAACAATGAAGCGCTTAACCCATGTTTTTAATTATTCAACAATTATAGATAATTTAGCAGATAAATCCACAGAGCACTCCTGAGAGAGCGGCTATGATCGTGCGTTTTGAATTTTGTATGTTCCTTGCTTATAGAATTGGATTGTTTAGAGTAAAAAAGGTTGGGCGAGATACCCCTCAACAGTGCTTTTCTGGTGTCTTAATCAAGTAAAAAAATTTAATAGTGAGGGACAAAATAGGGTGCCATTGGTAGGGTATAAAGAAGAAGCGTAACCGAAAAATGGGAATTCTACCCAATACGAATGGCGTAGCTGCTTAACTATTATGATGATAGGATTGATGGTCTCGTAAAAAGTCTCAACAACAGGTCATTTCAAGCCCTTCGACTCGGGGGTTTATGTTGCTTGTCATTTCGACCTGCCCGCCACCTGCCCGCCATCAGCTGCGCTTCAGGCGCTGGCAGGCGGGTTGCTCTCGCGCAGGCGAGGCAGGCGGGGCGCAGCGAGAAATCTATTGTTACCTCCCCCCTTAATTTCACTTCTTTGCTCAGGACAAGCTCCTCGAGAAATCCGATGCGAAGAATCGTCCCGAGAGAATCGAGGGATCTCAATGAGTCATGTAACAAGATTCTTCGCTTTGCTCAGGATGACTTGCTATCGCAAGTCAGATTTCTCCTTGCAGTCGAAATGACAGGCCCGCCTGCCAGACGGAGGGCAGGTTCAAGGAATACGACTATTTACGAGTTTGTCAAATAAAGACTGATGATAAAAACAGTATTAAGGAAAAGATTGGTAGCTTGGATAAAAAACGAATGGCCCAAGTTCATAAAGGAATGAAACTCGTTATGGCTATTCCTTGATTTACAATTTTTAGAAAATGTACTTCTTTATCATTATATCTCTGATCCATGGAAGGAACTCAATATGACTAAACGTATCAGTGCACGAGAAGCTCGAAACAGGTTTTCCGACCTTATGGTAATCGCCGGCTATAGAGCTGAAGAGGTCATCGTAGAGCTCTCCGGCCTTATCTTTTTAAATGATTTTAAGCTCATCATCGGCTAACTTAGGGCTATCGATAACCAATGCCTCCCGTCAATGACACTATCGCTGAGATTCTCGGCTTCGTAAATGGATCGTTCCAATCTTCTTATCTCAGTTATTCATCAGCAACGATTGTCTCTATGAGTTCATGCAATTGCTTTTTTGCTATGTTCCGAATCTTCACTCCTGCGTTTAAGAACACATATCCTGGGCCTTTACGGGAGAGATCCTCGTTGATTACCACCTCATCGATCTTTTTTTCGACCAGCCATTCCGCAACCTGGATTCCCTTTGCCGTTTGAAGAGAACGATGCGGGTTTTCGAGAATTTCTTGTTTTACGATATGTCTGTCAGGCAGGCGCATGGTAATCAGAGCGAAATAGGGTGATTGCCCGAAATGATCGCTTACTCTCCCGCCCGGATCAGATAAGGGTACCGCTATCAGTACCTGCTCGCGTTTTTTCGGTTCATAGTGAATTACCACCTTTCCCACATGAGGCACCTGCTGGCGGACGCTCCTTTCGATATCCTCGCTGACTTGGTATGCCTTTTTCAGGTCATCGGTTCTCAGGATCACATCGGTTTGGAGAAAGGTAAATCTTCCCGCGCTGCGGCCTGCCAAGGAGAGTATTTCCGCCACCATAGGCTCCCCTTCTATAATCGTTTTAACCCGTTCAAGTGTTTCAAAATCAATGGAGGCGTCAAGCAGCACGCGCATTCCATCCGAAAGCAGGCCCCACCCGGCACGGGCAATAAAGATGAGCACCAGTCCTGCGGCTATCTGGTCGATGGAGATGCCAAAGAGGGTGACCTGAACCCTGAAATAGCTCATTCCCGCAGAGGCCAGCACCACCAGGGAGGAAATTACGTCCACCTGGCGGTGACGCCCCTCGGCTAATAGGGTCGGAGAACCGGTTCGTTTGCCGGTGGCAAGGGCATAGTGACCGAAAAGAAAGGTCACCACCGTGCCTAGGAAGAGAAGAACAATGACCATGAGCGATACCCCAGGCTGTTCCATGGAAGGCGTTATGATCTGGTGGGCGATCTCATAGCCTGCAAAGAATATAAAGAAGGCCACGATCACGGAGATGACGTTCTCTATCTTATAGAGTCCTAAAGGGAAGTGAGGTGATTTTTTGCTGGATAGTTTTACCCCTCCATAGAGCACCAGGGAGGCAATGGAATCCGTTGCCGAGTCGATGGCCCCGGCGCTCACCGCCAGGCTGTTCGAGAGAACTGCCAATATGGCTTTCATAATCGTAAGGCCGAGGTTAATCAGGAAGGCGAACAGGGCTACCCTCTGGATAAGCCGTGCCTCTTGATCTGTCTGGGCAACCTCGGAATTCGTGCTGTTTGGATTCTCTTGCGCGGCCATGTCCTTGTTTTCCCTGAGATTGAAATGTTTCACGTAAGCTGCGATCCGCATTCTGCCTCCCTGATGAGCTCAGTGGGATGAGCATGCCGGGCTGCTCTCAGCTACCGTGTCGATTTATCATCATTACATATTGCCAAACGGAAAAAAAGTAAAACCCGGACTAAGGAGTTCACCCTTCACGGTTCACGGTTGAAATGTCCTTGAACCCCTGAACCCAGAACCTGAACCTTTGAACCTCTGAACGTTGAACCTCTGAACCCAGAAAGATGAACCTCTGAACTTTCACCTGTGAATGCTCGGCCCCTCTTTCATGTTGACACCTCAGGGCAGCACTTCTATGCTTAATAGAAAATGGAATAGCGTTTTTCTCCCAGCACAAGCTGATCAGTCACGAAAGGGCAGATACGCAAAGGTTCACGGGTTACTGAGCGCATGGGAAGCATGGAGACCAGAGAAGAAAAGGATTTGCTGATTCTGAAGCATGCGGTTGAGAATACCGTTGAGGGCTTTGTCACCATAGACGAGCATCACAAGATGGTGTTTTTTAACAAGGCCGCGGAGAGGATCTTCGGATACAGCAGGGATGAGGCTGTGGGCAAAGACCTCGATGTCATTATGTCCCTGAGCTGTAGCGAACATCACCGCGAGGCCGTGGCTCGATATGTCAAAACCAGGGTGCCGAGGCGCATCGGTCACGAAACAGAGATGGTTGCCACGCGCAAAAGCGGCGAGACCTTTCCCGCGCTCATTTCATTTTCCGTGACCGAGGTGAATGGCAGGCTCTTCTTCACGGGGATTGTGAGGGATTTGACGGAGAGAAAAAGGCTTCAAGAACAGATCATACGATCCGAGAGGCTTGCTGCACTCGGGCAATCGGTGGCGGAGATTACCCACGAGATAAAGAATCCGTTGATGCTGATAGGCGGTTTCGCTCAACAACTGAGCCGGTCTATTGGCGGCGAGAAGAACCTCAAGAAATTGAAGATCATCACACAAGAGGTCGAACGCCTTGAGAGGCTTTTGGCTGAACTGAGGGATTTTTATCTGCCGGCATCCATTGCCTCTGAGAAGGTAGATGTAGAGGATCTACAGGAAGAGACCCTCTCCATGGTGAGAAAGGAGTGCAGGGAGAATAACGTGAAGATCGATCTCCAGGTGGACAAAGGCGCGAGACTTGTGGCAGGTGATCGAAATAAGTTGAAACAAGTGTTACTGAATTTGTTCAAGAATTCAGTAGATGCCATGGAACAGGGAGGGACTCTCTCGGTTACTGCCCGGCCCTCAGGAGAGAACGTGAGGATAACAATCGTCGATGAGGGATGCGGAATCCCAAAGGCGGACAAGGAGAAGATATTCTCACCTTTTTACACGACCAAAAGCAGTGGAACAGGGCTGGGGCTCTCCATCTCAAAGAGGATTATCGAGCAGCATAAAGGTGGTTCTCTGAACGTGGAAAGCGAGGAAGGAAAGGGGACTACCTTCACCATCACCTTGCCCGCCTACCATGACGTCCTCGAAAGCCCGGGGCAAGATAAGGGATAAAAGCGTTTATGTCGAATATAGTACATTTATGTCCTAAACTGAACTACATGGTAACATACTGAATTGATGGATATTTTTATCCACCGGTTATCCCTATACGTCTCAATTTAGACATTTCTCAGCATCCCACCTCCTATACCCACCATACATCATGGTCACGTAGATGGCGATCCATACCCCCGTGAAGCCCTGAGCGTGCCTCTTTTACCCGGATCAGGGCCTCACTATCTTCGCGGCCGATCGCAATTGCACCACCTGGCACTATATTTGCGGTATCTATAGCCTGAATCTAGTAAAAGCGCTGAGAGAGCGCTCAAAGAGGAGGAATCACTATGAAGGAAAAAGTGGAAGCAACCCTGGGAAGGATTAAACCAGCGCTTCAGGCTGACGGCGGCGATCTGGAGCTGGTAGAGGTGACCCCTGAAGGGGTGGTTAAGGTGAGATTAAAAGGCGCATGCGCAGGGTGCCCCATGAGCCAGATGACCCTGAAAATGGGCATAGAGAGGGAGCTCAAAAAGGAGGTGCCTGAGGTTAAAGAGGTTGTGAGCGTAAGATAGATCGAATAACGAACACAAAAGCAAAGCTCCGGCAACGAGAGGTTCAGGGTGCACCAAAAGGTGCATTGGTGAACCTCTTCGCTCTCTATGCATCCTATGGGAGTCTTTGATAATGCAATGAATGCCAAGCACCCGAACAGGCTCATAGGGGAGAAAAGTCCCTACCTGCTGCAGCATGCCTATAATCCCGTTGACTGGCATCCCTGGGGGGATGAGGCATTTGAGAAGGCTGCAAAGGAGGACCGGCCCATTTTCCTTTCCATCGGCTACTCCACATGCCACTGGTGTCACGTGATGGGGAAGGAGTCCTTTGAGGATGAAGATGTAGCGCGACTGATGAATGATGCATTCGTGAGCATAAAGGTGGACCGGGAAGAGAGACCTGATATAGACAGCGTGTATATGAGGGTGTGTCAAATGATGACCGGAAAAGGGGGATGGCCGCTTACCATTATCATGACACCCTCGAAAAAGCCATTCTTTGCAGCTACCTACCTTCCCAGGGAGGCCAGGTTCGGGATGGCGGGGATGAAGCAGTTGATTCCCCGCATCAAGGAGATCTGGGAATACGATCGGGCACAGGCGCTTTCCTCCGCCAATAGGATAGCCTCTATCCTGGA
>Ga0315545_1003679_pt1 | contig 12996 bp, 16 predicted proteins | sample SalMarSW160210MG_FD_203096 | JGI IMG/M metagenome (GOLD analysis project Ga0315545, IMG submission 203096) | Salt marsh sediment microbial communities from the Plum Island Ecosystem LTER, Massachusetts, United States - Salt Marsh Sediment SW1602-10 ... | reverse complement strand
CCCTTTTCAAACTCCGGAAGTACAGGGCTCGCCTCTAAAGAAAGCCCCATAGTTGCTAAATTTTGCTCAATAGCATCTTTTAACTGATTTGTTTCTACTGCGCTAAGCTGATGCACTTGATCCTGTTTGTCTATAAGATAAAGTACCTGTTTTTTCTTTCCTTTAACAAAATGCGCCTCCTCTCTCGTTACCAATGCCTTTATTTCTTCTAATGGTATCTGAAAGGTGATTTCATCAAAATCTTGACGATAAAGAATAAGCCTTTTATTAGTTAAATAAAAAAAGCCTGGTCTCCAGGCATGATATATCCCTTTACTATAGTAATAAGAACCATACATTTTCAGGGAAATTTCTTCTCCTTCAACTAAAGAAAGGACATTTTTCTTCCTATGTTCTCTTTCCCAAGCCCTACTTTTTTCATCCCAGGCCTGCATCACCCCATATTTAAGCATCGTTTCCATTCCCGCTAATGCTGCCCTTAAATTAACACCGATTAAAGGAATACCAGCCACAGAAATTATAATATCTGCATTGATTACCAATCCCTTATCTAAAATTCGATCTAACAGATCTACTAAAGTTGCGTGTGTATCTCTGGATGGTTCCATTTCTTCCCCCTATACGAAACTATATGGTGGCCAGGGACCGGTAAAACGAACAAAAAATCCTTTCAGATGGTCAATTTTCTCTAGTTCTTCACCCAGTATTTTACTCTTTCCCTTAAAAAGCAAACAAGAGAGATTCAACAGCATTTGTTTATCTTCTTCAAGTTTTTTGGTCTTTTCTACCTTAATTTGGTCGACACATCTTTTAATCTGCTCATAAAAATCCTTAAAATATCTATCTGCTTCTTTTTCCATCTCTTTTTTTAATAAGTTCTCTAATTTCTGCTTATACATATAAGCCAAGCCCTTAGATTTGGATTTAATCTCCTCACTCAATTTCTTAATCTCCGGGTTTGTTTCAATGAGCCCTTCGCTGATAATTTTGGGGTCCCATAATACCTGCACTCCAAACTCAGCTCTGTCTTTGAGTTTAGCCAGTTTTTGTCTTAAGTTTTCATAATCGCCCTTTAACCACTTCTTTATGTTCTCATCGGGAACAACACCCTCTTCACCCTTAATGATGGTATCAAATCCCAGGGGTAAAACCGTGCCAAATCTTTCCCAGGCAACTTCCACAACTTTCGCGTGAGCAGTTAGCCATAATTTAACCTTTTCCTGGTCCTCTGATTTATAGGGTTCCGGTAGGCAATTATGCACTACAGCACATAAATCTTGGTAAGGAATAGCATAAACGCTACTACCCTCTATTCCAATATTACCAAAGGTTATCTCTTCACTTCCCTCGACTATACAATAAAGATATCTTGCTTCAGCCATTTTAGAATCCTTCTCTGCCTCTTTTTCTATATTCTTCCTATATTCCTTTCTCCTCTGCCTCTTTCTTCCACCTTTCGGGATTTATCATCTTGTCTAATACCTCATCCACAATACTATCCAATCCATCCCTTACGGATTTAACCGACTCAGTAACCCCCTGTTCCTTTTTTATCTCCTCAATGGCAATGTCTAAATCCTGCAACGCCTCCCCAAGCCTCTCCATCTCTTCCTCAGATAGAGTGCCTCCTTCCATACGCTTTATTGCCTGAAGATTGAGGGCATCTTTAATTATCTCTACTAAGGCAATAACTAAACCTAAAACTCCGTGTTTTAGATTGTCTGTATCAATGTCTATAGGCATCTTTTTCTCCCTTAATCAGCATTCAGATGTCAGAAAACAGAAGACAGAAGACAGAAGAAAGATTTTTCTGTACTCTGTCCTCTGTCATCTGTCTTCATGCTTCCGATTTGAGTACCTTGGCTTTGGTGGCAGATATCCAGCCACACCATGGACACCCGGTACTTATAAGTTCTTCTACCGGCACTCGTTTGTTACATTGTGGACACTCTTCCTTGCCTACCAGAGCCTCTTTCCAAGCTACAGTCTCGTAATTGGTACCAGATGGAAACTCCAAACCATATTTGGCAGCAGTCTCAAACGAAGCCAATGCTGCCCGAACCTTGATACCCAGAAGCTCCACCCCAGCAACAGATATAGTGATATCGGCATTTATCACCAGACCTTTATCCAAGATACGGTCTATGACATCAACTAAAGTACCATTCGTATCCCTTGTCGCCTCCATTACCATTTTCTGCCTCCTTCGCTCCACTCAGTTAGATTTATTATTTAGCCGTGCACTTAAATTACTCTTTTTCCATTGAATCCATACGCCTACGCATTGACTTTCGCTCAAAACTCAAAAGGTTTCCATCTTCATCAAGAAGAACTTCATATAAAGCTAAGATATCCATCTGATCAGGAATAGACCGCTTTTCCACCATCTCAATAGATATATTCCATCCCCTTTCATCCTTGGTAACCCCTACAGTAGAAGAAGTTGTCAGCCCGGTCAATTTACTTAACTCCTTACGTGCCTTTTCAATTAAAGTTCCTAATTCCTTAGCCATTTTCACTCCTCCGTTTTTTTAATTTCTTTTAACCTTTGTATTAAATTTTTTTCTATTTGATTGTAATCCTTTTCACTGATCTTACCTTCGTCTAAGAGCAGTTGAAACTCCTTAAGTTTTTCCATAACTCCTTCTTTGGTTACCAGTCGCTCTTTATCAACTTCATTTTTTATCCCCTCAAGTATCTTTTTTGCCAAATTAAAGGGCATCAACAATAAATCATCAATAATAAAAGCCATTTTTTATGCCCCCTTTATAATCCTTTTAATTTTATATTAACGAAATTATAAGGTGGAACAGGACCGACATACTTAAATTTCAATTTATTCTCGTATTTTTGGGCTAATTCGTTCACTCTTTTATCAAAATCTTTTTCTTTATTTTTATCCACTAAGAAAGAGGAGTTAAGGAGCATTTTAATGCCTATGGGCTGGCTAAGACGGCTATCGGCAGCTATTTCCTTAAGGGAACTATAAATTTTTTGGACATATTTCTTTTCCCACTCTCTAACTATGGATTCAACTAATTTACCTACCTTAAGCTTGGTGTTTTGAACTTCCTTTACTGATGAGTCAACTATTTTCTTCTTGAATTCTTGAAAGTCTTTACCTCTACTCTCAATCTCTTTAACTACAGCATCCTCTATCCAGAGAACTTTTACTCCTAACTCTATTTTACCCTTAAGCATTTTTAATTCCCGCTTAAATTCTAAATAGTTTTGTCTTAAAAGTTCGGCTACTTTCTCCTCATTCTCAGCAATAATTCCGAAACTCATAGGAAGAATAAGATGTTTCTTCAGGATTTCTTCAAGAACATGGGTATGAGCTAAAAGATTCTCTCTGGTAGGGTCGTATTCTATAACCTCTGCCTCACTGAGCACTGCAGCTAAATCCTGATAATTAAATGAATATACCTTCTTTCCATCTATTCCTGTAAAACTAAATTCTTTTCTTTTGGGTTCTTCTATAAAACCATAGATATATCTACTTACTGGCATTATTCTTTCCTCTTTCTTTTTACTTCTGGAACTTTAATCTAAATGAGCTTTCAGTGACTTAATTGCTTCTTTAAATTGCTTTAGGGAAATCTTAAATGGGGTATCATCATTCTTCTTCTCTCTCTTTCCTGCCTTTTTTTTAATAAATTCCCTAATTGCTGCCATAGAAGCCTCTCTACAGATAGCCTCAATATCCGCCCCGGTTAACCCTTCTGTTTCTTCAGCCAAAACAGAAGGGTTCAAATCATCAGGCAGAGGTTTCCCTTGCAGATGAACCTGAAAAATCTTCTCCCGGCTCTTTTTATCTGGAATCGGGACTTCTAAAATCAAATCAAATCTACCCGCTCGCAGGATAGCCGGGTCGATTAATTCCCTTCTATTAGTAGCTGCTAGAACTATAACTCCTTTAAGTTCCTCGATCCCGTCCAGCTCAGTTAAAAATTGGCTAATTACCCTTTCCGTTACCTGAGAATCCCCACTTATTCCCCGTTGTGGAACTAAGGAATCAATTTCATCAAAAAATAGAATAATAGGAGCAGCTTGCTTTGCTTTACGAAAGAGCTCCCTTACTCCCCGCTCTGACTCCCCAATATATTTTGACATAAGCTCGGGTCCTTTCACAGATATAAAATTTACCTCACTTTCATTGGCCAAGGCCTTAGCTATCAAGGTTTTTCCCGTCCCTGGAAGTCCAGATAACAGAATACCTTTTGGTGGATTAGTATGGGTATAATTGAATAAATCAGGATATTTTAAGGGCCATTCCACTACTTCGGTCAGAGTTTCTTTAATCTCTTCCAGTCCACCCACATCATCCCATTTTACATTGGGAATTTCGATAAAAACCTCTCTAATTGCCGAGGGCTCCACCTCTTTCAAAGCCTCCCTAAAGTTCTCCATAGTTACTTCTAATTCTAAAAGCATCTTATAAGGGATCTCATCTAATTCGAAATCAATATTAGGCAAGATAGTTCGTAAGGAATTCATAGCGGCTTCTCGACATAAAGCTTCTAAGTCAGCTCCTACAAAACCATGGGTAATTTGGGATATTTTTTCTAAATCTACATCTTTAGCTAAAGGCATCCCCCGGGTATGAATATGAAGAATTTCCAGACGAGCCTTTTGATCAGGGATACGTATGGAAATCTCCCGATCAAATCTTCCTGGTCTTCTTAAAGCCGGATCAAGAACATTGGGAATATTGGTAGCTCCAATAACAATCACTTCCCCTCGAGATTCCAATCCATCCATCAGGGCTAATAGTTGAGCGACTACCCTTTTTTCTACCTGTTTCTCTCCCCCCATCTCCTCCCGCTTGGGAGCAATAGCATCAATCTCATCGATGAAGATTATAGAAGGGGCATTAGCTTGGGCCTCCTTAAATACACTTCGCAGACGAGCTTCACTTTCTCCGTAGAATTTTCCCATAATTTCGGGGCCACTTATATGGCTAAAATAGGCAACCGTCTCCTGAGCTACTGCCCGGGCGATCAAAGTTTTTCCACATCCTGGAGGACCATAAAGTAAAACCCCTTTGGGGGGTTCAATGCCTAATCTTTCAAAAACTTGAGGGTATTTTAGAGGAAGTTCGATCATCTCTCTAATTCTTTGAATTTCTCTACCCAGTCCACCAATATCTTCATAAGATATCTTTAACTGTTTTCCGGTTATCTCTTTCTCTTCTTTCATTTTGATGGTAGTACCGGTATGGATAAAAACTGGTTGTTTAGTAGGAAGAGTAGAAACAACCACAAAATCAAAGCTCCGTGCACCAAAAAGATTGGCTCTTATTCTATCCCCCTCTACCAAAGGTAAGCCTTCTAACAGACTACCTAAATATTTAGTATCCTCAGCCCCCCGCATAGACTTCATTAGAGTTAAGGGAGATAGGACTATCTTATCGGCTAATTTACATTCACGTTTTTGAATACTTACTTTTTCATCTAATCCTGCCTGGGCATTCTCTCTTAATAAGCCATCCATTTGAATAATCGCTTTTCCTCTATCCTCTGGATAGGCAGGCATAATTTTGGCTACTGACTTTCTTTTACCATATACTTCTATTATATCCCCTACTTCTATACCTATTTTTTTGAAATCTGCAGGGTCTATTCTAACTATTGCTCTTCCTACATCTTTGGCTTTTGCTTCTGAAACCTTTAGGGTTAATTTACTATTTTTAGCCATACTTTACTCCCTATTCTTATAAATTAAGTAGCCAATCTTAATATCCTTTTTTTCTCCGGTGTTAAATTTTCTCCAATTTTATTTTTAACATTCCATTTTTATAAGAAGATTTTATACTTTCTTTCTTTACTTTGGAAGGAAGTAAAACCTCCTTTGCATATTTTCTTTCTTTATTTTCTGCAGATAGCTTAAGAATATCTCCTTCCAGGTTAATCTTAATATTCTCCTCAGAAACTCCAGGCAGCTCAACAATTACTAAAATATGATCCTTTTCATCAAATACATCGACTATTGGCTCTCTGATTTCTTCTACCACCGGACCTTTTGGTGTTTCCTTAATATTGCCAAAGGTCTCTATTAGGGGTTTTCCTCCTACTAAAGTTCTTATGCTAAAACCATAAATACCTTTTGCCTCTTTAGGTAACCCTTTAATTTCACCAACTCTTTTAATTTCCCCTGTTTCTTTACTTACCTTGTCTGCTAATCTAATTAAATCACTAACTCCCTTAAATATTCCTCCTAATCTCACTTTTCCAATATCAAAGTCAAATTTTAGGCCTTCTTTTTCTTCCTTTTTTTCTTTTTCGGCCATTTTTTTCACTCCCTTTCGCTTTATTTTAGGTTTAAATTTACAAAATTATAGGGTGGAGTTGGCCCAATATACTTAAATTTCACTCTTCGGGAATACTTGGATACTAATTCATGTATCTGATTATCAAATTCTCTTTCTCGGGCTCTATCCACTAAAAAAACAGCATTTATTAGCATCTCATCACCTTGAGTTTCATTGAGGTGAAAATTATAAGAGATTCTTTTTAAAACATTTATTATCTCCTGGCCTTCCTTATCCCTTTTTACCTCTAAAGCTGTCTTTACTATTTTTCCTAATTTTATCCCATCTGCATAACTTTCTTTAAGAGATTTTTTAGCTATTTTTTCCTTGAGAGACTTAATTTTTTTGTCTTCATCTACTATCTCCTGGAAAATAACTTTCATCTCTTTCCAGAAAGCCTTTACTCCTAACTCTATCTTATTATCCATATCCTTTAATAAGTTTTTGAGTTCCAAATATCTTTTTCTTAAGAGATTTCGAACTTCCTCAGCACTACTTGCCACGGTGTAAAATCTCATCGGAAGAACGGTATAATTCTTCATCACCTCTTCAACAACTTTTTCATGAGCAATTAAATTTTCTTTGTTTACCACATATTTATCCAGGGGGGAGTTGCTAATGACTGCACTGAGATCCTCATAGCCAATGGAAGATACTATATCTCCTCTTCCACCAATTCCTATGGGACCAAAGTTTCTTCCCTCATTAGTACCGATTATACAATAAATATATTTACCTTCTTCTACCATTATATTTTCTCCTTCCGATGCATAATTTCTTGTTCTAAAGAGAAAATATAACTATAAGGTGACCTTCTTCTCCTTATTTTAGCCCATTCTCGGGCCATTATTCTCCGAGCAAGAACTCCCAAGGAAGCTCCATTCAATCTTTTTGGTTTTCCCTCCTCTTCCTTTTTTTGAAATTCAGTTATTCCCTGCTCTAACCAATTTACTATTCCCCTATCTCTTAATTTTTTTTCCTTATATTCTTTTAAGTTTATATTTACTATCTCAAAAAATGAATCTTCTCTTTTCATAATTAGCCAGAAGGCTTTCCCTCCTATTTCTTCAAGAATCGGCAGAGCCCAAAATTGTATTAAAGTATTACTTGATCAGCAGTGTTTATCGATCAGAACCTTTACTAAATTTTTCACTTTTTCTTGATTAATACTGCTCCCAATGCGACTGGTCTCCGAAGCTAATATATCCTGGCAAATTTCTCTAAAAATCTTATTCTTAGCACTTACCAAACCACCTAAAGTGCTTAAGCTTTTAGCAATCATAATACAACCCCGGATAGTAGGTCTAAATTCACATTCTTCGGAAACCCGAAGGTCTCTTACAATATCTACAATTTTTGCTGCATCATGGTAAGATAGATTAGACTTAGCTTTGGTTATAGCAATCTCTGTATCCCTATCGAAATAATCTAAATCCATAGTAATCATTCTATCCCTCAGGGCATCTTGACTTCTGTGAACACCAGCATATTCTTCGGGATTACTGGTAAAAATGGCTATAAAATCAGGGTGAACCTTTAAATAATCACCACCTCCCCGAGCGGCGGGTAGACCCATCATTTTTTCTTGTAAAATGGAAAGTAGGACATTATTGGCTTCCGGACGAGAACGAGTGAATTCATCATAAATAAGGATAAGCCCATGCTCAACTGCCACGGTCAAGCGATTGTCTACCCAGCTTTTCTGTACATCTTCCTCAGCTTTCATCACCGTATGAATAAAATTGTCCACCACTCTTCTGGTTCGATAACCCTGCTCTCCCCCCACTAAATCGGAGGTAGTAAATTCCTCATCTCCATGAATCATAACCACCGGTCGATCAATTATACTGGCTAAATGCAGGGCAAAAGTAGTTTTCCCTGTTCCCGAAGGTCCCCGGAAATGAAGGGGAAAGCCAGCCTTAATATATCCTAAAGCTCGCACAGTTACCTCCTTTATAAACTTTGTTTCCACAAAATTTGGCAGTGCACGAGCTTTCAAAACAGTTGTACCTTTGGTTACCATAATCATTAGTCACCTCACTGGTTAAAAATCAATCTTTAATTCTTTAAAATTCGAAGGTTTAAAATCACGGTTAATCTTTTGAGGGGAAGAATGATCTTTTTCCCAACTCCCCTTTTGTAATTTTTGTCTCCATTCTAAAACCTGTTTATTTTTATTTACTGTCTTAGTTAATTTATCCCTGATTTTTAGGATTTTCTCTTGAGATTTTTTTATAGCTAAATCTTGCTGGGCAAATCTTTGTATATCTTTTTGAATTGCTTGACTTAATTCCTTATCATCCATAAGTGATTCAAGAATCTTTTGCTCTTTTTTTGTTCTGGATAAGGAATTAGTAGTTTTAATCTTTCGTTCGTTTCTATTTTCTAAACTGGTCTTAAAATCTCGAAATGTTTTTATAGTAACTAAACTTTCGTGCTTCATATACACCTCCATTATTCACTTTATCTATCTATTCTTTCTTATATCCTATGGTACTTTTAAGAATTATTTTACTTCATTTTTTTTTCTATCTTTCATAGGTTATAATATTCTCAGGCTAAATAGGATAATATAAATTCTCTTCTTTTCGGATTTTATTTTCCTCGATAAGTTCTTTAACCGTAGGTATATACCATCTCCAATCTTTTCCCAGCTCTGCACCAATTTCAGTAAGTTTTATTCCCTCGGGATGTTTTTTAATTAAGACTAATGCTTGTTTTTTATCGCTCAACTCCTCCACAATTTTAGTCTTTTTGGGAAGCATCTCTTTTATTATCTTTTTTTCCAACACCTCAGGAATAGACTTTAAACCACTTCTCTTTTCTTGCAGGGTAGAAGCCGTTTGTTGCCAGGACAACGATGCCTTCTCTAAATCAGCTCTTAGTTTATCTTGGGTACTACGGAAATCATTCAACATTCTACTTACTTCACTTTTTATCCCCTGGTTAGACTTGGTTAAATTCTTCTTTAACTCCTTACTCATCTGGCTGTGAGAGACTTTGAAGTCATCCATCATCTTCTGAGTATCATCTAAGGTCTTACTTACCTCGGCTTTTCTCCTCTCTACGCCTGTGGTTAAGCTTTCCTTTAATTCTTTACTCATTTGAATCCGTGAAATTTTAAATTCATTCATCATCTTCTGAGTATCCTCTAAGGTCTTACTTACCTCGGCTTTTCTCCTCTCTACGCCTTTAGCTAAATCTTTTCTCAAATCACTTCCTATCTTTTCCAGGGAGAGACGAAATCCCTTTAGCATCTCCTTAACTTCACCTTCGAGATTCTCTTTGTATTCAGATAAATCTTCTCTTTGTTCAAGACTCATTTTTTTATGAACATTTTGAAAATTCTTTAACAAATCTCGACTACTCTTTAACGTCTCCTCTGTTTCTTTTTTTAGCTGTTCAATCCTTTCTACCCTTACATCATAGGAACCTATAATCTCCTCACCTAACTTTTCCATCTCTTCTTTAATCACCATTTTTTTATTCCTCCTTTATTGATAGACTCAACTTAAATTTTTAAAACTCTTTACTTTTTATCCTCTTTTTCTTTAATGATAGAAACTAAATCATTCTGGTAAATTTTGGTCTTTTCCAAATTGGAAATAATTTTTTTCTGCAAACGAAAACCATCTAAGGTCTCTCTAACTTTTTTCCTTTCCTCTTGCCAGAGAGCTTTTCTTTCCCTCTGTTGAGCTTGAATCTCTGAAATTGCTACTTTAAAATCCCTTATTCTTAAAGAGTTTCCTTTACTCATAAGGTCTCTTAAAGTTTGAGACATCAGCATCTGTTCAGCTCTATAAACTTCCAATTCCTTCCGAAAACCCTCTAACATTTTCCTAACTTTTTCTCCTCTTCTCTCTTGTTGTGTTTGAAGATCTTTTAGAAAAATCTTAAAATCTCTTAATCTATTAGATTCATTCTCTTTAAGATGGTCAGTAAACCGGGTTAATCTTTCCCTTAAAGTAGCAGCAATATCTTTCTGCTTATCAAGATAACCTCTTAATTCTTCTCTAATTATATGCTGGTTTTTCTCAATTTCTTCCTTTCTATTAGTTATTCCTCCAGATATTTTCTCTATCATCCGGTCAAAATCTTTTCTTCTTAGGTGCTGTTGATTAGTTAAGGCCTCTCGCAACTGAGCCTTTATTTTCTCCCTATCTTCCTTAGATTGTACTATATCATTTTGATACTCTTCTAACACCTGATAGGTATTCTCGATAATAGTTCTCACCTCAGAAATTCCATTATCATAAGAAGTAACTATATCTTTTAAGATTTTTTTCATCTTATCAACTCTCACCATTTTTAAAAAACTTTATAATTCTAAAAACAATAACTAAATCAAAAAAAATGGGAATCTTGGCGGAATGTACTCGTTTAAATACCCTAAGTTTTTTGAGGATATTTCGGCAAAATTCCCCCCCGAGTTAGTTTAACTTAAATAGGATCCTATGCTGCTGCGGTTGCAGTAAGGCCTATTGCTTCTGCATACTTTAAGTAGGTCTCCACAGAAGCAATTACTACTCTTGCTTCAACGGCTAATAACTCGATACCTACTAAGGACACTCTGACCCAAGCATCAATTACTATACCTTTGTCCAAAATTCTGTCCACAACTTCCACTAAACTTGAGGATGCCATTGATTTTTCTACTGCCATTTTTTTTCACCTCCTTTCATTTTTGGATTTTTTTTGCAAAAAGAGATATAGTTATTTCTTTTCGTAAATTTTAATTTCTATATTTAACTATATTTTAATAGAATTTAATAGAAATAGTTATTCTTTTTTGAGCTTCTCCTTATTGGTCTTCCTAGTTAAAATATCTTGTACTCTTCGGGTAAGTCTTTTTATATCAAATGGTTTATCCAAAAAATCACTAACCCCTAATTCTCTCGCCCTGGCCTTAATAGATTCATCTCCAAAAGCTGAAATCATCATTACTTTTAGTGAAGGTATCATTTGTAAAGCTTTTTCAAGGACCATTAATCCAGACATTTTACTAAGTATATAGTCTAAGACAATCAAATCATAGTGATTCTTTTTAATTTTCATCAGAGCATCTTCCCCATTATAAGAGCTATTTACACTATATCCCCCTTCTTTAAGAATGTCTGAAATAATTTGACACATATCCAGGTCATCATCAACTACTAATATTTTAGCCATATTATTATTTTATTACCTCTTTTTAAATTTTCATATTGGTTCATCTTTTTCTATGAGAAGAGGAAATCTTCTAAGCTCTTCCTTAGCAAAGGAGCGATGCAATCTAATTTCTAACTTTCTCAATAATATCTTTGCTTTCTAAAACTCTTTTTCTTTTAATTATTGTAATAAGCAAATATCGTGCCAACTTAATCTTGTTAAAATAAAAAATGCATTCGGATCTCTCCAAATGCATTTATAGCAAGGCTTTTAACCAAAAATGATTTATCTCTAACTCTCGTTTCTAATTATTTTATTTTAATTTATTCCTCCAATTTATGGTTTTCATACCCTATTTATGGTCTATTAACCATATTGTAGGTGCACAATGAATTGTGCCCCTACGGGTTGGTAGGGTGAAGGTCATATTTTTTAATCTTTAGATAGAGGGTTTTATAATTTATCTTTAATAATCTAGCTGCTTTAGCCTTATTCCAATTAGTTCTTTTTAACACTTCTAAAATAATTCTTCTTTCCGTATCTCGAGAAAGTTGGCTAATATTTTTTTTAAGGGAGAAGTCGTCGGGGAAATTATTCTTGTCTTTTTCCGATAGGAGAGTAGGCACCAAGTCTGCCCCTACTTTGTTCTCTTTTATATAAAAAGGTAAATGCTCTGGTAGAATAATATCTTCAGCCATAATAATTGCCTGCTGAATAACATTTTGAAGTTCCCGAACATTACCTGGCCAGAAATAATTTATCAGTAACTTCATACTTTCTTCCGAGATATCCTTAGTCTTCTTTCCAAATATCGTGTTAAACTGATTTAGAAAATGCAAAGCTAATAAGGGGATGTCTTCTTTCCGCTCCTTTAAAGTAGGAAGGAAGATAGAAAAAACATTTATACGATAATATAAGTCTTCTCTAAAAGTCCCTCTTTTTATATCCTCTTCTAAATTGGTATTACTGGCAATGATCATTCGCACGTCAATTTTAATCGGATACCTTTCTCCGATACGGTTTATCTCCCCTTCCTGAAGTGCTCTTAATAACTTAGCTTGAATATTAACTGGTAAATTACCAATCTCATCTAAAAAAAATGTCCCGCTTTGCGCTAATTCAAATTTACCTATTCTTTTCGCTATTGCCCCGGTGAAGGCCCCCTTGGTATGACCAAATAATTCACTCTCTATCAAAGTCTCTGGTAAGCTGGCGCAATCAACGGCTATAAATGGTCTATCTCTTCTGGGACTGTATTGATGAATAGTCTTGGCGATTAATTCTTTCCCGGAACCGCTTTCTCCTCTAATCAACACAGTGGCATTGGTTGGAGCAACCTTTTCAATCTTATACAGCACTTCTTTTATTTTATCGCTTTTTCCGATAATATTATTAAAACTAAATTTTTCTCTTATTTGATGACGTAAGGAAATTACTTCTTGAGATAAATCATGAGCCTGAAGAGCTCTTTTAATGATTATCTTTAATTCTTCATAGTTAAAAGGCTTACTAATATAATCGTAAGCTCCAAGTTTCAT
>Ga0315545_1003678_pt1 | contig 12996 bp, 10 predicted proteins | sample SalMarSW160210MG_FD_203096 | JGI IMG/M metagenome (GOLD analysis project Ga0315545, IMG submission 203096) | Salt marsh sediment microbial communities from the Plum Island Ecosystem LTER, Massachusetts, United States - Salt Marsh Sediment SW1602-10 ... | reverse complement strand
ATCCCAGGCTCAAGAGTCCTGAGCTGAAAGCTGTTAAGAAATTTCGACGGCTGAGATTTGCCATTGTTGTCCTCCTTTTTATTTTCTCTTGAGTCGGATGGGCAAAAGTGGTTCTAATTCTTCTGCCAGTTCCTGATATTCCTGAGACCAGAGGTAAATCAGGTAATTTTCGCTTTGACGATTGGGAAAGATGAATTTTGCTCCTGGGCCGATCTCGCCCCTGGAAGGGGATGACTCGTAGAAGTCGATCTCGATCTCTTTGTCACCAATCTGAAGAATGAGTTTGTTTTTTGTCTTAAATCCCGCATTCTGCATGCATTTTTCCGTCCAGTTGGTGCCGATCATGAGCATCCCACGTTGAAAAGTAAATTCAACGACGTTTCCGTTCAGTGCTCCTTCCGCTATGCCGACTTCACCTACATTCACCGCTAATGTCGAGAAGAAATCTTTATCTAAAGCAGGATTTATCTTCACTTCAGTTATTTCATGGAGTTGCCCCCTTGTGCCTACTTGAGATCGGAACCAGGAAGAGGGAATTTTTATGCCGGCTGTTTCTAGGTAAGGACCGAAGTCGTGGTTTACTTCAAATTTGTTGTTTTCCGCATCATAACCTTTCATCACCACTCTTTTGAGCGTGTAGTCATCTGTATCTAGGTAAAACTCCACCTCCAAATCATTGACCTTGGATGTGATCATGTAGTGTTTTTGGGAACCAAAAGTTGTTAAGCCTTGTAACTTAAGTTGATCCTCAAAATGGGCAAGTGTGAACAGGCCGCTGTGCAGCCTCGCCATTGTCTGGTAAGCGGCTTTCTCTATGCCTTCGAATTCGCTGAGGTTATTAAAACAGTTTCTCCTGACTTTTTCCTTATCCACGAGGATCACTTCCGTGGTCACAGGGTTTTTTCCCTCTGTGATTTTCATCTCTCCAGAAGAAGAGAGATAGTATGTTTTTGAGCCTGCTTGAAAAGAGAAATTTTTAACCTGAGCCAGAGTTTCTTTTCCTCCTGCCGCTTGAATGTTTTTTTCCACAATCTCTTTCACTGAGAGCTCAGGGAGGGAGGCGGAGTTGAGATAAGATAATAAAAAAAAGGACAAAGCCATCCAATACATTGCTGAGCGGATCGTCTTCATTGCTGCCTCCTCAAATTTTTGAACATATTCTAAATGAAGCAGGTTGGTTGTGCAAGCGAGCAGCATGCTGAGAAAGCATTTTCATTTCTGTGATAGCTAATCACAGCGGCGGAACCGCCGCCTCACTACCTAACTGGATGAAATATACTCGCTCATCATGGAAATTGAAGTGTCAAAATAAATATCTACAAATTCTCAACAGTCAGGTAAGCTGAGTTGGAAGCCATCCGGAGGCGAGCGGGCATGGTTCCTCTCCATCCTCGCTGGGGAAAATTCGCGGGCTGACGAATTAGCTTACCTGACTGTCATCAAAGCCATCACGGTGATGGAGATGATATCTGTTGAGAGAATCAAATTGTATCTTCCAGGATGAAAATGTATAATGCAAATACCGGGTGTAAGATTCCAATTAATAACATAATCCGCAAACAAGAGGTAAGTGCGATTGAAACAATTGATCGCCGTTGTCGATGACGAGCCCGATATTGTCGAGCTCGTCTCCTTGCATCTCAAGAGAGCTGGGTTTGAAGTCAAGGGATACTTGGAGGCAGGATATTTTCTGAAATCCATCGCCTCAAAAAAGCCGGACCTCATCATCCTCGATTTGATGTTACCCGATGCAGATGGTTTGGATGTCTGCAAATATTTAAAAAAAGAGGATGAATATTCCGCGATTCCCATCGTCATGCTGACTGCCAAGGGAACCGAAACAGATAAAATTTTAGGGCTGGAACTGGGGGCTGATGATTACGTGACCAAACCTTTCTCTCCCAACGAGTTGGTGGCCAGAGTTAAGGCTGTATTGAGAAGACCGAGCCAAGAAAGAGAGGACGAGAGAATAGAGATTGGAAATATTCTTGTCATCCATCCATTAAAGCATGAGGTCTATGTGGGGGGAGAGAAGGTCAGCTTGACCCTGAGTGAGTTTAAGATATTGCATCTCTTGGCAACAAAAAAAGGATGGGTTTTCACCAGGAATCAGATTCTCGACTATCTCTGGGGAGAGGAAAAGGCTGTATTGGACAGGACAGTGGATGTCCATATCAACCATCTCAGAGAAAAGCTGGCAAAGGCAGCCCGCTTCATCAAAAACGTCAGGGGAGTGGGATACAAACTGGAAGAATGAAGCGTTCTATTCTGTTCAAAGTTTTTGGCGGGTATTTGTTGATCATCATTGTCCTGACAGCTCTCTTTTTTGTTCTCTCTTCTCACCTTATAAAGAACTTTTACCTGGACACTCTTTCCCGTGATCTCGAACACCTCGGCAGCTCCTTGAAACTGAAAATCATTCCCTTCTTGGATGAGGAGCGTTTCGGAGAGATGGACGCCTTTGTCAAGACATTCGGAAAGGATATCAACACAAGGATCACTGTTATCGACAGGGAAGGAGTTGTGTTGGCTGATTCTGAGGAGGATCCGGCAGTGATGGAGAACCACAGATCGCGGCCGGAGATATCCACTGCCTTTAGGGCCCGAGTCGGCCAGTCTTTGCGCTACAGCAGAACGGTCAAAAAGGAAATGTTATATGTGGGCTTACCCGTAGTAAAGAACGGGCAGATATCCCATGTCTTGCGGGTCAGCCTGTTTGTGGAAAATATCAACAAACTCCTTTCCCGCTTAAGAACGGACATCGGAAGGGTCATTTTGATAATTACTCTTGTTTCGTTGCTGGGGGCGCTTGTGTTTTCCCGAACACTCACTCGGCCCATAAAAGAACTGAGCGATGCTTCCCAGCGGGTTGCCTCTGGAGATTTCAACACAAAGGTTTTCTTGAAGAATCGCGACGAACTGAGAGAGCTGGCAGAAGGGTTTAACTTCATGACAGAACGCATGAAATACTTGTTTGCAGAGCTTTCACGTCAGAAAGAAGAACTCAATGGCATTCTTTCCTCGATGGAAGAGGGACTGTTGGTCCTGGATCAGAATGGAAAAATACTCTTCTGCAACGATAGTTTTAGAAGGTTGACTCAAACCAGCCTTACAGAGGGAAAATTTTATTGGGAAGTTTTAAGAGAGTCCGAATTTGATGATCTGGTAAAGACAGTTCTGGAGAAAAAGAGAAGACATGCCAGGGAAATAGCGTTTAACCAGAGAATTCTTCTCTGCAGCGCAGCGCTCTTGGAGACCGGAGAAGAGGTGGTTATCACCTTTCATGACATAACTGAAATCAAAAGAGTGGAGAAGATAAAAAAAGATTTTATCATGAATGTCTCCCATGAACTGAGAACGCCTTTGACAGCTATCAAAGGATTTGTTGAAACCTTAGAAGAAGAGGTCGATGACAGTTGCCTGGATTATGTCAGTATTATCAAAAGACACACCGACCGGCTGATCAACATTGTCAAGGATCTGCTTTTTCTTTCAGAAGTGGAAGAAAAAGAAGTGAAGCTAGAAGCAGAAGATGTTAATCTGAAGAAATTGATGGAGAATATCTTGAGAATATTCGAGCAAAAGATAAAAGAGAAAGACCTGAAAATGGGGTTTTCAGCCGAGGATGATATTCCCATCATCAAGGGTGATTCTTTTAAACTGGAACAGATGCTGATGAACATCGTAGATAATGCGGTTAAATACACAGAAAAGGGCACCATCTCCATTTCTTTGAAGAAAGCAGATGGGAAGGTTTCCGTTGAAGTCGAGGATACTGGAATTGGCATTCCTGAAGAGCAACAGCCGCGAATATTCGAAAGATTTTATGTTATAGACAAATCCCGCTCCAGAAGGTTAGGGGGGACTGGGCTGGGCCTTTCTATCGTTAAACATATAGTTCTCATGCATAACGGTGAAGTGAGGGTGGAGAGTACTCCGGGAGAGGGAACCAAATTTACTGTTTTTTTACCTGCCTGATTTTATCCTCAGGATTTCAAGGGGCGCTACACCGATCTCAGGAAATCGGTACATGTCCCTGATTTCCTAAAAATTAACCAAAAATTAACAGAAATTTTATTTTTTATTAACAGAGAAAGCCGAGAATAGGGAAGAAATTTGAGTAAGGAGACTGAATGAATGAGAAGCACAAAATTGAAAATGAGGAATCTAATGAAAAAATGGAATGCTCTTCTGGTGATTGCACTTACGATCGCCCTTCTTTCGCACTTGGCTCAATCACAGGTCAAGATTAAAGGCTACATGATGGGCGAGTACTACTCTGTTCTTAACCATAACTCTGGGAATATCGATAATGGTGGGATTGAGGGTCGTCATGGTTTCTGGTTCCGCAGAATTTATTTTACGGCAGACTCCCAGCTCGCCGACAACATCAAAGCCCGCCTCAGGTTTGAGATGAATTCCCCTGGGAAACTCCCCTTCGACTCCGGTGAGACATTGTCAGCAGTCGTGAAGGATGCTTATCTGAGTTATAAAACAGGCGGACAAGAAGTTCTTTTCGGCATCGTCTCTACTCCCACATTCGGGCATAACATCGAGGATATCTGGGGCTACAGATCCTTAGAGAAAACCCCTCTTGATTTGATGAAGCTCGCATCTTCCAGAGATTTTGGCATCGGCCTTAAAGGCCACCTGGATGAAGGGAAAACCGTAAGCTATTACTTCCTGTTCGGTAACGGTGCATCCAATAAGGGAGAGACTGACCAGGGCAAGAGGCTGTATGGTTCGCTCGCTTTCAAACCTGCCAAAAGCCTGACTCTTGAGGTCTACGGCGATTATGAGCATGCTGCCCAGGAGAAGAGATACTATCTCTATCAGGGATTTGGTGCTTGCCAGGGAGACTGGGGAAGAGTGGGACTTCTGTATGCAAGAAGGCATTTCAAACAGAAAGTCGAAGATGGCGGCGACAAGGAAAATAACTACGACATCGTTTCTGCTTTTGGCGTCTTCAAAGCAGCCAAGGATGTAGATCTCATCGCCCGCTATGATAGAATGTTCGGTGATGGATTCGAGTCCAACTTCAAGGGAACAGGCATTGATTATATTTCCTTTGCCAATAACCCAGGTGCCCCTTTTAACCTGATCATCGCCGGAATAAGCTGGAATGCAGCCAAGAATATCTGGCTTATCCCCAACATCAAGTATGTCTTCTACGGTGATCCTGATGAAGGGGAAAAGCCTTCAGAAGATGTCTATGCCAACTTCACAGTCTGGTTTAAATTTTAAAAAGGAGGTTACGTTATGAATTTTAGAAAGGTATTGATTGGTTTTATATGTTTGAGCCTTTTGGCTGCGGGTCCTGTGTTTGCCAAGAAGAAGATGATCCAGGTTAAGGGCTCAGACACCATGGTGAATCTGGTTCAGGTTCTTGCAGAAGCTTACATGGAAAAGAATCGCCAGAATCCAATCGCTGTTCTGGGAGGAGGTTCGGGAACAGGTATTGCTGCTTTGATCAACGGCACATGCGATATTGCCAGCCATTCCCGGCCGATGAAAAACAAAGAGATTGAGATGGCCAAGGATAGGGGAGTCATCCCCCACAGATTCATCATTGCTGTGGACGGTCTAAGTGTGATTGTCAATGAGAAAAATCCGGTCTCCAAGATGGTCATGGACCAGATCGGGGCTATCTACAGAGGAGAGATCACCAACTGGAAGGAAGTGGGTGGAGCGGATTGGCCTGTTTCTCTTTATGGAAGGCAATCCAATTCCGGGACCTATGTCTTCTTCCAGGAGCATGTTCTGGGAAATCAGAACTATTCTCAGGACATGAAGCAGATGAACGGGAATGCCCAGATCATCGAAGGTGTAAGCAAAGATAAATATGGCATCGGCTATGTTGGTGTTGGCTACACATTGGACTCCGATGGAACGGTGAGAAAAGGTATTAAGATAATAATGGTGGCCAAAAATGCCGGTGCAACTGCCTATTCACCTCTGGACAAAGCGGCTGTCGATTCAGGTGATTATCCTGTGGCCCGGCCTCTTTTCCAATCCTCGGCTGGTACACCGCAAGGTGCTGTTCTGGATTTCATCAAGTTCGCAATCAGCGAAGAAGGACAGGAAATTGTGGAAAGGGAAGGATTTTTCCCTATCGGGTCTAGCCATCAAGAGGAAAATAAGAAGAATATGAAATAATTTCTGTGTAGATTGGCTGGGCAGAATGTTTGCCTTCGTTCTGCCCAGTCACCTTTTTTTTTACATAATTGACGATCACTGTGCTATCTTATACGAAGATGAAGAGAACAAGCTGGATCAAGCTCAAGGAATCGGCTATCCGCGCTTTTTTATTCACCAACGGAATTCTAGCCGTCGTCATCTTAGTAGGCATTTTTTTCTTTCTTCTCTACACATCCATTCCTGCATTCAGAGAGGTCAATATTAAAGAATTTTTCCTCAGCAAGAACTGGGATCCTACCTCTCCTGTTAAGGCAGAATTCGGTATCCTCTCCATGGTGGTCAGCACCTTGATGGTGACCTTGGGTGCACTGGCCATAGCTGTGCCCATAGGCATAGGTGTGGCTTCCTATCTTTCGGATGTGGCTCACTGGAGAGTCAGAGAGGTAGTCAAACCCATCGTCGAGGTCTTGGCCGGTATCCCTTCTGTTGTTGTCGGCTTCCTGGGAATCGTTCTTTTTGGACCGGCCATAGCTGAAGTCTTTGGGCTTAGCAACGGCCTGAATGCCATCAACGGATCGATTCTGTTGGCCATCATGGCGATGCCCACCATCATCAGCATTTCAGAGGATTCTCTCAATGCTGTGCCCCGGGCATACAGTGAAGCATCGCTGGCCTTGGGAGCATCGCGCTGGCAGACACTTATTAGAGTCAAGATTCCAGCAGCTCTTTCTGGGATCATCGCAGCTGTGATGCTGGGCATGGGCCGGGCAATCGGCGAGACAATGACTGTGCTCATGGCCACCGGAAATGCGCCTGCTTTTCCCAAGAGTTTCCTCAGTTCAATCCGAACCATGACCGCCACTATTGCCATTGAGCTGGGTGAAGTCCCTTATTATACCACGCACTACTATGCTCTTTTTGCCATTGGTCTTGTTCTTTTTGTCATAACATTTGTCGTGAATTTAATCTCGGACATCATTCTTCATAAATACCAGGAAAGAGAACTGTGAAAAAGAAAATCACACAATTTCTGGGTTTTTTCTTCCTGAGAGTCTGTCTCTATACGGTGCTTGCTGTTCTGTTGCTTTTTCTCTTTGATATCGGAAGCAAGGGTGGAAAAGTCATCAGTTGGGAATTTCTTTCTCAAGCTCCTCGCCGGGGGATGACAGAAGGGGGCATTTTTCCGGCCATCATGGGCACGTTTCTGGTGACCATAATCACCGCCATCCTGGCAGTGCCCATGGGGATGTTTACCGCCATTTATTTGAATGAGTATGCCAAACAAACCAGGTTGACGCGGATTATCCGTCTTTCCATCCGCAACCTATCAGGTGTTCCTTCCATTGTCTACGGTCTGTTTGGAGTGATTCTATTCGTCAACGTCTTGAGGTTTGGAACATCCATTCTCTCTGCGGGATTGACACTGGGGCTTTTGACTCTTCCCTGGACCATTACTGCCAGCGAAGAGGCATTGAAAGCCATTCCCAATTCCTACCGGGAGGGGGCTCTGGCTTTGGGAGCAACCCAGTGGCAAAGCATTCGGACAAATGTTCTTCCTTATGCCCTGCCCGGTATGCTGACCGGAATGGTTTTGGGATTATCCAGGGCAGCAGGAGAGACAGCTCCCATCATGTTTACAGGGGCTGCCTTTTATCTTCCTTTCCTGCCCAAATCCTTGGGAGACCAGTTCATGGCTTTACCCTACCATCTTTATGTGATGGCCACTCAGCATCATGCCATCTCCCAGGTCAGGCCTTTGGCTTACGGGACAGCTTTAGTCCTTCTCCTGCTGATCCTGATCATGAATCTGGCCGTCATTATCGTCAGATACAGGTTGAGAAGAGTGAAAAGAGAGTAAACGATGAAGGCAGGGACGAAGATCGAAACCAGACATCTGAATTTTTACTACGGGAATAAGCGCGCTTTGAAGGATGTCAGTTTAGCCTGTCAGACACATAAGGTGACAGCTATCATCGGTCCTTCGGGTTGTGGCAAATCGACCTTCATCAGGGCACTCAACAGGATGAACGATGTTATTCTCGGAACCAGGATTGAGGGGAAGGTGCTTTTGGACGGCAAAGATATTTATTCTCCTAAGGTGGATGTGGCGGAGTTGAGGAAGAAGGTGGGAATGGTATTTCAAAAACCCAACCCTTTTCCCAAGTCAATTTTCGATAATGTGGCTTACGGATTGCGGATAGAGGGGATGCGGGATAAGAGAAAAATTGGAAAAATCGTGGAGAAAAGTCTAAGAGAAGCAGCACTCTGGGATGAAGTCAAAGACAGGTTGAGGGAGAATGCCTTCTCGCTCTCGGGAGGGCAGCAACAAAGATTGTGCATTGCTCGCTCGTTAGCCGTTGAGCCAGAAGTGATGCTCTTTGATGAGCCCTGTTCAGCCATCGATCCCATCGCAACCGCCAAGATTGAGGATCTGATCGAAAAGATGAAAGAGAATTACACGGTTGTCATCGTTACCCATAACATGCAACAGGCCGCTCGAGTCGCCGACTACACAGCTTTTATGATGCTGGGAGAACTCATCGAATATAGTGAGACAAAGAAAATCTTCACCAATCCTTCCCGCAAGCTTACCGAAGATTACATAACAGGAAGGTTCGGATAACGCAACGGATTGAAACATAATAAGAAAAATGAAATAAAGAATCAATGAGGTTAAATAAAGCTTAAGATTTTATATGAACAGGAGGTTAGGATGGAAAGGCGCTTTGATGAAGAATTGAATACCTTGAAGGAGGGGCTACTGAGAATGGCTTCCCTGACAGAGGAGTCGATCATCCTTGCTGTCAAAAGCTTGAAAGACAGAAAAGAAGAATTGGCACGAGAAGTTTTAAAAAAGGAAGAAAATATCAATCTTCTGGATATAGAAATCGATGAGTTGTGTCTGAAGCTTCTGGCTCTCAGACAACCTATGGCCACGGATCTGCGGTTTATCACCTCAGCCATGAAGATTTCCAGCGATCTGGAGAGAATCGCCGATCAATCTGTCAACATCGCTGAGCGGAGTTTGGAACTGATCAACTTTCCTCTCTTAAAGCCTCTTATCGACATTCCCCGCATGGCAAATCTGGCCCAGAGTATGGTGAAAGACGCCATAAATGCCTTTATCAACCGGGATGACAAGCTGGCCAGAAGTGTGTGCCAGAGGGATGATGAGGTGGATAGTCTCAACGATCAAATATTCCGGGAGCTGCTTACCTACATGATGCAGGATCCTTCCACTATTCGAAGGGCAGTTGATTTAATCCTAGTGGGCCGGCATCTGGAGAGGATTGCTGATCATGCCACTAATATCGGAGAGGATGTCATCTACTATGTTAAAGGAAAGACCATCAAACACCTTTGGGAGCAGAGGAGTAACAAGAATCCCTAGCCGAATATTTCCTCGGGTTTCCGCATCCATTCACCGGCCTCATTCTGGATCCACCATCCAGGACGGGCGTTCTTGGTCCAGCTCTGGGCAAATATCTTCTGGATGCGGGGGATCTGGCTTGGATCGATCTCCAGGGCTTTGGCCACCTCGGCATAGAGATTTTCTCTGTCGCTGTTTTCATCCTTAACCAGTTGTCTCAAGGCAGCCTTTTGCTTTAAAGATAAATTTTCTTCATTTATTATATGAAGATATCCGTCGTTGCCCTCTCCGATGTTTCCGGCATCGAAATATGATACAAGAGAGGGAAATCTTTCTTTAAGCGATTCTTTGAGGGCCCGTATCTTTGGGGTGGTGACTTTTTCTTCTTCTTGTTCCTGGGCGTAGGCAAGAGGTATGAGAGAGAAGGAAGATGTGGAGAGATTCTTTTCTTTCTTGGCCTTGTCTTCTTCTTTAGTCCCTCTGACCTCTTCCACGATTTCATCGGCTGTCCTTTTAACAGTGGCTTCAGGAAAATAGATGTTTATGGTCAAGCAAGACACAAGAAGCGACAACAGCCAGCCAACACAGATAAATGATGTGATTTTTTTCCTCATGATATCCCCTTTCATGATGTCATCTGATTCTCTCTGATTATAGCAAAAACAGAAATGTCGGGTCACGGGAATTTTCTCGCATGGCTGATTCGCTTCATGCGGTTGAGCATGTCTTTAAACCTGATCTGATTTTCGGGCTTTTTATTGATGACATTGATGCCAAAGATCCAATCACCTTTCACCAGATATTCCACTCCTTTTTCCTTGATGGTTCCTCTCAAGGTAAACAGGTCATTCTTGAGCGAACAGAAGATGCCGATTTTTTTGTAGCGGAAGTTTGAGATAAATCGAGTCCAGCCTTTTCCCGGTTGCAGTGTTTGGTTGCCGGAACTAATTATAGCCAAGTCGTTGGCCGCCTTAAGACTGAATTTTTGTGGAATCCCTTTTCTTGGCTCTGATTCTATGCGGAGGGTAAAGCTTTCCGGCTGTCCATATGAAAGGCTGAGCTTGTGGATTTCTCCGTTTATGATGCCCGTGACCCGGCCAAAAGGTAGCATATCCGTGACTTTTTGCAGGTTTATGTCCGAAAAACTGATATCACAGGAGATTGTCCTCATTTTTGAAAAGGGTTTTTCGATTCTTGTCTGATCGATGGTGATATTTCCCCCGAAGATGTCTATTTTGGCCTGACCGTCGGTCTCCACGAGCTCAGGAGTGACTTCGATGCGGGGAAGGTCAAGGTGTGCCTTTCCCTGCAGAGGAAATTTCTCCGAGGCAAGAGGAAGTTGCGACAGGTCTATATCATTGAGGATGAATGAGGTGCGGCCTGTGATCTTTGATAGCTTCGGTCCGAGTTGGATAAGGGTATCTCCGAAAAGGACTTTTCCTCCAAAAAAATCCAAAGAAAAGGATTCAACCAGGAATTTATTCCTGCTGGAACGGAGGCCAAAATGTAAAGGGCTTAAGGTAAGATAAGGAAGCTTCATCTCTTTGATGAGAAAGTATCCTTTTTCTTGATGCTTCTCTTCATCGGAGCTGCTTTCCATCATGCTCGTATAGTGAAAAGGGATGTTTGCTTCCATCCCGTCGAGAGCCAGTTTTTTTTCTTCCTGTTTCAGCATCCCCTCTGCCAACTGGATAGATCCTGCTACCGAGAGCACATTTTTTTCCCTCTTTAGCCGGATTTGGCTGTTTAGCTTTCCATTTAATTTCAAAGAGGAGGAACTGGAGGCTTGACTCTGGGGAAGGAGGGAAAAGAGAGACTGAAGGTTCAGTTCTGAAGTGGATAGCAAAAGGTCTATGGATAAAGGAGGCTTTAAGCCCAGTGAGCCATGTGCAGAGATTTTTCCCAGGGAAGAGATGGATGTCTCTAATTCGAGATAGCTGAATTTTTGAAGCGTGGTTTGGAGCTTTCCTCCTATTTCTGCGGCAAGTGGAATTTTACTCCAGTTGAGATAATATTCCTTCCACAGCGTCTCTCCCTGAGGAAGCTCGAAGCCAAGCTCAAATGTGATATTTTTAAGGCAGCTGTCCAGGCTTCCCTGGAGCCTCAGTCGTGGAGCGAGAGACTCTCCGGCAATGGTAAAAGAAGGATTGGAGAAGTTAAGACAGTCCATATTCAATTTTCCTGTGATGTTCCATTCTTTATCCGGGATTCGAGGCGAATTCCATGCTTCTACCTCAAGATCAAAGCCGCCTTCAAGCACCCATCCTCTCAATTTTTCAGGATGAAGCCATGGAAATGTTTTAAAAAGGTCTTGGAGATGGATTTTTTTGCTCTTGAGAGAGATCATTTTTGTTCCTTCCGGAGTGAGATCTGCTCTGGCCCGGCCGGAGAGAGAGAAGAGCGAGGGTATATCAAGAGAGAAGTCAGAAAGATGGATTTTCCTCCTTTTAAGTTCAACATTTGCTTGAGCTTGTATACTCGTCTCCTCTAAGATTATGCTTTTTTCTCTGGGAGTGATGGTCAGCATTTTGAGACTTGCTTGAAGCGGAGAGATTTTAAGGGAGGAGTCAATCATCCTGAAATTGACAGGGACTTCCAGTGAAAACCCCTCACATTTTATATTTTTTGTGGAAAAGAAACCTTTTGACAATTTCAGACGGCCAGAAACATCCATAGTCGGACCCGATCCTCTGATTCCGAACTTCCCCTGAGCCAGACCTCTTATCGAGAAAAAAGGATTCGAGAAGTCTAAGTGTAAGGCATCCATGGAGAGCCGGCCATCCACGGTCATCTTTCTTCCTGAAAGCCCTTCAAAGATTTGTACCTCTCCTTTAAATAAAGCTCCCCCCCTGACTTTTAAGCTCTTAAGCTGGGCAGGAAGATAAGGGCGGAGAAGAGTGAATACAGCCCCCACATCATCGGTTTTTACCTGGGGATCGAGGAGTATAGAGGTTTTGTCTTTGAAATCGAGCTTAACGGCACTTGAGATGGTAATCAAGGCAGGAACGTCCAGCTCGGCTTGAGGCAGGAGGAGGAAATTTCCCTCTTTCGGGTATTCCCCCCTGAACTTGAACAGAATCTCATCCAGAAAAAGGCTCTTTTCCTTGAGACTCACTTTAAAAGAATTGAAAGAGAAATTACTCTCCACATAAGTAAGCTCGGCAAGAGAAATCACACCTGAAGAGCGAAGTGATGTATCGAGGAGGATTTTTCGGCTATCCATCTCGCCCGAGAGCTTCTCACAAGCCAGTGAATAGGTGAATTGTCCATTTTTCTGAGTTGAATGTAGAGAAATGTCTAGATCCTGTAAGTGAATGTTCTGGGAGGAGAAACCCAGGCGCAGAGCAGAGTTTTTAAGTTCTATTTTCCGTACGAATTTTGAAGATTGGAATATGTTCAGAAGAAGTTTTTGGACATCGATTTTTTTCCCTGCCATTTTAATCCGGACATCAACTTGTGCTCCCTCCACCTCTACTGAATCGAAGAGA